>Ga0075444_10002164_pt1 | contig 11849 bp, 10 predicted proteins | sample CoawatmetaG01DNA_FD_76836 | JGI IMG/M metagenome (GOLD analysis project Ga0075444, IMG submission 76836) | Marine microbial communities from the West Antarctic Peninsula - Coastal water metaG017-DNA | ecosystem: Environmental > Aquatic > Marine > Coastal | place: Atlantic Ocean: West Antarctic... | reverse complement strand
TCCCCACAACCATTTAGGTATGTAAGAAGAAAATTAACATATCCTGTGAAGAAAAAAAACGATATTTTTATCCCAAAAAAAAAATCAAATGATAGAGAAATTCTATTCTCTTCCCGGAAGGCTGAGAGAGGACCTCACCATTGCTGTAAACTAGCTCTCCATTAATAAATGTCTTATTTATCATAGATTTAAATGTCTTTCCTTCAAAGGGTGACCAAGCGCATTCATACAGTAGGTTCTCTTTGTTAACTGTTGTGGTTTTATCCAAATTAATCAAAACGAGATCGGCCCAATAATCCTCTCGTATAAATCCGCGATCCTTGATGCCATAAATGCGAGCTAATGAATGACTGGTTTTATCGACAATGGTTTCCAATGTCAATTGTCCTTCGAGATAAAAATCCAAAAGGATAAGGAGTGAATGTTGTATTAATGGTAAGCCGGATGGACAATCAGGATAGGGCTTTTCTTTCTCATCAATTGTATGTGGGGCATGATCCGTTGCAATTACATCAATAACATTACTATTAAGTGCTTGCATCAGTGATGAGCGATCTCTTGATGTTTTAATAGCTGGATTACAAACAATTTTTGAACCCATAGTTTCATAATATGAGTCATCGTAATAAAGATGATGCACGCATACTTCCGCTGTAATTCTTTTTTCTTCTTCTGACTGTGCCTCAAAGAGACTCAGTTCTTTTTCTGTCGTTAGATGCAAAACATGTAATTGACTATTGTGTTTTCTAGCCAAACCTACAGCTTTTGAAGAGGATTTATAGCAGGACTCAACCGATCTAATATTGGGATGTTCAGAAACTGGAATATTACCATCTGAATATTTTTTTTTCATTTGAGCTAAATTTCTATTGATAGTCGGACTGTCTTCACAATGTGTAGCAATGAGTATAGGGCACTCTGCAAAAATAGATTCCAAGGCATCATCATCATCAACTAAAAGATTACCAGTTGAAGCGCCCATAAAAACTTTGACGCCACATGCATCATTTTTTTCAAGTCGCTTTATTTCATCCAAGTTATTATTACTAGCGCCTAGATAAAAAGCATAATTTGCATAAGCTTTATCTTTTGCTATTGAATACTTATCCGATAACAATTCCCTATTCAAAGTAGGTGGATTAACATTGGGCATATCCATAAAAGAAGTAACCCCTCCTGCTATGGCCGCTGCTGATTCTGATAAAATGCCACCTTTATGAGTCAATCCTGGCTCTCTAAAATGAACCTGATCATCAATCAATCCAGGCAACAGGTATTTACCACTTGCATCAATTACCTCCATTTCTTCTTTGAGTTTTAAATGCGGTGTGATTTGTTTAATTCTTCCATTAGATATAAGAATGTCCTCTTGACGAATAGAGCCTTCATTAACAATATTTGCATTGATTATTGCGATAGAATGATTTTTCATAGTAACTATTATAACAGTGTTCACATTCATTGGTTTTAGTGATCACCGATTTTAAGTAAAAAATATGCGTCAAAAAAACAATTCTTTTTTCTATGGATGGTATGTTGCAATATCCTGCAGTCTGGTCTATTTCTTTGTTAATTCAATGACCTTATTCGTTCCACAAAACCTATTCCCAACATTTATTGAAGAGTTCTCTCTAACCCGTGAGCAAGTCAGTTTGACAGTTCGCAATACTCTTTTATTTGCGGCATTCCTTTCGCCGCTATCAGGCATCCTAATAGATAAATATGGGGTGACCATTGTCATGAGAATCGGCATCATCATAATGGCCCTTACCTATAGTTTCTATCCTTTTGCAACTTCTATAGAGGCACTCTATCGGCTCCATATTCTGATGGCTGCTGGACTTGTGATGACGGGTTTAGGACCAAATGTGATCATTGTTTCAAACTGGTTTAAAAAACATCGTGGGAAAGTAGTTGGCATGGTTGTAGCAAGTTCAAGTTTGGGTGGTGCAACCCTACCCCTGCTGATTTCACCAATAGTCAATGACCCTGAATGGGGCTGGAGATGGGGCTTTGGACTTCTGTCCATATTCTTTTGGATTTTTGCCGTTATCCCAGTTTATAAAGTGATTCGATCCTCACCGGAAGAAATGGGTCTTCACCCAGATGGAAATGATGAACTTTCAACTGATAGAACAGTGCAATCAATAGAAGATAAAGATAAGACCAAGTTTCGGGATGCCATCTTTTCAAGAGCTTTATTTTGCTTAGGTATTGGCTCAGCATGTCTCTGGTTCGCAATCCAGGGGCTGAACAGTCAAATTAGGATATTCTTCGAACTGGATGTTGGTTTTACTGCGCAGCAATCTGTCCTCATGTTTTCAATAATCTACTGGTTTAGCTTCATAGGCAAATTCTCCTTTGGAGCCTTAAGCGATAGAGTGCCCAAAAGGACGGTACTTTTCATCAGTTCTTGTGTGCTATTTATAGGATCGCTATTGCTATTTGAAATTTCTGGAAATGAACTCATCTTGACCAGAAATACAATGCAACTGAGTCTTTTTACTATTTTCTTTGGACTTGGTTTCGGTGGAAGCTTTAGCATGATTCAACTCGTTGCGGTAGAAACCTTTGGAAAACAGTATTTAGGTCGAGTATTAGGCATTATAAGCATGATTGATGGTCTTGCAGCTGCCGGAGCAACTCAATTATTAGCCGCCATGGCTGACGATGCTTCTGGTAGCTATCTTAAAGCTTTTGGATTGGTTGCCATTGTCACTTTGCTTGGAATCATCAATGTATTCTTTATCAAACCATTAGAAACTAAATCAAAATCAACCCAAGATTTGTCATAATCATTCTTTAGCGTTAGTCTCTATATAACAATAAAAGGGAAAAGCAAATGTGGATCAGAAAATTTCATAAAGATGATGAACAAGACACTAGATCTCCCATACCAACACAGGTGGTATCGAATGAAGAATTCGTTCCTCGGCCTCAAACTTTGCAACAAAAAAAAGTTGAAAGCTTAATTCAAAGCCTTGCTGAGAAATGCAGTAAGAAAATAGGATTAACGAGAAGAGATTTCTTGAAAACTACCAATGGAATGGCTGTTGCTTTTATAGCAATGAATGAAGTCTTTGGAAAATACTTCAATGTGCAAGCAGAAGAAATGATTGATCCTGAAGCAATTAAAGAATTGTGGCCAAAAAAAGAATTTGTTTTTGATGTCCAAACTCATCATGTTGCGACTGGGAAAAAAGAACCGTTGGGTTTTAGAGTTATGGCTTGGCCCTTCAATGAAGAATTAAAAGGGAAAAAGCCACAAAAAGGTGACCTAAATTTCAATAATTATGTGAAAGAAGTCTTTCTTGATAGCGATGTTTCAGTTGCTTGCTTGAGTGGGGTTGCATCGAGAGTTTTAGATGTTATTAATGTTGATGAGATGGTAGAGGCGAGAAATGCCATCAATGAAATGTCTGGCTCTGAAAGGATGGTATGTCATGGACCCATTGCACCCTATACACCGAACTTTCTTCAAGAAGCTGAAAGACAGGCTTTGGATTTAAATATTGATGCTTGGAAATTCTACCCAGGGGTTTTCAATACCGCTGGTGAATATAATTGGTGGTTAGATGATGAAGAAGCGATCTATCCATTTTATGAAAAAATCCAAGACTGGGGAAAGAACATAGTATGCGTGCATAAAGGGCTGCCTTTTATGAGAAGGTTAAAACCAGGACAATCCGATCACACACACCCTAGAGACATTAAAAAAGCCTCTTTGGATCATCCAGGAATTAACTTTGTTATCTACCATTCTGCATTCAAAGATGAGAATCAATATTTATCACCGGAAGATGAATATCTTGATGATAAAGCTTATCTGCCTTACACCTCAGATTTGTGCAAAGACAGAATTGAAAACCCAAAGATGACCAATGTCTACATGGAACTTGGTACTTCATTTGGGCATACGGTAATAACACATCCAAAAATTTGTGCTCATCTGTTAGGTCAGATTATTCAAGCCTTTGGTGTTGATCATATTTTATTTGGTACAGATTCTATCTGGTGGGGTTCGCCACAATGGCAAATTGAAGCATTCAGAAGATTCCAAATTCCTACAGAGATGCAAGAAAAATTTGGTTACGCAGCTATTAGTGATGAGGATAAAGCTAAAATTCTTGGATTGAATGCGGCCAAACTTTATGAAATCAATGTGGAAGAAAGGAGACAGCAGATTTTGAGTGATCGAATGACTAAAATCAAGGACGTCTACCTTGCCGAAGGAGGCTCCCCTAGCAATAATATCTATGGATGGGTAATGAGTTAAAGTTAATTGCTCAATTCAGATCCAAGGCCTTTCCATCAATTGCATGAGGAATTTTAATACCTAAAATTTTAGATATAGTAGGCATCAGATCAACCTGATGGATGGGTCCTAATTGCTGAGGTGTAATGCCTGCACCCATTCCATAAAAAATAGCACGCATATCATCCATGTCTGGAGAATACCCATGCATACCATTGGGCTTTCCATAGCTAGAAAACATATTGGGCGCTTCTGTAGCTAGTATAATATCGCCGGTTCTGGTTGGGTGGTTCATACGCCATGTTTTTGGAAGATCTTCTTTTTTAAAGGCAATGATATGTTGCTGACTTTTGAAAAACTGCAATGCATTATCAACATCCTGCTCTTTCAAAAAAAGATGGGAAACAGCAGGCCCTTCTGAAACCCTAGCTGCAATTTTAGATTCATACAATAAAGCCTTTAAATCGATGTAGTTATTGACTGCAGTCATGCCATGATCACTGACCACAAAAATGGTCACATAATCCCAGGCTTGTCTTTTATCAATTTCGCCTAAAAGTGAATTCAATAAATTATTTTGTCGTGCCATTTGCTGGTTTATATCATTACTAATGGGTCCTTGTTGATGAGCTAACTCATCAGTTCCATCCCAGTAACTCATTATCAGCCTTGGCCTTTGTTCATCATTCATATCCAACCAATTCAGTATTTGTTCAATTTTAACTTCTTCTTTGACGCTCGCATCAAATGGTGCTTTTCTATAACTGGCACCAATATTATTCCAATCTGTTTCTGAGCCCACCCAAAAGAAGACTGCCGATCTAATATTTTGTTGCTCCGCCAATACCCAGATTGGAGGCACATCCAACCAATTTGCATCCGCGTCATAACTAAAACGTCCCTTCACTTTGTCAAAGAAAGAATTATGCAATATCCCATGTTTATCTGGATAAACTCCTGTCGCTAGGGAGACATGAGCTGGATAGGTAGTTGATTGATATACCGGTATTAAATACTCTGCTCTCACTCCATTTTTCTCCATTCGCTTAAATGCATCCAGATCATTATTTTCTGATACATCATGCCTGACACCATCCATAGAGATAACAATCACCGTTGATTCTTTCTCTGCAAACACGCCTGCAGAGACAACTAAAAGACAAAGTAATGCTGACTTTAAGAATGGCATTCTTGATTATTCAGGTTTGCGAAAACGAAGTGTAAAACGGTCGCTTTCACCAATATTTTTATAATTAACCTTCTCTTGTTCACTTAGATTTCGATAAGTTGGAGGCAATGTCCAAACGCCTTCACGATGGCTCTTTTCGTCATTTAGATTGGCATTAATTTCAGAAGATGCTTCAAAAATAAAACCTGCTTTCTCTGCTAATGCAATTGCATATTCTTGATTCACATACCCTGATTTTGCTCTTGGATCTTGAGTTATTGACGAATTTCCTCGATGCTCTACCACGCCCAATATGCCTCCAGGCTTGAGGACTTTATAAAACCCATTAAACATAATTTCAGTTTGGTCACGAGCCATCCAATTATGGATGTTTCTAAACGTCAGTAACATATCCACTGAATTGGAATCAGCAATCTCTATACGATCTGGTGCTTCAAGAACCCCATGTTTAACATTGTCGTAAAGATCTGGATATTCATCCAGCTTGCTTTGAAATCTTTTTGCCATCTTGCCAAAATATTCATTGTCTGTATTCACATCAAATGAAGCTGAAATATACTGCCCAGAATCATTAAGATATGGTGCTATGACTTCGGTATACCATCCAGCAGAGGGCCATACTTCCACAACCGTCATTGTGTTTTCAATGCCAAAAAATTCAAGTGTTTCCTTTGGATGTCTGGCTTCATTTCTTATTTTATTCTGATCAGAGCGATGCTCCCCTGTAATGATCTCATCCAGAGACTGTGCCACCGTGATGGGAAGAACAAACTGAAACAAAAGAATAAAAAAGAAAAGTAACTTAGAGATATGGTTCGACATATTCAACTCCTATCGATGTTATTGAGATTTAGTTTTTTTTCGAGTCACGACTGCCAGTATTGGTGCTAAAACTACCCCAGCTACAAAACCACCAATATGAGCACCAAATGCGATGCCTCCACCTGACCCTGCATTAGCGCCATTAATCAATTGCAAAATAAACCAGAAGATTAGAACAACATAAGCCGGTAATCTTAAAATCTGAAGAAAAAATCCAAAGGGAATAGCCACCTTAATTTTTTTCTTTGGAAAGAAAACAACATAAGCACCTAAAACACCAGAGATTGCCCCACTGGCTCCAATCATAGGAATTTGCGAACTGGGCTCAGGAAGAGCTTGTGACAGAGCAGCAACAATGCCACAGATAAAATAAAAAACTAGGAAAACGGGCTTACCTAAGATGTCTTCAATATTATCTCCAAAAATCCATAGATAGAGCATATTTCCTGCTAAATGCATAAAGCCTCCATGCAAAAACATAGAGGTCAATAAAGTCAATTCTGGACTGATCCATCTTAAGTTGGTTGGCAAGGGTGTATCCTGAAGGAGGCTGGTTGGAATAACCCCAAGGGCAAAAATAGCTTTTCCACCATCTGAGCCTAGACTGAGTTGCCAAATAAACAATAAACAACAAAGCACAATTAATGCAATCGTTACATAGGGCTTTGAATGGGTTGGATTATCATCAGACAAAGGAATCATTTTGGATACCTGCAATTGGGTTTTCTCTCTACCTCATTATAGGCTGCTAATGCTTTTGGTAATTGACTGGACAACTCTTTGATTCTAGTCGATGAAGAGGGATGCGAAGAAACAAATTCCAAATTAGGTCTTTTACCTTGATCTTGCATTTTCTTCCATAAACTTAAACTCGATAGTGGGTTAAAGCCAGCTCTTGCCATAAAAATAATTCCCGAAGTATCCGCATCATTTTCTTGTTTTCTGCTGAATGGTAAATTAAGACCATAGGTCGAAATCATTTGGGACATGGTATTAATTGCATTCATCTGATTATTCACTTCATAAAGATCAGATTGAGTGTAAATAGGTTTATTCGCTATATTTCCAGCAACCACAGCAGCACCAATAGTCGTTCCAATTTTAGTTCTCATATCTCGCTTAGCTCTTTCATAAGAATGTTTATTCGTCACATGTGCTATTTCATGTCCAATGACAGTTGCGATTTCATCTGAGTTTTCAGCGACATCAAAAATTCCAGTGTAAACTCCTAATTTACCTCCCGGCATCGCAAAAGCATTCACCCCTGGATTCTCAAACAATTCAATTTCCCATTCATTAGACTTGTAAGGCTCTTCCAGAGTTTTGATAATATTTTTCGCAACGCATCGAATCAAAGTTCTTTTCGATAAATCTCTTGAAATGGGTAATTGACTGGTCATTTGTTCCCATTGCTGTTCGGACTCAATCTGTATTTCAAGTTCGCTTATTAATAATGCAGACTCTGCAACAGTTGCTATAAGGATCAATGCAATCATGCATGTATACTTCATAAAGTTTATTTTCTTAGAGAACATTTTTTTGACTTTTTTGATAATTATAAAAAGCTCTTTCAGCACGATAACTAGAACGGACCAAAGGTCCTGCCACAACTTCATCAATCCCAATGGATCTTCCAATTCTTTCATAATTCTTAAACTCTTTCGGAGCCACATAGCGATCTACAGGAATATGATTTTGAGTAGGACTCAAATACTGCCCCATGGTCAATATACTGACACCTGAAGTCTTCAAATCCCTCATAGTGTTAATCACTTCATCACGACTCTCTCCTAAGCCCAACATCATTCCAGACTTAACAATCACATTACTTTTTCGTGCATGGTTCAGTAGCTTCAATGTTTGATCATATCCAGCTCTTGGGTCACGAACACTAGGTGTGAGTCTTTCTGTCGTCTCTATATTATGAGAATAAACATCGAGTCCACTCTCTATTATTGCATCCAAATAAAAAAGATCGCCTTTGAAATCTGGAGACAGCACTTCAATCGTAATCTCGGGATTCATTCTCCTTATCTCTATCACTGTTTTTGCAATATGTGAAGAACCGCCATCGTCTAGATCATCTCGATCAACGGAAGTTAAAACCACATAATCTAAATTCATAAATTGAACAGTTCTAGCAGTATTAATGGGTTCATAGGGATCCAACCAGCCTTTGGGGTTTCCAGTATCGACTGAGCAAAAACGGCATGCTCTGGTACAAATCTTACCCATCAACATAAGGGTTGCTGTTTTATGATTCCAGCATTCACCTATATTGGGGCACTTGGATTCTTCGCAAACTGTACTGAGATTTAATCTATGCACTTGGTTCTTTAGTGCATTGAAATTTTCTCCCTGAGGCAATTTAACCTTAAACCAATCAGGTTTTTTTAACGCGATGTCTTGACTGATAGAATTACTTTTTTTAACACCATCTTTAATGGCAACAATGCCACGGTTGTTTTTATACTTTGAACCACTGTGAAGTGAGTTTTTATTTATTTCTACCATCATTAATCAATAAGCTAATAATTAAAATCAATATACCAATAAATCAGTTACTTCGGATAAATTATTCACAGTATAAGTGGGCTCAGATAAACCCATGGGCCAAACCTCATCATTTCGATTTAACCAAATGGTATCCATTCCTGCTTTATGAGCTCCTACCACATCATTTATTGGGTCATCTCCAATATGGATAATTTCTCTGGATTCTACTCCTAGGTAATCTATAGCAGATTTGAATATCGCTGGATGTGGCTTTGCGACGCCAATATCGGCTGAGTAAAAAGATTTTTTAAAAAATTGACCAATGTCCATTTTATCGATCTCAGCATTGCCATTGGTAATGGCTGCCAGTGTGAAATGTTTTTCGAGTTCTTCTATAGCAGGCATCGTATCAGGGTAATAACTAACTGTATTTCTAGCTTTCCTATAAACAATCATAGCCTCAGAAGCCATACTCTCAGGGTATCCTACTGACTCAGCTAGCTTTATTAATAATGCAGTTCTTACAAATGTCAGATCATGAAGCATATCTTTATATTGCTCCAAAATGGGTTCTCTAAAGACCTGTATATCTTCTTTTGAAAATTCATTAGTAAGTTTTGAATAATGAATATCAAGCCAGGTATAAAGCTCATTTTCAGCATGAATAATCGATGGCTCAACTGGCCAGAGAGTATTATCCAAATCAAAAGTAATAACGCTATATGTTTTCATACGTTGATTATGGTAGGAATGGAGGTTAATGAAAGACTATAATTATACAATGATGCAAATAAAAAAAGAAAGCCTCGAATTAATAAAACATTATCTTTATGCTTTTTCTTTCATTGTCCTACTTGCTATTTCCATAGCAGAATCCAATGATGCATATTTGGATGAATTGATAACAGTCCCAATAAGCATTGAAAATAGCCAAGGTGATAATGTCGAATTCGATACCTACATTACTAGTAGTCATAGCCAAAGAAGAAGAGGTTTAATGCATATAGCAAATCTTCCTCAAGACAAAGGCATGCTATTTCATTTTACACCTCCTAGATACGTGTCTATGTGGATGAAAAATACTTTAATTAAACTGGATATCATCTTTCTTAATAAGAATAAAAGAATTATAAAAATTCATAACAATGCTAAGCCACTATCCACAAAAAGTATTTATTCCAATAAAAAAGCAGAATGGGTCCTTGAGATTAATGGTGGACTATCTGAAATTAATGGGTTAAGCGTCGGAAACATTGTTTATTTCGATACCAACAGCATCGATAATTAATACAAGCTGATATATTATATATATCAATAGTTTAACTAATTTATTTGTTTTTATACAACATTTAGTTATTACTTATAATTTGTTATGTCTTATATGGAAGGGGATAATCCTGCCTTAATAACTTTTAAATTAAGGGAATTAGTTAAATGAATAAATCAAAACTTTTCGGCTTTGTTTTATCATTCTTTATACTCACTATAGGATCATCAGCTTTTGCTGAAGATGGAACTAGTGGTACTTTGAATGGTAAGGTTCTAAGCTCATCTGGCGCTTCAATTTCTGGGGCCGCTGTTTCAGTATCTTCATCATCAACTGGTGTATCAAGAAGTGCTGTATCTGAATCAGATGGATCAATAAGTATGCCACTACTGGCAATTGGTACATATAATGTATCGATTTCAGCAGGTGGTTACACAACACTAGATGATACTGTACGTATAAGACTCGGTAACACATCTTATAACTTCGTTTTGAGTTCAGGTGATATGGAAGAAATGGTGGTTACTGCAGGTGCAAGGCAAGTTAAAGATTTTGACTCTACAACCACTGGAATCAGTGTCGATGTTGATGAGTTAATCAATACTACGCCTATTGCAAGAAATATTACTGCTATTCAATTAATGGCTCCAGGAACTCAAAGTGGTGACTCTGCATTTGGTAATCTGGCCTCAATTGGTGGTTCTTCACCAGCTGAGAATGTTTATATAGTTAATGGCTTAAACACCACTAACTTTAGAAACTTTACAGGTTCATCTTCAGTACCGTTTGAATTCTATGAACAAGTTGAAGTTAAAACTGGTGGTTACCAAGCTGAGTTTGGTAAAGCTACTGGTGGTGTGGTAAATGCTGTAACAAAAAGTGGAAGTAACGATTGGAAATTTGGTTTCAATGTTTCATACACACCTGACAGTCTTGTTGAAGACAAACCTGATACCTACAGTTCTAGAAATAATCTTGATGAAAGAGACTTTATGGAAACTAACGCATGGGTCAGTGGTCCAATCATCAAAGATATGTTGTTCTTTTACCTTTTAGTGAATCCAGAAGACGATGAGTATGTAGATACAGGTATGACTCAACAGTATGTCTATAAAAAAGATGAAACCTTCTTTGGTGGTAAATTAGACTTCTACGCTGGCGATAAAGTTCACCTTGAATACACTTACTTCAATGATGATTCTGAAAACGTTGAAGACACATATTCTTATGATGCTGATACAGGTGCAACTTCTTTAATTGGGCCAAGTTTTTATAACATTGGTGGTGACAATCATATTGGGAAAGCATCTTTTCTAATTACGGATAATTTAACCGCAGCTATTACCTACGGTAGTAACGAATACAACAGAACTACCTCTGGAGCTAATGATGCTGAACCAGCATGTTACCTCCATCCTTCTAGTGACAAAAATCCAGGATCTGGGTGGTTGCCATGTGGTAATTGGACAAACTTTAGTATCAGTGTGGGTGACGATGAAAGAGAAATCATTCGTTATGATATCGACTACTATGTAGGCAAACATCATCTCCGACTTGGTTTTGAAGAAGAAGAATTGACTGCAGTTGATAACACAATTAACTCTGGTGGTGCTTACTATATGTACTTTAATTCTCCTTCATACGCTAGTTACACTGGAAACAGCGTGGCCGGTCAAGCTTATGCTAGACACAGAACATATATTAATGGTGGTTCATTTGAGACCACTCAAGAAGTTCTATACCTACAAGACAGTTGGCAGGTTAATGATCAATTGATGGTAAACGCAGGTATCAGACGTTCAAGTTATGATAATAAAAAT
>Ga0075444_10002162_pt1 | contig 11856 bp, 7 predicted proteins | sample CoawatmetaG01DNA_FD_76836 | JGI IMG/M metagenome (GOLD analysis project Ga0075444, IMG submission 76836) | Marine microbial communities from the West Antarctic Peninsula - Coastal water metaG017-DNA | ecosystem: Environmental > Aquatic > Marine > Coastal | place: Atlantic Ocean: West Antarctic... | reverse complement strand
CCAATAAACCCAGCTCCCCCAGTAACAAGAATTTTTTTAGAGTCTTTCATAATTCTTGCCTTTCTTCATTCTGCCTTTGATATCAAAGATCAATGAATTTTTATCTTTAAGTTTGGATTTGATAGCTTTCTCTGAGGCATAGAATTCATCATGAGGAGCAGCAATTATGATTACATCAAATTTCTGATTGCTTTTTTTCAAGGCTTCAAAATTGATATTTTTAGAGCCGCCAACCTTTAAGTTATTTATGTAAGGCTCAGAATGAAAAATTTTTATTGATTGCTTTCTAAATAATTCAACCAGATCAAATACTTTGCTATTTCGAAGATCATTGCAGTTTTCCTTAAACGACATCCCTAAAATTAAAACTTTCAAAGATTTCAACGGAATCTTGTTCTTAATAATATGTGATAGGACTCTTTCAAAAATAAACTCATGCATGGAATCATTAATTCTTCTTCCAGATAGAATTATCTCAGGGTTATAACCTTCTAATTGAGCTTTGTGAGTTAAATAATATGGATCAACACCAATGCAGTGTCCACCGACAAGCCCAGGAGTATATTTAGCAAAGTTCCACTTTGTAGCTGCAGCATCGAGAACTTCATGAGTATCAATTCCGAGTTTAAAGAATATCTTTGATAGCTCATTTACCAAAGCAATATTTAAATCTCTTTGTGTATTTTCGATGACTTTTGCCGCTTCAGCAGTCTTAATGTTTGGTGCCAAGTATATTCCAGCATCTATGATAGTTGAGTACAGTTCCTTAAGAAATAAAGCTGTTTTTTTATTTGATCCACTTACTATTTTAGTGATGGACCTTAAAGATTTTGAATCATCTCCTGGATTTATTCTTTCTGGGCTATAACCGCAAAAGAAATCTCGATTATACTTTAATCCAGATTTTTCTAGCTCAGGGACACAAATTTCTTCTGTTGCCCCTGGATAAACCGTAGATTCAAAAATAACAATATCACCCTTAAGCAAAAATTTAGAAATAGTATTGCTAGCATTTATCAGGGGACTAAAGTTAGGCTTATTACCTTTATCTATGGGGGTAGGGACAGTTACAATATAAATATTACATTTTGCAAGATCTATTTCTTTCAATGAAAATTTACCCTTAAATTCTGAAAGTTGTTTTTTTGAAATCATGAGCGTTTCATCAAAGTTCTTAGCTAAACCATCAATGCGATCTTTAGAGATATCGAAGCCAAGCACATCAAATGTTTTAGAAAACTCTACCGCCAAGGGCAGCCCAACATAACCTAGGCCTATAACGCCTATTTTGATTTTTGAATCTATCATAGATTCGCAGATTATATATCAATGCACCTATTTTTAAATTAAAATTTTTTTGAGCTTTTCAACGAATAATATTAATCATTTGTTGCTTCAGAATCCAGTAGAACTATACTGTAGAAATAATTAAGAGATTTAACTTATGAATTATATAAAAAAACTTAGATTGAAAGAAAGGATTCATGTATTAGAAGACTTTTTTTATGAGTATATTTTTACTAAGAGATCAATTTATGCTCTTGGAATTTCACTAGTTTTTAGTTTCTATGTTATTCAAAATTCCACCCTGCAGTTTAATATATCTACTACTCTAAAGGACGGAGCTCAAGCAAGCGAAATGCGAACTGGTTTAGGCGGGGTTGCGGGACAACTAATGATTGGGGGCGGCACTTCAGATGGCGGCTCTTTTGGAGAATTTAAGTCAAATATGCACTCCTTTGCGCTAGCTCAAAGAATGTGGCAGCAGGGGTGGGGCTCTAAAATATATGGTAACGGTGATTTAGACGAAGAATATTTCAATAAAATTCCTAAACGACAACAAACCTCAGATAGATTAGCAGCATATTTAATGGGATATGATTTAAATAAATATTACTCTGCTCATGATTTACAGTCATACATTAAGAGTAATTATGCTCCTGATAAAAAAACCAGAGGCAGCCAACAAATTATCATTTCAACACTAACTTCGGACAAAGAGCATGCAATTGAATTTATGAATGCTTTAATTATAGAGACAGACAATTATGGCAAAGAGAGCTTAATCCAAAAATCAAATGAAATTATTGCCTCAACATTCAAACAACTTGCTACTTCTAGGAACTCATCAATGTCGTCAGCCTTGAGCAGTACTATTAATTCAGAATATTTTAAAATTGCAAATCTTGATAATGATATGCCGTATCATATCGATATCATCGATCCCCCTCATTCGTCGGAATACCCTGTATCACCAAATATAACTGCTATAATTTTTTCGAATTTGATCACATTCTTCTTTTTATCAATATTGTTTTCTTTTTTTCTAAAGAATAAAGAAGATTTATGGTAAATGAATATTTTGATCTAATAACATACGGCGGTAATCTTTATTATTACATATTTGAGTTAGCCAATTTTTCTGTACTTGCATTTCTTGTCCTGATTACCTACAAGCTAGGTTTTATAAATATCAATTCTTTCATAGCTTGGATTGGTATTTTTTTCTCCCCTTTTTTATTTAATTATTTTCTTTTCTCCCCTTTTTTATTTGGGGATCAGTTTACATATGCATATGAGGTTATGTCCTTGAAGACTACTGGAGAATCATATGAGCATGTTGGCGGCGATGGTTTTTTTGGTTTCGCGAATGCTGTAACACTCTCAGCAAAGATACTGGGCACCATTCCCTTGCCAACCTATATGACTGTAACTTCATTGGCTTTTGCAAACAAATTTATACTCTTTATCACATTTCTATGGTTCAAGCGTTTTTTCAATAATGAAAATGAAGTTTTGCTATATTTTCTCATTCCCAGTCTTGTTCTTTATTCCGCAACAGGACTCAGAGACACTTTAGTAATGGTCATTTCAATAATTTTTATAATTAATTTAATCAGGGGTAAGCTTATATTGCCAATACTGCTTTTGTATCCTTTGCTGGTTTTGAAGATACAAATGTTTGCAGTCCTAGCATTTTATCTTTTAGGGCATTTAATTTTTCAGGCTCATAGAAGCAAAAATCTATTTACGTTCTTTCTTTTTACTATTTTTATAACAGGCGCTATCTATCAGGAAAGCATTTTAGACATTCTCAATCTGTATAGAGTCGCTTTTATAGCTGAAAATTTTGTTGCTGAGGATGGAACTATTGGATATTCAGCATGGGCTTTATATGGGCAAGAAAACAGAGCTGATATCCTTTTAAATTCAATGCCTGAGGCCATATTTTTAGCAATACTAAAGTTACCAATTCTTTTGTTAATTCCTATGCCGTGGAATTGGAGCAATCTATTCTATCCACTTCAATCAATTGAAAGCTGTTTATTAATTTATTTGTACTGCAAACTTACTCTGGAGAGCAAGATATACAAAGACTATGAATTTATTTTATTAACCTTTATTCTGGTTGTGGGACTCGGTCTTTACGCTTTAATTATGGCAAACGAAGGCACTTTTGTTCGATATAGATTTTCACTTTACTATCCTTTTTTACTGGCCTTGCTATATGTTTGTAGGCAGCCTAAAAAAAATATCGATAATATCAATGATAAAAAATTACTTAATTGATATTTTATCTAGCGTTTCTTAAGGCTATTTTCAGAATATTATCTTTTAAAATTTTGCCTAGTTCTTTTACTTTTATAATTAAAACTCTATAAAAATTGATACCATTAAGTGTATAATCTGCAACTATGAATAACCCTAGTTTTAAAACTCAAATGGCCCTAAATCTCAGTAATTTATCACTACTCTTATTTAGCTTTTTTATCGTAACAACCCCAGCTTTGCTCGCTCAAGATGCTGCTACTGATTTAACGAAAGCGCTTGCAGAATTTAATGAAAATATGACTGAGACTGACGCAGGAGCTGCTTCCAGTCGTGGGGGCGGTGGATTGGCCTCTGGTGCTGCTGCTGATGGTTATAAATCCTTTGTTCAAAACGAGCTTCAGAGTATTTTTTTTAAGGCGGGAGAATTAGATCAGCAGGCTATGGAGGATATTACATTTGCAGAAATTAACGAACAAAGAATCAAGCTTGCAGTTTCATTGTGTGAATCAGATCAGAGAGCATGCTTTTTAATAGATGAGTACAAGTCCTTTAAGTCAAAAGAAGATTTGCCAAAAGAATTTGAAGATCTCAAGCTGTTTGGGCAGGATATTTTCTTTGGCTACTCAAATGAGTTTAATTTTTATGACAGCCTGCCTTTAGATAATGATTATCTTATTAAAATTGGAGATGTCATTAAAATTTCATTATTCGGAGGTTTTACCCTTGATGCATCAATGAAAGTTGATATCAATGGATCTATTATCATCCCAGAAATTGGAGAGTATCAGGTAGCTGGTTTATCATATTCAGATATCTCAGAAAATATAAAGAATGATATTTCAAGTCAATATGCTGGCACTGAGGCTTATATTTCATTGCAAAGTGTTCGCTCTAAACAAGTCTTTGCGCTAGGTAATGTCACAACCCCAGGCACTTACTCATTACATGCCTTTGGAACTGCACTAAATGCTCTGATTTCTTCGGGGGGAGTTAAAGATAATAGCTCCTTGAGAACTATTCAGCTGATGAGAAAAGATAATGTAATTGAAAAGATCGATTTATATGATTTACTAATCAATGGTGATGTTAGCTCAGCAGATTTTATTCTTGATGATGGCGACACACTATTAGTTGGAGGACTGCAGTCTAGCATTTCAATAATCGGAGAGGTCATTAGACCTGCGATATATGAAATTCAAGATAATCAAACTCTATCAGAAGCCATATCTTTTGCACTTGGAACAACTCCATTTGCTGATAATAAGAATATTTCAGTTAGAAGATTAATGCCGAGCGGTGAAAAGATTGTTTTAAATCCTAAAGATTCTAGCTTTGTATTGCAAAATGGTGATCAGATTACAGTTAATACCTCCGAAGGCCAAACAATTCAATCTATCGCATTAGCTGGTGCAATTAGAAATGCTGGAGATTATTCTATTGAGCAAAATCCAACTCTTGGAGGTATTATTAATCTTAGTAGAGACCTTTTAGATAATACTTACACAGGTTTTGGCGTTATTAAAAGGCTAAATTTTTCTTCTAAATCATTCAGACTAGTAACGTTTAATTTAAGCAGTCAGTCTGAGCTTAATTCATTGAATCTTTATTCCGGAGATCAGATCTTTGTCTTTTCACAAGACGATATAAAGTACACACAATCCAAAGAAGTATATACCTACCTAAATAAGAAACTTAATTCCGAAAAGCAGTCTTCTCAGCTTTTAGACATAGAAATTATAAAATTAAATAAAGATATTGATGCAGCAAGAAAAGAAGATCTTAAAGATCTGAGAGGGATTTATCCAGTATCATTTAATCCATGCCTGTCTTCTCTTGATGGTTTGTTGGTGAATCCAATTTCAAATTTTGTAAAAGCAAAATTAGAGCTTTTTCAAAGCTCTACAAATTCAAGCTGCCCAGAGCTTTTATCAAATAATCCAGAGCTTCTTCCAATTCTTATTATTAATTCTATACCGGTCCTAGGAAACGTAAGATTCCCAGGTCTTTATCCTACAACAAGGGAGCTTAATGCCTTAGAGATATTTAACCTTGCAGGAGGAGTGCTAGTAAGCAAACTAAATACGATTCCTAGTTTTGATGTCGGTGTAAGGGCAAGAGGATTCGGAGTATATACCTACGAGGGATTAAAAGACTTGACCAATATATCCATGCTCAACCTTCGGATAGATCAAGCATCTATTCCTCTTGGATATATTACCCTTAAGGGTGAATTTAATAATCCAGGAACTTATCAGATAACTAAGGATACTACTTTAAGTCAAATGTATGAAAGAGCAGGCGGCTTAACTGAAAATGCTTATCCTTTAGCTGGAATATTAACTAGAGAGTCTGTAAGAAACATTGAACAAGATGCCATCAGCAGATCTAAAGCAGAGTTATCAGAAATCTTGTCTTCGGCTGTAGCTAGCGGCTACTTAAAGCAAAATTCTACCGATTTGATCGGTTTAATTGGCCTAATGACTTCTCTTGACGATGCTAAAGCCATTGGAAGACTGGTTACTGAGCTAAATCCAAATATGATAGAGACGACTCCTTCGCTTGATATTGCTCTTCATGATGGAGATGAAATTCACATACCAAAACTTCTTAATACAGTAACTGTAGTCGGGCAGGTTTTAAGCCCAGTTACTGTTCCGCATAAAGTTGGAGAAAAATTTGACTACTACATAAAGCTTGCTGGTGGTACAAAAAAAGAAGCAGATAGATCTAAAATATATTTACTCCAGCCAAACGGAGTCTCTTTAAGAAGAAAAAATGGATTCAAGATTCCTGTGCTACCCTTCATGCCATTTGAAAGAGATGATATATTGCCTGGCGGAACACTGGTAGTGCCAAGAAAAGCAAGGCCGCTTGATTCATTGGCATTGGTCGAGACTATTACTCCTGTGTTGGCTAATTTATCAGTGACAGCTGCATCTATAGCCGCAATATCTGACTAATCTCTTAAATGAGACACTCTTTAATCCTTTTCGTGATTCTTTCATGTATTGCGATAGACCTGCGAGCGCAGTTAGCAGATTATATATATCCTCATTTTACTCAACCAACTTATTCAAATTATGGCACTGTTGGATTAATTCAAATGCCTAGCGCAAGAATGCATCCTGGTGGCACCGTTGGATTTACATGGACGCATGCTGATCCCTATCTTCGTGGCTCAATAATGGGCCACCCATTTGATTGGTTTGAAGCCTCCTACCAGTATACCGATGTCAATAATTTTCTTTATAGTGATTCTCCAGAATTTAGCGGCAAGCAATCCTACAAAGATAAAAGTTTCGATGCAAAATTTCGATTAATTAAAGAGCGAGCCTTTATTCCTCAGATTGCAGTAGGCTTTAGAGATTTTGGTGGCTCTGCATTATTTGCCGCTGAATATATAGTGGCATCAAAGTTAATAGGGAATATTGATTTTACATTAGGCTTAGGTTTTGGAACCATTTCAAATAGAAATATTGCAAATCCTTTGGCTAAATTAGAACCAAGATTTGAAAGCAGGGATAGGGTATTAATGGGAGATACTCAGGGTGGGGAGATCAATTTTGGAAAGTTTTTTGGTGGAAAAGAAGCAGGTTTGTTTGGGGGAGTGGAGATTTTCCTTCCCAAGCTTAAGGGGACTAGATTAAAAATTGAATACGATACAACAAACTATGCAGGCTTCCCGGATGGAGGAGAGGGTTACTTACCTGTTACACAAGATGGAAAATTTAATTATTCATTTGTATATCCAATTAGTGAAAATTTTCATGTGAAGCTTGGGTACATTAGAAATAATACTCTTAGCTTTGGTTTTTCTATGGCTGGTAACTATAGCGGACGAAAATCAACTATCATAGCCAAAAAAAATCCCCCTCCAAAAGTAGATAATTCTGAGATTTACAGAAAAGTTGTTAATGCAGAAAAAGCTGAAAATTTATATAAATCTACTCTTAAGATATTAAATGATAATCAAATCTATCTGAAAACAGCAAATGTAGATAATAATAGATATGAAGTTACCTTTGCTCAGTCAAAATATCTTAACAATGCTCAATCAATTGGCAGATTAACAGATATCTTAAATCAAATTTCACCTGATGTTATAAAAGAATTTTCATTGGTAACAATAAATGCAGACCAGTCTTTGTTTGCAGTTGATATTCCAAGAGCTTCATATAATCTTTATAAGTCAGGAAAAAAAACAGATGCTCTGCTAGAAGACGTTAGAATCTATAAGCCAGATCCAAAGCAACATTTGGAACATGATTTTAGGCCTTTTACCAAATTACCTACTGCTATTTACAAGATATCCCCAGCAATAAGAAGTCAAATAGGAGGACCCGATGGATTTTATTTTGGAGACCTCTCAGTATCAGTTCACAGTGAGATTCTTCTAAAAAGGAATATTAATATTTTGGCGGTAGCATCAGTTGGATTGATCAATAACTTTGATGAATTAAAGTTAGCATCTGACAGTATCTTACCTCACGTTAGAACAGATATTGTTAGCTACCTAAAAGCTAGTAAAAAGTCCCACATAACAAGATTGCAGGTTAATTATTTTGCCAATCCATATAAAAGTTTATATACAAAACTTTCGGCCGGAATTTTTGAGCCAATGTTTGCGGGTTACGGAGGTGAGATTTTGTATAAGCCTTTTGGTGAATCTTTTGGTATAGCTGCTGAGCTATGGCATGTAAAACAACGTTCATTTAGACAACTCTTCAGCTATAGAGATTATGAAACTGTCACAGGACACGTGAATTTTTATTATCATGAGCCTACCACTCGAGTATTGCTGCATGTAAGAGGGGGAAGATATCTTGCTGAGGACTCAGGCTTTACATTTAATGTATCAAGAAACTTCGCCAGCGGTCTTAATATGGGCGTTTTCTTTTCTTTAACTGATATCAGCAAGGCAGAGTTTGGAGAAGGAAGTTTTGATAAAGGGTTCTTTTTTAATCTACCAATTCAAGTTTTCTTTACTGAGTTCTCAAGGGGCCAATCTGGATTTGGTTTAAGACCATTAACTCGAGATGGGGCACAATTTTTGATTCATGCGCAAAATCTATGGAGCACAACATACCAAGCTAACAGGTCCCAAATTGTGAATGAGTGGGATGGTTTCTATGACTAGAGTGTTATTTGTTCTTTTATTTCTATCTTCATGTGGGAATCTACCAATTACTTACCTTCAAAACTTTTCATCTGTAAACTCTGTTGTATTTGGCTTTCCAGAATATGAGATCACAGAAGAGTTACTCAATGAATATGAGAATAGTTTTATAAAAGTTAGGTTTGGAAGGGGCCCTCACGCTATTTTGATTCTTGCTTATGTAGACGATGACGTCTATGAATGGGTTGGAGCAGACAATGTTAAGATTTTTACTCTTAATGGAAGAATTATTAAAACAGCTGGCTTGCCGCATAATATCGAAATACTTAAGCCATCAGATGATTTTTCCCCATCAATTGATTTATATGAGACTGTAAATCTTTTTAATCCAGAACTTTTTTCTGCCACTATGAATCGGTCAATGGATATAAGAGAAACTACATTACAAAAACTTGGTCGCAAGATTCAAGTCAATAGAATAGAGGAACGTTTTAAAATAGAAGTTATTGGATGGAAGGGAGTTAATATTTACTATCAAAATACTTCTTCAGATCAGATCGAATCCTCAGAGCAAAGAATTCACCCTAGGTTACCAGTTGCAAAGATAGAGTATTACTTTAAGTACTAACCTTATTATTTTGGTGGCAATTCAGTGCAAAAAACTTCCGACATTAATAAACTACTCTTGCTATTAGCGTGATTCATTTGATTTAGACATCTCAGAAACTCTTTATTTAAGACAAAAAAAACCCACCTTATAGGTGGGTTTTTTTATAACTAATTATTATTCGCCAACTAACCTAGTTCTAGTTTCTGTTTTAAGAACGTCAACTGTATAGGTTTGATTGATTCCAACTTCTTGTACGATGTCTTGAATAATCGCAACTTCATAAAAAACATCTTGGATGATGTCCTGATTAATGTTTTGATTAAAGGACTGCTGAACATAAACATAACCATCAGGAAGAACTTCTGTAATTTGAAAAGTGCCTCCAACATCTTCTCCTGAAGTAAGATTTTGGTTAGTATCTACATTTAGGTTTCCTGGATTATCTAAATTATAGAACTCTGCTGCTTCATCGTAGTCTGTGTAATTAGAGTAAAATATTGGAATCTCTTGAGTAATCTCTTGAATAATTGCAACACCATCTGTATAGAATTTAGTAGGATCCCCGTTTGCATTATCTAGAACAACAAACCCTGTATCTATACCAAATGCACCCTGGTAAATCACCTGCTCAATATCTTGGTTGATAACTAGGTCATAGAGTCCGTTAGCATTCTCTCCAACAAACTGCCCTAATGATTCTGTTCCATCAGTGAACAAGAAGTCTGAACCACTACCATTTGCATTAAGTTCAGAAGCCTGAAGCAGTCCATCACTGTTGGCATCAGTACCAAAAGTTTGAGTAACTGTACTAGTAGTAGTGTTTGTATTAGTGCTTGTATTAGTAGCTGTTGCTGTACTAGTAGTAGTGTTGGTATTAGTTACATAACGAGTCAGAGTATTAGTAGTCGTATTCGTATTCGTATTCGTATTCGTATTAGTGTTAGGCATATACACACCAGTAATAGTGTTAGTGGTGGTATTTGTACTTGTATTTGTGTTTACGTTTACTAGGGTTGGGACGTAATAAGAATATTCATAAGTTTCTGTAGGTGCAGGTGTCGGTGCAGGTGCAGGAGTCGGTGCAGGAGTTGGTGCAGGTGTCGGTGCAGGAGTCGGTACAGGCGCAGCTCCACCACCATCACCAGAATCTATTACAGCAGCAAGAGCAGCAGCAGCAGCAACAGCAGCTGCGATTGCCCCAGCGCTAAGCGAGCCTTCTGCTTGTTCTTTTGCATCCTTACCAGCTGCTTTAGGAGAAGCTTTCTCAGCATCCTCAGACACATCTTGTGAATAAACACTCGGTGATAAAAGACTTCCTAGGAATGCTAAAACCATTGTTAAAGAATTTCTCATTGTTAGTTTTAACTTTGCCATTTTTGTTTCTCTCTCTGTAAATCCATGTTAAAAAAAATTATTTGTAAGTACTTGTTCTATTTAGTACCTACATATACCTTTCAGTAAGACTAATTTTACTGAATTTGTGCCTTATGTCCACTCTTAGTTTAAATTAAGTTACTTATCAAGCAAACGCTAATATGTAAAAAGGGAATGCATATTAGCAGGTATTTCTCATTTTTTTCCAAAAATGTGTTTTTTTTTCATAACTACTTAAAATTATTTTACTAAACAATTATTAGTAAAATTAAGACATACTCTTTAAATCAAGCCTAAATAGCTTTTCTTAGGCTTTTCGTATGTTTGATAATTATGAAAATTCTCGGGATGTAGCGCAGCCTGGTAGCGCACCTCGCTGGGGGTGAAGTGGTCGTCGGTTCAAATCTGGCCATCCCGACCATTATTGATGAGTTGAATATTACTTTGATTTATTTATAATTTCTTCTGCATACCAGTTTATTTCAGCAATCATTCCTTCCAGAGTTCTTTCATCAGCACCACCTTCATAGGTATTCCTAAATGCAACAATTACTTCTGTGGCTCCTAAATCTTCTAATTGCTTAACACCATCTGGGGAATATGCCGCTTCTCCCATAACCTGGAACTGATAGTTAGGATGATTCATTGTTCCAAAGTCCTCCCTAAAAGAATTAATTTGATCAATTAGGCTCTTTGTCTCTTCAAGGCTAAGGCCAGCACTAATCCAACCATCACCAACCCTTGCAGCACGCCTTAATGCTGGTTTTGAATGACCGCCAATAAGTATAGGGACTGGTTTAGTTGGAGCAGGACAAAGCTTTAATTCAGGAATATCATAAAACTCTCCTTTATAAGAGAAATACTCGCCATTCATGAGCCCTTTTAAAATATCTATTTGTTCATCCATTCTTTTGCCACGTTTTTCCCAGCGCTCTCCAGTTGCAAGAAAATCTTCATACCAGGGACTTACACCCACTCCAAAATGGAACCTATTATTAGTCATTACCCCTAATGTTGTAACAAATTTAGCGGTTGTAACTGCTTGTCTAGGTGCTAGCTTATAAACTGATGTAGAAAACTCTAGCTTGTCAGTAACCGCAGCAATGGCTGGGATTATTGAAAAAGGCTCTAAAAAAGGCACACCATCCAAGAAATCTCTACTTCCGTCATCATTGTAAGGGTAAGTGGAGTCACACTCCTTTGG
>Ga0075444_10002161_pt1 | contig 11859 bp, 12 predicted proteins | sample CoawatmetaG01DNA_FD_76836 | JGI IMG/M metagenome (GOLD analysis project Ga0075444, IMG submission 76836) | Marine microbial communities from the West Antarctic Peninsula - Coastal water metaG017-DNA | ecosystem: Environmental > Aquatic > Marine > Coastal | place: Atlantic Ocean: West Antarctic... | reverse complement strand
GCAGAGAAGGCAAGAGCTGACGCATTAAAGGCAGCACTTGCTCCGTTTGCAGAAAGCATTAAACTTGCTCAAATATATGCCAAGACAGGTTATGGTAGTGCTGTAGATAAGAACGCACAAGCACTTGAAAAAGCCAAGAAAGCCCTTGAAGACTTTAACAGTGAAGCAATTAGAAATAATATGAGTCTTGACGAACAGATGAAGTTAAGATTGGCATTGAACACGCAAATAGAATACTTAACAGAGAATCAGAAAAAACTTAACAAACAGATGCGAGGCGGCGGACAATTAATGTCAGAGTTTTATACTGAACTTCTTGACAATGCTCAAAAGACTGTTATAGAAGCAAGGTTTACTGAACAAGCAATTGAAAAACTTAATGAAGAGTTTGCAGATAAAAGTAACTTAGTTTACATTGCGGCAATGAAAGAGTTAGTACCCACGTTAAAGACTGTTAAAGACAATACTCAAGCAATAGCTGACAATGTGTCAGACTTTAGTACATCACTTACTGATAGCTTAGGTGACGCACAGTTTGAGTTTGATAAACTTAACATGAATGAACTTGAAGGTCAACTAGCAACTATTGATCGTACACTACGCACTAGCTTAACCAAACAAATACAAGAACTACAACGTCTTTCACAAGAAGCAGGTGGTACAGATATTAGTGGCGAAATTGCCGCAATTACTGCCAAGACTGAAGAAGTTATTAAACAGCGTCAAGCACTTGCTAAATCAACATACGATGAACAACGTTCGTTTAGTCATGGTTGGAAGAAAGCGTTTGAAGATTATGAAGATGAAGCAACTAACGCCGCTAAGAAAGCAGAAGAAGTGTTTACTAGTGCAACTAAAGGAATGGAAGATTCAATAGTTGGCTTTGCTAAAACAGGTAAGTTTGAATTTAAGAGTTTAGTGTCAGACATATTAGAATCGTTGTTAAGAAGTCAAATACAATCGTTGATTGCAAGCACATTTAAAATGCCGTTTGGTAGTGGCGGAGGCAGTGCAGGTGGCGGAATTGGTGATTTCTTTGGAGGCTTCTTTGCAAACGGTGGAACATTAGGTGCAGGCAAGTTTGGCATTGCCGGAGAAGCTGGACCGGAACTTATTAGTGGACCTGCTACAATTACACCATTAACAGGTGGCAATAGTGGCAATGTAACATACAATATTAACGCCGTTGATGCATTAAGCTTCAGACAGCTGGTTGCAAGAGACCCAGGCTTTATACACGCAGTAGCAATGAAAGGTGGTAATAAAGTGCCACAGGGGAGATAAGATATGAGTTTCCAATGGATAATGGACAATGCAAATACTTTAAGCATTAATAGAAAAAAGGTTGTTGCAAGTACAACAGCCAGAGACGGTACAACTAGAGCAGTAAGCAGAGGCAATGTTAAAAAGATTATCACAGTTAAATTACCAGATGGTCCTCGCTGGAGTGATTACAAAAGTAACATTGCGGCTGCAGAAGCATTAGATAAGTTTACAGCGGCAACTATTAGTATACCATACGCTACGTTTCCTTATTATTACGGCAATGTTAATCCCGGCTCAGACGAAAGCTACAGTGTAATGTGCATTGAATTCCCAGAGTGGACTATATTTGGTTATAACCAAGTAAGCTGGAGCGGACCTTTTGTTTTCGTAGAGGTGTAATAGATGTCAATTAATTTAACAAGTTATCAAAGTTTAAGAACAGCATTGTTTGTTAGAATTGATGTTGCACAATATAGAACAACTTCGTCAGCTTCCTTTACAAGTGAAATATTAACCTTTAGTGACCACAGTGGAACTTTTGCAATTAACGGTCAGGACTATGTGCCCTTAGGTGATTTGTTGGCTGTTAGTAGTACATCAAGTGAACTTCGTGCAAGCGGTAATGAAATAACAATTAGCATTAGTGGAATACCAAATGCAAGCATTGCAGAAATAGTACACAGTAAAATAAAAGGCAGTCCTGTTAAACTATACCGTGCATACTTTACAGAAGCAGGTGTGCAAATAGGTACTACACAAGGTAGATGGATTGGAAGTGTTAACAACTACACACTAGATGAAGAATACGATCCTTTAGGTAAGTCAGCAACTAACACAATACAAATTGATTGTTTAAGCAATGTAGAATTATTACAAAATAAAGTAGCAGGCAGAAAAACAAATCCAAGCAGTATGAAAGTATTAAACTATTCAGACACTAGCTTTGATAGAGCACCAAACTTATTAGGCAGTTCGTTTGACTTTGGAGGTAAACGATGAGTTTCTTAAGTACAATAGGTAAAGTAATAAGTGGTGTTGGTGGATTTCTTAAAAGTAATAGTATAGGATCACAACTTGCTAAAACTGCCTTATACGGACTTGCACTTAGTAAAGTTGCAAAGAGTATACAAAAAGGACAAGACACAGCGGCAGCCGCAGACCAAGGTGTACAAGTAAGTATTAATCCAGATCCTAAGAATGCAATACCAGTTGTTTACGGAAATGCTTATACCAGTGGCATTATAACAGATGCACACATGCCAGCTAATAATACGTCAATGTGGTTATGCTTTACACTAAGTGAAATGACCGGCAACTTAATAAGCGGTGCGGCAAGTACAATTGCTTTCAAAGAAGTTTACTTTAATGGATTAAGGTTGGACTTTGCGGCAGACGGTTACACTGTAGACAAAGCATACGATGACGAAGGCAATACAACAGACAAGTTTGCAGGATTAATTGAAGTTTATCCTTATGTTAACGGCAGTTCAAATCCAGTTAGCTTTGACACAGAGCCATTAGGCAATACAACAGTTGCACAAACGTTGTTTCCAACTTGGGCAAACACAGATCACATGAGTAGTTTAGTATTTGCATTAGTCCGTATAAATTACAGTCCAAAAAATAAAATATCCAGTGTTGGGGACTTTAAGTTTAATATTAGTAATAGTATGCGGCTTCCAGGAGATGTGTTAAACGATTATATGACAAACACACGATACGGTGCTGGCATTCCAACAGCGGAGATTAATGCGTCATGAACAATTTAGAATATCTTAATGGAGTTGGTGCATCTAGCATTACTTTTACTGATAATAGAGGCACTAATGTTACCTTTGATAGGCCAAAGACTAAAGATTATACTTTTACAGAAACAGGATTAGTGTTTAATCTGTTAATTGGTGCTAATATAACTGAAATTATTAATCCCAGTACTGCTCTTGTGCGTTACAAAATTAATGTAGGCAATGACCAAGCAGTACTGGACTTTGGCACATTACCTGCGGGCGTAACTGTTTCACTTAGTGGAACAATATACACTGTGTCCGGCATTACTACGTTAGCACATTGGAATTCTGTTAAACAACCAACTGTGACAGTATCAGCATCATATAACGGAACGTTTAGTTACAGTGCATCAATTGTTTACAATACAGACTTAACAGCCAATAACGAATTTAAGTGGAATGTTGGTATTTACAAGCCAATAACATTAGCATCATCTAGCTTTGGTTTAAGTGTTGCAATTAAGCGTACACGGGACACTGGCGCATCACTGTCAGGAGTTACTACTTTAATAGCAGGACTTGAACAAATACTTGGTAGTGTGTTTACACTTACAACAGCCCCTAACACAACTAAGCGATTATTAACTCAAACATTAACAAACCCGTTTACTATAGTAGCAAAACCCAAAGACTATGCGTTTAATGAACTACTATTAACCATTGATAATCCTTACCCAGCTTTAAATAGTCAATTTGGTAAAAGCATTGGAATAGACGGAACTGGACAATACGTTATAAGTGGCCTTTCGGTCAACTTTAATTACAGTGCTTTCGCATATAGTACAAGCAACGGTAATTTGGGCTATGCGTTTCCTAAGCAAAGTGCGGCAACATCAATTAACAGCACAGCTTACACAAGCGGTGACTATGTGGTAGTTCACGAAGTGTTTGCCGCAGGCGGATTAAGTCACTTACATTTATGGAAGAAGCAGGTTACTGGAGCGTTGTACGGTATTAACGATAGCTTAGATATGGGGTTGTATAACACAGGTTATAACGGTGATGCTAGTAGTATGACAGATAATTATCTTATATTAGCAGACGTTGGCCATGACGTGGTGGGTAGTTCATCCAATGGACAAATAAGTGTTTGGAGTTTAGACGACACAGCTGGTATTACCCTTGAACACAATATTACTGGAACAACACAAAGCAACCCATCTTCACAGCCCACAGGCAATTTGCTTGGTACTAATATTGCAATTAGTGATACATACTTTGCTGTTACAGCAGGTTATCCCACAGGAACAATTTACATATACAATACTGCCGCAGGTACTTTGCGTCAAACACTAACCTTAGGCACAGAAGTAGTAGGCTGTTTCATGGACGGAGACAACCTAATATCACTCTTTGCAGACGGCACATTAAGAAGTTACGCCATGTCAAACGGCGCTTTAAATTATAGTAAAGCAGTTAGTGGATCTTCTAGTATTATTAGACCTTATGATGCTAACCTTGTGCTTGTGGGTAGAGATCTGTTTTGGGTCGCCACTGGTAACAAAGCCGGAACACTTACTTTTGATTCAGACGTTGCAGATATTAGATTTATAGGCACTTCTAAAGCAGTTGGTGGCGAAGGCTATTATGACGGTACATATACTAACCAAGGCAGAATACGAATAAGGAAAGAAAGCTAATGACAACTAGTAATAGATTTGAAATTAACGGTGTAATAGATACAACCAACAATGTATTTGACAATATAGAATTAATGGCTACTAGCTCAGGTTGCTTTGTTACTTGGGATCCCAGTGCCGGACATTGGAGTGTTATTGTTAATGAAGCAGGTACTAGTGTCTTTAGTTTTACTGATAGTAATATTATAACTGCTATTACTGTAGGCGGCACAAGTATGAACGACTTGTACAATAGTGTTCAATTAGAATATCCACACAAGGATTTAAGAAATAGTGTTGATTATTTAACTGTAACTTTGCCCACAGCAGATAGATTCAATGAAGAACTTGATAACCAACTAACAATTAAATTAAACACTATTAATGATCCAATACAAGCACAAATAATTGCAAGTCAAGAACTTAAACAAAACAGAGCAGATAAGATTGTTGAGTTTGCAACTGACTTTACAGCCAATGGATTAAAAGCAGGTGATTTAATTGACATTACAAATGCTGGATTAGACTTTACTAATAAGGTATTTAGAGTAATACAAATTGAAGAACAAGATACTGAGGATGGAACTATTATCTACAGTATCACAGCATTAGAATATGACGCTGACGTTTACAATACCACAGGGTTAACTTACGATTTAAGAACAAAGCTAACAGGCATTAAAAGTAAAATTGTAAACGATGAAATGGCTGTTCAAGACGATGTTGACATAGGTGGACAAATAGGTAGATTGCTTGCCGCAAACGCCGCACTTGGTCTTATTAACAGTTTGTTTACAGTTGACGAAGACACTGGCGCTATTATTAATGAAGGTTCTTTTGCAGATCCAGACAAACAAGCAATTATGGAAGGTGCAGGTAAAAGACCAGATTTAGAACATAGTGCAAGCGGGACAGATATATGCGAAGGAGCAAGTACAACTATAACAGTATCTTATCCAGCAGATTGCGTAACTAGTTGTTTCTTTAATTCGCCAAATTATATATATCCTTACACAATTACAGGTGTAAGTGCAGACGACATTAATGTGCCATTAACAGGCAACCTTACATTGTCAGGCGGCACTGCAAACATTACAATTGCAACTGTAGACGATGCTGACACTGTTGATGAAACATTAGTGTTTACTTGCGGTGGTGTATCAACTAGCATCTTAATTAGGGCAAAAGTAGACTGGACTGTTGCAATTACGCGAAGTGCAACTGAGATTACTGAAGGTCAATCTGCTACATTTAGCCTTGTTACAACTGGCATACCAGACGGAACATTGCCATATGCAATTACTGGAGCCGCAACACAAAGTGGTAATATTACTATTTCAAGTGGAGCAGGCAGTGTTAGTGTTGCAACTGTAAACGATACAATATATACAGGAACTAGATACCTTGACTTTGTTGTAACCATGCCAACTACTGACCATTGCGGAATAGCCGGATATACAGCAAGTTCGGTCACAGTACTAGACACTGAAAGTGAACCAACTGCAACTACAACTTGTGAATATATAAGTGTGCCTACTGTATGGTGTGCAGTTTACAACGGTGATGACGATCAATTAGAAGGTGTAACTGTTAGAGCAAGTGCTATGTTACCAAAGGCACTAGCGGGCGAAGCAACTGTTACAGTTCCATTAACATTAACAGTTACAAAAGGTGCATCAAGTACAATTGCCGCGGCAACAACTGTTAATATTGCAAGTAGTGCGGCATTAGGCGGATCGCCCTTTAATGTTCTCACAAGCTTCAACGGTGTTGGAGCCAAAGGCTTAATTACAGGCACTGCAAGTACACTATACGGGTATTAAATCTTTTTCCAGCTTTTATTAGCTTTTTTCTGTGATTGGACTAAATACTAATGTTAACAAGCAACCTAGTTGTTTGTAACGAAAGCAGACAACTTAATTGTTGTTTGTAATTTAAAAAGCAGACAACTTATTAGGAGACAAAAATGTCAGCAGCCTCAGATTATTTAGAAAACAAAGTCTTGGACCATGTCCTAGGCAACACAACTTACTCACCAGCAGGAACACTGTATATTGGTTTATGGACAGCAGACGACGGTCTTGAAGCAGGCACTTTAACTAGTGAAGTTTCAGGCGGATCATACGCTCGCGGAACTGTTGCGTTTAACGCCGCAGGATCAGGTTCTTCAGCTAACACTGGAACAGTTACTTTTACAACTGCTACTGGTAACTGGGGTACAATTACCCACGTTGCAGTAATGGATGCCGCAACTTCCGGGAATGTACTTTTTCATGGCGCGGTCACAACTTCCAAGACCATAGAAACGGGCGACACCTTCCAGGTGAGTGCAGGAAATCTTACTATTAGCTTAGCCTAATATAAACATTGAGGGTGTTGCTTTAAGGCGCACCCTCTCTTTACTATTAAGCAAAGGAGAGTAGCATGTCTACAATAGTATTAAGAAACACAAAAGGTAGTGCGTTAACGTTTACTGAAGGTGATGCAAACTTCACTAATTTAAACACAGACAAACTTGAAGATATTACAGGTGAAGCCCTTAATGATTTAAGTAATGTAAACGCCGCTGGACCATCTAATGGTCAAGTACTAACTTATAACACTGGTTCTAGTCAATGGGTTAGTTCAGCTCCAGCAACTAGTACAACAGAATTAAGTGAAGATGCAAGTCCACAACTTGGCGGAGCACTTGATGCAAACGGACAAATTGTATCCAATTCAATATTAAAAGATTATGCTGAAACAATTAATGCACTTGGATCAAGCGACAGTCCAACTATTACAATATCCAATGGCAACGTGCAAAGTGTAACTATTAGTAGCGGACTTGCACTTCCAGTATTTTCAGATGCGGCAGCAGGACAAAGTGTTACACTGCTAGTATCAGGAAGCGGTGCCGCAACAGGCACAGGCAATCATATATTTGCCGCAGGTGGAAAAACATTAACAACTAAAAGTGTCGTAAGCATCTTCTATGACGGAACAACTTACTGGACAAGTATAGCAACTGGCTTTGTAGCTTAAGGAGAATAATATGCCTTTTGGAGCAAGTAGATTAACATCGTTGGCTTTACCAGCCGCAGTTGCCGCAGGTAGAGGAGTTACTTTAACAATTAACGCTGATACACAAGTTGACACAAGTAGAAAGAAATACGGCAGTGGCAGTATATTGTTTGATGGGTCAGGCGACTACATAAGTGCGGCTCCAGGTACAGATGGCGACTTTACATTCCCCGGCGCATTCACTATGGAAGCATGGTTCAACTATGATGAAGACACTGGTGGTGCAAGTGCGTCACTGATGGGCAACAAAGCTGGCGGCGGAGCAAGTTCAAACTTCTTTGTCTTGTTTAGAAACCACGATACAAAAATACAAATTAAAATCCGTAACTGGAGTGTAGGTGTAGCAACTGGTGTAATATCCGCAGACACATGGAATCACTTTGCATTAGTAAGAGACGCTTCAGACAACGTGGCGTTCTTTCTTAATGGAACAAGAACAACAAGTAATACAGGCATATCAGGTGACGTTGGACAAACAAACCAGGAAGCAATTGGTGTTGGTGGACTAGCAGACGGACAGATACGCTTTAACCAAGGTGGCAATGGCTGGATGGATGAGGTGCGTGTATCAAGCATAGCACGATATGATCCAACAGCAAGTTCGCATACTCTCCCAAGTGCCGCATTTGTAAATGACGACGATACTAAGTTACTAATACACGGTGACGGTGCAGACGGGTCAACTACCTTTACAGATGACGACGCATAATGGAACAGGAGATTAGATAATGATTTTAGCAATTGAATTACCAGACGGAACAGTACAAAACGTTGATGTTGGTGATCTTTCATCCGCAACAATGGATGAAAAGACTGAAGCATTAAATACAGCACTAACTGCCGCAGGCATAGATCTAAATAATTACATCACATTAGGTGAAGCTGAATAAGGAACCAATATGAGCGACCAAATATATTTTGATGCAGGTTATTTAGACGACGATTACTTTGGTATAATAGCTGAAGCTGAAATTGCGTTGTCAGGTGCATTAACTGCAAGTATAGAAGTAAAACTTGCAAGTACAAGTAGTTACTATACTGAAGATTATATGGTCGCGGACTACTTTGTTGCGGGTGTTACACACGAAGGTGCTGTTGCATTAACTGTAACAGCAACATCATCAAGTACAATTGGTCTATTACAAACTGCTGGATCATCCTTAACATCAGCAACAACACAAGCAACAACAGTTGTTAAGACGGTCAATGCTGTGGTTGCAATTGATAGTTTGTTCAGCCCAAGTATAACAGTGAGCGCAACACGCACAAGTGATATTACACTAACAACCAACTTTACAATGGCCAGTGATGGTGCTTACACTAGAGGTGGCAGTGTTACACTTGATAACATTATTAACCTAAGTGCTCAAAGTGATAGAACACGTAACACTGCCTCTACTCTTGTTACTACCGCTTCACTTTCCATACTATTCACAACAAATCTCCCAGCAACCCAACTTACAAGTGCATCTGCACTAACAGCAATACCAATTAGCTACACCTTGCGTACAGGTCCCCGTGCGTTAGTTGCCAATACAGACACAATAACTTACAATACAAACAATTTGAAGTTTGGTAGTTATCGTGCTAACGCTGGTGCCAATACTAGAAAAATTCAATATGTTAATCAACCAACGTTAGCTCCAGATAATACTGATGAGTGGGCGTTTGATGCGTGGATATATGACAACAGTTCGGTGTCTCTAACAAACTTATTAACTATAGATGATAACGGCAACACTGCTTCTACTGGTTATAGTATACAGCTTAACCAAACCTCCAGCAAGTTAATTGTTACGATATATGATTCCAGTGGCAATAGCTTACAGTCACTATCAACCACTGACGTACTTGGATTTCAAACATGGCATCACGTTGCTGTTATTTGGAAGCCGGGTACAGGTGTTAAAGTATTTGTTGACGGAACTAAAACAAACGAAATAACAACAAGTGCAAATATTAGGACTTTTACAACTCCCCGTATAACATTAGGCGATCCTAGTTGGGAAGCTTCATCAAATACTTTGTTCTCTTTAGACGAAGTAAGATTTGGTAAAGGTGTTACAGGTTACACATATAGCAATAATACTTTTACTGTTGAAACAACCCCATACACTAATACACAGTACACAACTTTATTATTGCATCTTGAAAACAATACTGTTGACGATATAACCAATTGGAGTCCTCCAAGAGTAACACATGAAGCAGCCAGTGCGTTAAGCTCTAGCTTTACAGTTAGTGCAGACGACAGTGCAATACTTGCCACTACTGTATTGCAAGTAGGCGCTTCAACATTAAGTGTTAATCCAAACTATATTGCTAATCACGGTGCATCAATTAGTAGCAGTACAACTATAGAAACTGTTGCTGGTATTGTGCATCCTGGTGCGGCATCTTTTGATAGTATTATATCTAATATTAACGTTATTAGCAAAATAGGTGATACACTAATTGCTTGTGATGTTACTTCAACACTAACAGCCGCAGTAAATGAAACAATACAGCTGGGTGCAGGCTTATCATCAGCAACAGCATTGAGTCTCACAGCAAATGTAATAGCAGATGCTAGTATAGCACTTAGTACTAATGTAACTGTACTAGCAGACGCACAAGGCGGCTTTATTGGTATTGTTGCTCCATTGAGCAGTGCGTTTACACAAGGTTTTGATTATACAAGAATACGTCCCGGACAAAGTGCGTTAAGCAGTAATACAACACAAGATGTTAGTGCGGCAGTAACAACAGATGCCGTTAGCACAATGCCAGCGGCGTTTACACAAGACTTTGATCATACAAGAATACGTCCGTTTAGTACAGCGTTTGAAAGTATTGCAACAGAACTAGTTGCCGCAGTTAAAGTTGGTGACATAGTTGTTGACATATCCACAAATGCAACATTAACAATAAATGCAAGAGTAACAACAGGCACAGTAATACCGTTTGACAGTGCGTTTACAGTAGTTGCTCCAATCGCGGCTCTTAAAACGTCAGATGTGTCACTTAGTAGTACTACGACACTAGAAACGGCTGTTTTAGCTGGAAAAGTCGCTAACGCTGTTTTAGATACAACGAGTAGCGTTGCAATAGGTGTTAACGCCACTATTGACATTACAGGTGCTTTAAGTGGCGCAATGTCGTTCTCTACTACTGTTAGAGCTAACCTAGCAGGCGAAATAGATCTAGTAACAGCAGTTACACAAGTTGCAAATGTAAAACGTGTTAGAGAAACAAGCGTTGCGTTAGTAAGCACATCATCAACATTGTTTACAGTCTCAAAACTAATTGGCGGCGAGAGTGCATTAAGCAGTACAGCAACTATGGTAACTGCTGGACGTAAAATAGTATTTGATGCAGACTTAACTTATATAATACCAAAAGAATATAGAAGCGGCAGCATCAGCAGTGAAACAAGAACCCATACAATAACGTATGAAAACAGAAGTCAGACATTTAGGAGTTAAACATGGCTAATTTAAGAAGAACTGGATTTGAAGAAACAAACCAGGGCCTGTGGGCCACTAAAGACACTGAGGCACAATTAATATACACACTTGATTGGACTAACTGGCTTGAGGCAGGAGACACTGTTTCCACAGTGGTATACACTGTTGCCGCAAGACGTAATGATCCAACTCCGTTAACAAATGTAAGCAACGGCAAGTCAGGTGACAGTAAAAAAACGTATATTGAACTTGGTGCTGGACAAGCAGACAAGGTTTATATTATTACTGCAAAGGTAACAACTACAAACGGATTAATTGACAGACGCAACTTCCGTGTTGAAGTAATAGACAGAGCTGCCTAACAATGTCCAACACTACTGAATACGAACGCGAACACTTAGAAGCACATGTTGACTTATGTGCAATAAGGTATGCTCACTTGAATGAACGTTTAGAAAAAGTTGAAGCCGCAGTAACTGATTTACACACTGGGGTTATTAAAGGTAACAAAGGGTTAGTCAAAGCTATGATCGTTGCTGTAAGCACCATTGTCGTAGCTCTAATAGGCGCTGTTGCAACAATCATAACTGCAATGCCTTAGTCAAAAAAATACCCGCCTCTGCACTCACATTGCGTGTAGCTAGGACGGGTAATAAAAACATCAATGTGTTTTTTGTC
>Ga0075444_10002160_pt1 | contig 11861 bp, 8 predicted proteins | sample CoawatmetaG01DNA_FD_76836 | JGI IMG/M metagenome (GOLD analysis project Ga0075444, IMG submission 76836) | Marine microbial communities from the West Antarctic Peninsula - Coastal water metaG017-DNA | ecosystem: Environmental > Aquatic > Marine > Coastal | place: Atlantic Ocean: West Antarctic... | reverse complement strand
GGCCCAACACTGAGCTGCGCCAGGCGGACCTGTATGCGCTGCCGATGGCGGACGGCGCGGCGGATGTCGCGATCCTGCACCACGTGCTCCACTTCGCGCAGCAGCCGGGCGCGGCGATCGCCGAGGCGGCGCGCGTGCTGGGGCCGGGCGGGCGGCTGCTGATCGTCGATTTCGCGCCGCACGATCGCGAGGAGCTGCGCACCCGCAACGCGCACACGCGGCTGGGCTTTGCGGACGATCAGATCGCGGGCTGGTTCGGCAATGCGGGGCTCGCCCTCGCCCGGACGGAGACGCTGGGCGGCGGCGAATTGACGGTGACTTTATGGCTGGGGCGCAAGTCCGGCGCCAGCCTGCGTGAGGTGCCTTTGCAGAAGGTTGGAGCGGCATGACGATTTCGGTGAACCAGCTGGAAGAGGCGCAGATCGCGCTGAAGGCACCGCTGTACGCGGACGTGGGCGGCCATCTGGACGTGTCGTTCGAATTCTTCCCGCCCAAGACGGAGAAGATGGACGAGCAATTGTGGGAAGCGGTGCGGACGCTGGAGCCGCTCGGCCCCAGCTTCGTCTCCGTCACCTATGGCGCGGGCGGCTCGACGCGGGAGCGCACGCACGCCACCGTCGCGCGCATCCAGCGCGAGACGAGCCTGGCGGCGGCGGCGCATTTGACCTGCGTCGAGGCGACAAAGGCAGAGATCGATCAGGTCGCCGAGGATTATTGGGCGGCGGGCGTGCGCCACATCGTCGCGCTGCGCGGCGATCCGCCCGCGGCGGGCGCGAAGTTCGAAAGCCATCCGGGCGGCTATGAGAATGCCGCCGCGCTGGTCGCGGGGCTGAAGCGGCTGCATCCGTTCGAGATTTCGGTCGCGGCCTATCCCGAATGCCATCCCGATTCGGTGAGCGTCGCGGCGGATCTGGACAATCTGAAGGCCAAGATCGATGCGGGTGCGACGCGCGCGATCACGCAATTCTTCCACGAGCCCGAAACCTTCTTCCGCTATCGCGACAAGGTGGCCGCCGCCGGGATCACCGCGGAGATCGTGCCAGGAATCATGCCGGTCACCAACTTCGCCAGCGTCGTGCGCATGAGCAAGATGTGCGGCACCGAGGTGCCGGCGTGGCTGGCGCGGCTGTTCGACGGGCTGGAGGATCATCCCGCCGCGCGGCAGCTGGTGGCGGCGACGCTGGCGGCGGAGTTGAGCCGCAAATTGTACGCGGGCGGCTGCAAGTCGCTGCACTTCTACACGCTCAACAAGGCGGAGCTGTCGTTCGCGATCTGCCACCTGCTGGGCGTGCGGGCGAAGCCGATGCAGGACGCGGCGGCGGCGTGAATGAAAGTCCTCCCCCGCCAGGGGGAGGGGAACCGTTCGGCGCCAGCCGAATGGTGGAGGGGGCGGCAAGCGGCAGACTGGATGACGGGTCTCCCGCTTACAGCCCCCTCCGTCACCGCTTCGCGGCGCCACCTCCCCCTGGCGGGGGAGGACTTGTTTTAGGACGGACTTTGATGACCATACGCGACACCTTCCTGGGCGAAGCCGCCAAGCGCATCCTGATCACCGACGGGGCGTTCGGGACCGAAATCCAGAACTGGAAGCTTTCGGAGGCCGATTATGCCGGCACTTTGGGGCTGTCCCACGACCAAAAGGGCAATAACGACATCCTGGCGCTGACCAAGCCCGAGGTGCCGGAGGCGATCCATCGCGCCTATTTCGCGGCGGGGGCGGATATCGCGGAGACGAACACCTTCTCGGCGAACCGGATCAGCCAGGCGGATTATGGCGCGGAAGCTCTGGTGCGCGAGATCAACGTCGAGAGCGCGAAGCTCGCCCGTCGCATCGCCGACGAATTCCAGGCGAAGGATGGCCGCCCGCGCTTCGTTGCGGGCGCGATCGGGCCGACCAACAAGACGCTGTCGCTGAGCCCGGACGTCAACGATCCTGGCTATCGCGAGATCGACTTCGATTATTTGAAGGACGTGTATCGCGAGCAGATCGATGCGCTGGTCGAGGGCGGCGCGGACTTCATCCTGATCGAGACGGTGTTCGACACGCTGAACGCCAAGGCGGGGATCATGGCGACGCTGGACGCGGCCGAGGCGCTGGGGCGCGACCTGCCGCTGATGCTGTCGATGACGCTGACCGATCTCTCCGGGCGCAACCTGTCGGGCCATACGGTCGAGGCGTTCTGGCATGCGGTGCGGCATGCCAAGCCGGTGACGATCGGGCTCAACTGTTCGTTCGGCGCGGAGCAGCTGCGGCCGCACGTCAAGACGCTGAGCGAGACGTGCGACACGCTGATCATGGTCTATCCCAATGCGGGGCTGCCCAACGAGCTCGGCGCGTATGACGAGGCGCCGTCGACGACCGCGGGGCTGGTCGGCGAATGGGCCAGCGCGGGTCAGGTCAATGTGCTGGGCGGCTGCTGCGGATCGACGCCGGCGCACATCAAGGCGATCGCGGACATGGCGCGCGGCGTTGCGCCGCGGACGATCCCGACGCCGCCGGTGCGGACGCGGCTGGCCGGTCTGGAGCCGTTTACGATGGCGGCGTGATCCCAATCCTCCCCGACCGCGGGGAGGGGGACCATGCGCAGTATGGTGGAGGGGGTTCTCCACACACGATATCGCCGGTGGAGAGCCCCCTCCACCCCTCGGCTTCGCCGAGCGGTCCCCCTCCCCGCGAGCGGGGAGGATTGGAAGAAAAGACGATGACCAATTCCTCTGCCCAGTTCGTCAATATCGGCGAGCGCACCAACGTCACCGGATCGGCGGCGTTCAAGAAGATGATCATGGCGGGCGACTATACGCGCGCGGTCGAGGTCGCGCGTCAGCAGGTCGAGAATGGCGCGCAGGTGGTCGACGTCAACATGGACGAGGGGCTGCTCGATGCCGAGCATGCCATGACGACCTTCCTGAAGCTGATCGCCGCCGAGCCGGATATCGCGCGCGTGCCGATCATGATCGACAGCTCCAAGTGGAGCGTGATCGAGGCGGGGCTGAAGTGCGTCAGCGGCAAGCCGATCGTCAATTCGATCAGCATGAAGGAGGGCGAGGCGTCGTTCCTTCACTATGCCAAGCGCTGCATGGCCTATGGCGCCGCGGTGGTCGTGATGGCGTTCGACGAGGTGGGCCAGGCGGACACCAAGGACCGCAAGGTCGAGATTTGCGCGCGCGCCTATGACCTGTTGATGGGCATCGGTTTCCCGCCCGAAGACATCATCTTCGATCCCAACATCTTCGCGGTGGCGACGGGGATCGAGGAGCATAACAATTACGGCGTCGACTTCATCGAGGCGTGCACAGAGATCAAGGCGCGCTGCCCGCACGTCCATATCTCGGGTGGCCTCTCCAACCTGTCGTTCAGCTTCCGCGGCAACGAGCCGGTGCGCCGCGCGATGCATTCGGTGTTCCTGTACCACGCCATTCCGGCGGGCATGGACATGGGGATCGTCAACGCAGGGCAGCTCGACGTCTATGACACGATCGATGCCGAACTGCGCACCGCGTGCGAGGACGTCATCCTCAACCGCGATCCCGAGGCGGGTGACCGGCTGGTCGCGCTTGCCGAGCGATTCCGCGGCACGGATGCGGTGGCGGAGAAGGCGGCGGCGGAATGGCGCAGCCTGCCGGTCGTCAAGCGGCTGGAATATGCGCTGGTGAAGGGCATCGACGCGCATGTCGTCGATGATACCGAGGAATGCCGCCAGGCGTTCGCGCGCCCCATCGAGGTGATCGAAGGCCCGCTGATGGACGGCATGAACGTCGTCGGCGACCTGTTCGGCAGCGGCAAGATGTTCCTGCCGCAGGTGGTGAAGTCCGCGCGCGTGATGAAGAAGGCGGTGGCGCACCTGCTGCCCTTCATCGAAGCCGCCAAGGAGCCGGGCGCGAAGGGCAAGGGCAAGATCGTGCTCGCGACCGTGAAGGGCGACGTCCACGATATCGGCAAGAATATCGTCGGCGTCGTGCTCCAGTGCAACGGCTTCGAGGTGGTCGATCTGGGCGTGATGGTGCCCTGGTCGAAGATCCTCGAGGCAGCGAACGAGAATGACGCCGATATGATCGGCCTCAGCGGCCTCATCACACCGAGCCTCGACGAGATGGTGACGGTGGCCGAAGAGATGAAGCGCGCCGGCATGTCGATGCCGCTGCTGATCGGCGGCGCGACGACGTCGAAGGTGCATACCGCGCTGCGCATCTCGCCCGCCTATGACGGGCCGATCGTCCATGTGCTCGACGCCAGCCGCGCGGTCGGCGTCGCGACGACATTGGTTAGCGACACGCAGCGCGATGCCTATGTCGCCGGGGTCGCCGAGGATTACGAGAAGGTGCGGATCGCGCGCGCCAACAAGGGGCAGAACGATCTGCTGCCGCTGGCCGAGGCGCGGGCGCGGGGGCTGAGCGTCGACATGGCGTTGAAGGCGCCGGCGGCGGCGCAGCCGGGCGTGCATGTGTTCGACGACTGGGACCTCGCCGACCTGCGGGCGTATATCGACTGGACGCCGTTCTTCCGTGCGTGGGAGCTTGCCGGCAACTTCCCGGCGATCCTGACCGACGAGGTGGTCGGCGAGAGCGCGAGCAGCCTGTATGCCGATGCGCAGGCGATGCTCGACCGGATCGTCGCGGAGAAGTGGCTGACCGCGCGCGGCGTTGCCGGGCTGTGGGCGTGCCATCGTCACGACGACGACGTGTGGGTCTATACCCAGCATCGCGAGGCGCATCGCAGCCCCGATGGCGCGAGCATTCCCGAAGGCTTCCAGATCCCGAACCTCGACCGCACGCAGGAAGCGAGCGTGCGGCTGCCGTTCCTGCGCCAGCAGATCGCCAAGCGCGAAGGCCGCGCCAACATGTGCCTCGCCGATTTCATCGACCCGGCAGGCGACTGGATGGGCGGCTTCGCGGTCGGCATCCACGGCATCGAGCCGCATCTGGCGCGGTTCAAGGCAGACAACGACGATTACAACGATATCCTGCTGAAGGCGCTGGCGGATCGTCTGGCCGAGGCGTTCGCGGAGCGGCTGCATGCGCATGTCCGCACCGATTTGTGGGGCTATGCGCCGGGCGAGCAGCTGACTAACGAGGCGCTGGTGCGCGAACAGTATCGCGGCATCCGGCCGGCACCGGGCTATCCGGCGTGTCCCGAACATTCGCTGAAGGTGACGCTGTTCGAGATGCTCGACGCGCAGGGCAATGCGGGGCTGGAGCTGACCGACAGCTTCGCGATGCTGCCGACCGCGGCGGTGAGCGGCTTCTACTTCGGCCATGCGCAGGCGGAATATTTCGGCGTGGCGCGGATCGGCGAGGATCAGGTGGCGGATTACGCCACGCGGCGCGGCGTCTCGGTGGAGCAGGCGACGCGCTGGCTGCGGCCGAATTTGGACTGAGGCGGGCCGACTTAATTACGGTGGTTCAGTCCTCCCCCGCCAGGGCGCATCGGGATGAACGGCCCCCGGCCGTTCAAGATCATGCCGGGGGCACGATCGACCCGATGCGGTGGCGCCGCCGACAGGCGGTGACGGAGGGGGCGGACAGGAGCGTCCCCGGTAACGAAGCGCTACCCTAACCTCCCCCTCCGTCATGCCTCACGGCATGCCACCTCCCCCTGGCGGGGGAGGACTGAATGCACCGTTTCTATGGCTACCGGATTGTTAACCACTTCCCGATAGGCAGCGGCGAGGAAGGGCGTGCCGCAGGGCGTGCCCGTATATGCCAAGGGACGTTGCCATATGTGTCTCCAGCTTCCACCCGTGCCGGGCAGTGTCGCGCTGCCGGGCTTCGCCTCGGTCGCCGCGGAGCGCGATGCGTGGCGGGTGCGGACGCGCCAGCGCCAGCAGGCGCTGAGCCCGGTGCTGACCGCGGTGCCGCGCATTCGCGGGCCGGTGTCGGCGGAGACGTTCCTCGACCTGTTCTATGCGCCGGGCATTCCGGTGGTGATCGAAGGGCTGGCGGCGAAATGGCCGGCGGTGCGCCAGTGGACGACCAAGAAGCTGGCGCGCAAGGTCGGCTCGGCGGAGATCACCTATCAGGGCGGCCGCAACAGCGCCCCCGATTTCGAGATCGCCAAGACGCGCCATACGCGGACCATGCCGTTCGACGCCTATATCGAGATGGTGACGAGCGCCGACACCGGCAACGACGCCTATATCACCGCCTATAACAACGTCGCCAATACGGTGGCGCTACAGCCGCTGATGGGCGATTTCGGGCCGGTGCCGTTCCTGGACGAGCGGATCGGCAGCATCTGGATCGGGCCGAAGGGGCACGTTCACGCCGCTGCACCACGACCTCAACAACAATCTGCTGGTGCAGCTGATGGGCACCAAGCGCCTGTTCCTGCTGCCGCCCGAAGAGACGTCGAAGCTCGCCAACAATGACTTCGTATTCAGCGACGTCCACGACATCATGAGCGACGACAAGGTGGCGCAATATCCCGAGGTGCTCTCGGCGCGCTGCTATCATGTCGATATCCACCCCGGCGATGCGCTGTTCATGCCGGTCGGCTGGTGGCACCAGGTCGAGGCGCTGTCGTTCAGCGCGATGCTGACCTATCACAATTTCATCTGGCCCAACGACGCGTTCCGGGATTTCCCGCCGAACCGGTGAGGGCTCGGGCCGATCGACCTCGCGCGCGGTTGTACAGTCCTCCCCCGCCAGGGGGAGGTGGCGCCGCCAAAGGCGGTGACGGAGGGGGCGGACAGGAACGTCCCTAGTAACGAAGCGCTACCCTTACCTCCCCCTCCGTCATGCCTGCGGCATGCCACCTCCCCCTGGCGGGGGAGGAATTGGCCTTAAAACCCGCGTTTTGCGAGGCCGGGGTTGCGGCGGAGTTGCGGGGCGACGACGGGGATGGTCAGCATCGTGCTGGCGACCGCCATCAGCAGCAGCGCGGTGAAGGTTTCGCTGGTGATGATCTTCTTGTCCAACAGGATGTTGACGAAGATGATCATGATCAGTGCCTTGGTCTGGAGCAGCCAGCCGATCGCGCTGGCATCGCCCTTGGGCCATTTGAGGATGCGGCCCGCCAGGTGAATGCCGGCGAGCTTGCCGCCCACCGACGCGGCGAGCAGCAGCGCGGCGACCGCGAACACGGACGCGCCGCCCATGCCCCATTGCGTCTTGAGGCCGGTCGACAGGAAATAGACGGGCATCACCGCGAGCAGGATGGTGCCGCGGAACCGGTCCATCCGCGCCTCGCCGAACCAATGCGCGTCGAGCACCGCGCCGGCCAGGAACGCGCCGACCATGAAGTGCAGGCCGGCCCAGTCGGCGGCGAAGGCGCAGAGCGCCAGCCAGATCAGGCCGACGTACCAGCGATCGTTTTCCGGCAGCGCGCGCAACAGCTTGCGGACTGCCCAGGTCGCGACGGCGAAGCCGATCAGGAAGCCCGCCTGTCGCCCGACGCGCTCCCAGTCGAGCAGGATCAGCGCGAGCACGCCCCAGATCGCGATATCGTCGAGGCTGGCGTAGCGCAGCACGCGCTGGCCCAGCGGCGCGCGCAGGATGGCGAGCTTTTCCATCAGCAGCACGAGGATGGGGAGCGCGGTGACGGCGCAGGCCATGCCGATGCCGAGCACCACCTGCCAGTTCGCACCGCTCGGCCCGCGCCAGCCGGGATAGCGCAGGATGACGAGCGCGGCGAGGCTGCCCGCGATTAGCGGCACGCCCAAGGCGAGGCCGGCGGTGACGCCCGTTTCGCGCCGCCGCCGCCACGCCTCGCCGACGTCGAGCTCCAGGCCCGCCACCCAGACGAACAGCATCACCGACCACCAGGCGATGCCGTTCAGCGCCCCCATCGTCGCGGGCGCGAAGACGAAGGCGTAATAATCGGGGAAGATCGCGCCTAGGATGCCTGGCCCCAGCAGGATGCCGCCGATGATCTGCACGACGACCAGCGGCGCCCAATAATCGGTCCGCCCCAGCCGCCACACGGCATAGGGCAGGGTGAAGATGATCAGGATGGCGAGGAGGAACACCTCGGTCGCCGACATCGCGTGCATGATTGGACAATATCCCCGGTGCGGCGTGTCCCCCCGACGCGCTGCGGCATGTTTGTTGCCCCCTCCCATCCGCGTCCGCAATGCTTTTTCTGACCCGCGCTGGGACACGTTCTGTGTCCGCTAACCCCATGAAAGAACGGGGCGATCCATTAACCGCGATTGGCGCTGGCGCGGCGCGCGGGCGGGCGGCAGGATTGCGGCCATGACCCGTACCCTGATCGCGCTCGCCCTCGTCGCCAGCCCCGCCTTTGCCCAGCAGCAGGCGCCGTTCACCGTCGTCGAGACGGGGCAGGGCTTTACCGATCTGCAGGAGGCGGTGTCGTCGATCCGCATGGGGACGGGAACGATCCGCATCGCGCCCGGCGTCTACAGGCAATGCGCGGTGCAGCAGGGCGGGCGGATCACCTTCCGCGCCACGCAGCCCGGCACCGCGATCTTCGAAACGACCGCGTGCGAGGACAAGGCCGGGCTGGTGCTGCGCGGACAGGGGTCGACGGTCGATGGCCTCGTGTTCCGCGGCTATCGCGTGCCGGACGGCAATGGCGCAGGCATCCGCACCGAAATGGGCGACCTGACCGTCACCAACTCCATGTTCCTCGACAGCCAGGAAGGCATATTGGGCGGCGAGCCGACCGGGCAGCGCATCCGGATCGACCATGCGACCTTTTCCGGCCTTGGCCAGTGCGACGAGACGCCCGATTGCGCACACAGCATCTACCTCGCCAATCGCGGGCAGGTGACGATCACCAATTCGCGCTTCGAACGCGGTCGCGGTGGGCATTACGTCAAGCTGCGCGTGCCCAATGTGACGATCAGCGACAACAGCTTCGACGACACGGCGGGGCAGAAGACCAATTACATGATCGACCTGCCGGAGGGCGCGCGGGGGCTGATCACGCGCAACACCTTCGTGCAGGGCAAGGCCAAGGAGAATCACAGCGGGCTGATCGTCGTCGCTGCGGAGGCGAAGACCTATCCATCCGCCGGTCTGCGCATCGAGGGCAATGACGCGCGGCTGGCGCCGGGGGCGCCGACGAATCCCGCGTTCGTCGCGGACCTGAGCCACGAGCGGCTGGCGGTGGGGGCGAACCGGCTGGGGCCGGGGATACGGATGTTCGAGACGCGGTGAGGGGGGGAGCCCCCTCCCGTTCGCCCTGAGCCTGTCGAAGGGCGGGTATCCCGCGCACCGTCGCCCGTGTGGAGAGGTGCCCTTCGACAGGCTCAGGGCGAACGGCGGTTGGGCGCTATTTCAGCTTCTTGGGGTCTACCACGACGTAGCGGATGCGCGTGCGGTTCCAAGTGTAGGTGATGTGGACCAGGCCGTCGCGGGTCTGGATGACCGCGGGATAGGCGTAGCCGTCGGGCATCGGTTTCGATTCCAGCGTCAGCGCCTTGTGCCAGTCGACGCCGTCTGCCGACACGCCGATGTTGAGCGGCCAGCGCGGGCCGTCGCCGGGCGTGTCGGGGCGGTGCGCGGCGTGGTTGTAGATGATGAGCTGTCGGCCGTCCTGCAGCGTCACCGCATCGGTGCCGGCATTGGGATTGGGCAGGTCGATCGCGGCGAGCGGTGACCAGCTCTTGCCGTCGTCCTTCGACCAGCTCATCGCCAGCGCGCCCTGCCGAGTGCGGGAGATCAGTTCGAGACGGCCGTCGGGATAGGACAAAACGCTCGGCTGGATCGCCTCGATATTCATCGGCGAGGGGATTTCCGCCTCCGCCTGCCATGTCTTGCCGCGGTCGGTGGAGCGTTCCATCTTGAGGAACCAGCGGTTCTTTTCAGGCGTGCCGACTTCGCGGCTGGACGGCGCGAGCCAGCTGCCGTCGCGGGTCACGAACATCTTGTTCTTGATCGGTCCGAGGATGCCGTCGGGCAGGCGCGTCGGCTGGCTCCAGTGACGGCCGCCGTCGGTGGAGGTGATGACCATGCCCCACCAGTCGCGCGGGTTGGGGCCGATCTTGTAGAACAGATGGAGCGGCTGGCCGGCGGGCTGGAACAGCACCGGGTTCCACGTGGGGTAGAGCTTGCCGTCCGCGCCGCGGCCATCGGCGACCGCGACGGGCGTGTCCCAGCCCTGGGCGCTGTGGCGGGCGAACCAGATCTTCACGTCCGGTCGGCTTTCGCCGCTGCCGCCGAACCAGGCGGCGGCGAGCTGGCCGTCGGGGAGTTCGACGATCGTCGAGGCGTGCGCCTGCGGGTAGGGCGGGGCGGGGTCGATGAACTGGGATTGCAGGATGGGGGATTGGGCCAGTGCAGGCGTGGCGGCGGCCGTGATGACGAGCGCCAGCCATCCCACCCACTTCGTCACCCCGGACTTGGTCCGGGGTCCACTCTGCGGCGAGGGGAATGGCTGGAGGCTCGGACGCTGCCCCTGCGGCTGGGTGGACCCCGGAACAAGTCCGGGGTGACGAGGGGTGTGCGGCGAGGGGGATGGCTGGAGGCTCGGACGTTGCCCCCGCGGCCCGGTGGACCCCGGAACGAGTCCGGGGTGACGGTGTGGGTGGGGCGAGCGGAGTGGCAAACGCGGGGTCGTCATCGTGCGCAGGTATCGCCGGTGCCGGGGTCGAGGTCCAGGCAGCGGCCGTCGAGGCCCTTTACCGGCAGATGGATCGTCGCGGCGAGCGTGGGCGCGATGTCGACCGTTTCCACCGACAGCGGCTGTTCGAAGCCGGCGATGCCCTTGCGCCAGAACAGGATCGGCACGCGGCGGTCGTAATCCCAGGGAGACCCATGCGTTTCGATATAGCCTTCCTTCGGCTCCTCGATCGTCGTCACGCGCGGCTTGAGCAGGACGAGCAGGTCGCCCGACACGTCCGGGTTGAACGAGGCGCGCGCGCGTTCCAGCAGAGTCCAGTTTTCGGGCGGCGTGGTGGCGAAAGGCGTGGCGGCGATCTGCGCGCGGGTGAAGGCGCCGGCGACCTGCGGCATCGCGGCGAAGCGCTTCTGCGCCTCGGCCAGCACGCGCGGGCGCAGCGCGGCGGGCAGGTCCTTGCCGAGATAGACGTCGCCCTCCGCGCCGACCAGCGCAGGGACGGTGAGGCCGAACTCGCGCATCAGCGCGGCATTCACCACCTTGATCGAGGCGTCGCCGGAGACATGCTCCTCCATCGGCATCGCATGCTGCTGCTGGCGTTCGGTCATGTCGTGCGCGCCGTGATCGGCGGTCAGCACGACCTCGTAATCGATGCCCCAGCTGTCGAGCGTGTTGAGGAAGCTGCCCAAGGTGTGATCGAGCTGATCCATCTGGATGCACATTTCGGTGCCCTGCGTACCGAGCGCATGGCCGATATAGTCGGTCGCCGACGCGCCGATATCGATGATGTCGGTCTGCGGCCCCTTGCCGAGGCCCATGTCCTGGATCAGCCCTGCGGCGATCGCGAACACTGCGGCATCGCTGGCGGGCGAGACGCGGAAGCCCTTGAGGTCACCCGCCGCGCGCGCGAAGCGGCCCTGGCCGTAGACCTTGCCCGCCACCGTGATCGGTCGGTCGAGCGCCTCGCAATAAGAGGGCAGCGGCAGCGGTTCCTGCGGCTTGGCGACCAGCGCCGCCACGGCGTCGCGGCCGCGCTGGACGGCGCGGGGCACGGCCCGGCCGGCGTAGCTGGAATAGGTCTTGCCGTCCCACCACCAGAGTTCGTCGACCTTGTGACCGCCCATCATCACCGCGGCGCGATCCTTGCCCGCGACCGAAACGACGCGGGTGCGCGGATCGGCGGCCTTCATCATCTCGCCCAGCGTCGGCACCTTCAGATGCTTGTCGCTGACGACATAATGTTCGTGGTCGGTGCCGGGGACGGTTTCGTCCTCGGTGCAATAGACGATCTTGTCGGCGCGGGCGATGTTTTGCTCGACCCAGTTGTTGGCGACGATGCCGG
>Ga0075444_10002157_pt1 | contig 11872 bp, 10 predicted proteins | sample CoawatmetaG01DNA_FD_76836 | JGI IMG/M metagenome (GOLD analysis project Ga0075444, IMG submission 76836) | Marine microbial communities from the West Antarctic Peninsula - Coastal water metaG017-DNA | ecosystem: Environmental > Aquatic > Marine > Coastal | place: Atlantic Ocean: West Antarctic... | reverse complement strand
GATTTAATGACTGTTATAGGTATTAATGACAAAATAGCGAGACTAATCAAACAAAAATTAAATTAATGATAACTTTTATTAACCTATTAACATTTTCAAGAATTGCACTTGGAGCAATTATTTTTTTGTTGTTAATGTCTTCTGATGGCTATTTTTTAGCGCTTATCTTATTTTTCGTAGCTAGTATTACAGATTATTTTGACGGCTATTTAGCTAGAAAATATGATGCTGTTTCAGAGCTAGGGGAGGTGCTAGACCCAATAGCAGACAAGATTCTAATTATTTTTGTTTTATTTGGCTTGGCTGTCAACTTGAATAGCTATCTAATAGCCTTTCTGAGCGCTTTAATTATTACAAGAGAAATATGGGTAGGAGCTCTTAGAGATTTGAATGCTAGAAATGATAGAAGCAATGCAACTAAAGTAACTTTTTTAGCAAAAATTAAAACAACAATCCAGCTATTTACTATTAGTATTTATTTACTAGCCTTGGCCATAAATAATATGCTACTTATTATTTTTGCTGATATTTTTTTATTTATCTCGCTTTTTATTACCCTATATACAGGACTAATATATACATTGAATTCATTTCCTAATAATGAATCTCAATAAAGCTAATTTTAAGATTTGTATTGTTGGGCTAGGCTATGTTGGTCTTCCCCTTGCAACTAGATTCGCATTAAAAGGCTTTGATGTATTGGGTTTCGATATCAATAAAACTAGAATCGAGGATCTTAAAAACTCTATAGACAGAAATAATGACATAGATTCTCCCGAATTAAAAATTTTACTACAGGGATGTAAATTAAGTTCCAATGAAGATGACTTAAAGGATAGAAATATATTTATAGTGACTGTTCCAACTCCAATTAATAAAGACAAGACCCCAGATCTAAATCCAGTAATTGGCTCTAGTAAGTTAGTTGGAAAGTTTATTACCAAGGGATCTGTAGTTATATTTGAATCTACTGTTTACCCTGGTGTTACTGATGATATATGCACTCCAATCTTAGAAGAAACATCAGGATTAACTTTCAACCAAGATTTTTTTACAGGCTATAGCCCTGAAAGAATTGTTCCAGGTGACAAGATAAACACTATAGAAAAAATAAAAAAAGTTGTTTCTGGTTCTAATCTTAAGTCCTTGGAGGTGGTTACCTTTCTATATTCATCGATTATTGATGCAGGTATTCACATTGCACCATCAATCAAGATAGCAGAGGCATCAAAGGTCACGGAAAATATTCAGAGAGATGTCAATATAGCTTTAATTAATGAATTACATCAAATGTATACTTTATTAGGAATTGATACTCATGAGGTTATAGAAGCCGCATCAACTAAATGGAATTTTATGAAATTGAAACCTGGACTAGTTGGCGGTCATTGCATAAGTATTGATCCTTACTATCTCATGCATAAATCTATTATGACGGGTTATACACCAAAATTAATGAGAAGCGCTAGAGATATAAATGATGGGATGGGACAATGGGTTGTTGAGGTATTCTTAAATTTTGTAAAGGAAAAAAAAATTGATCTTAATTCTATTGATATCACATTTCTTGGATATACATTTAAAGAAAACTGCAGTGATACAAGAAATACCAAAGTGAAAGATTTAATATATTCAATTAAAGCCCTTGGAGTTAAAGTTAGTTTATGGGATCCATTGTTAGATAAATCAGAGTTAGATATTTTAGAATCAAATGGAATTGAGGTTTTTAGAGGCAAACCTGATTCTATTCAATTTGCATTTTTGTGTGTCTCTCATGATGAAATTTTAAATTTTTTAGAGACCTATAATGGGCATTTATTTGATTATAAAAGATTAGATTAAGTGCTAAGTAGTTATTAGATGCTAAGCACACAATAATTATCAGCATCTCCAGCTTTAGACCTTTTTTATTTAAAAAATATTATGGTTTAGAATTACTTTTCACTTTTACTCTTATCGCATATACAATACACATGCAAAAATCAGGCTGGATGGCAGAGTGGTTATGCAGCGGCCTGCAAAGCCGTTAACGCCGGTTCGATTCCGGCTTCAGCCTCCATTAAAAATGAAGTATAATTGCGATAGTTTACAGTATGCCCGGGTGGTGGAATTGGTAGACACAAGGGACTTAAAATCCCTCGCCAGCAATGGCGTGCCGGTTCAAGTCCGGCTCCGGGTACCAATTATATGATATTAGGTTAATAATATATTTATGAATAATGAAATTTTAGAAAAGGTTTACGTTGACGAAACCAGTCTTGGGGACATATTTAATATTATTTTTACAGGATTACCATTAATAATCTTAAGTTTTATTATGTTTGCTTCTTCCTCAGTTATCTACAGCCTTAGTTTGCCAAATATATATACTGCTGATGTCACTTTAATTTCAAATCAAGATTCATCAAATCAAATGCAGGGGTTATCTGGCATGGGTGGACTAGCTTCAATAGCTGGTGTTAATGTTTCCGGCGATCAAAATATTATCAATGAAGCTCTAGCAATTTTAGAATCAAGAAAGTTCCTTATGAACTTTATTGAAAAAGAAGATATATTGCCACAAATTATTGCTGCCAAGTCCTGGAATGCTGATAAGGACAACATCATCTATGATCAATCGCTTTATGATATTAATTCTAATAAGTGGGTTAGAAAGCCAAATGGGTTTTATAAAACTATACCTTCACTTCTAGAGGCACAAGAGATATTTTCAACTGAAAATTTAAATATAATTTTTGATACTAAAAAAAACTTTGTCTATGTCAGCATAAGTTATTACTCCCCATATTTAGCAAAACAATGGCTTGATTCTCTTATAAATCATCTAAACCTGGAACTAAAAAAATATGACACTGCTGAGGCACAAAAATCAATTGATTATGTAGAAGATCTTTTGGGGCTAAATACAAACAAAGAACTTAATAATATATTTTCTCAATTGATTGGAAATCAAACAAAAAAAATTATGCTCGCGAATAGTAGGGAAGAATATTTTTTTAGAACTTTAGACCCATCAATTATCCCAGAAAAGAAATCAGGTCCCTCAAGGGCAATAATTTGTATTGTTATTAGTCTAATCGGTATCATTATACCAATAGCAATATTATTTATTTTTTTCCTTTTAGGAAAAAAACTTACTTTTTCAATCTCAAGGCCAATCATAAACATAACCAATATATAAATATGAAAGTAATACCAGTTATATTAGCAGGTGGAGTTGGCGAAAGGCTATGGCCTCTATCTAGAAAAGCTCATCCTAAACAGTTTCTTAAAATTTTTAGTAATTATTCTATGTTTCAGGAGTCGATTCTAAGGGTAAAAAACTTAGATAACTTTAAAATGGAAGACTTAATAGTTGTTAGTAACATACTACATAGATTCATTGTTGAGGAACAACTTGAAGAAATCGATGTTAGACCAAGAATTATATTAGAACCTGTGGGAAAAAACACAGCTCCCTCAATAATATCAGCATCATTACTCGCTAACAGTGAAGATATTTTAGTAGTTTTGCCTTCTGATCATTTTATTGAAGACGAAACCGCTTTTAAAACCGCAATCAATGATGCTGTAGATATATCTAATATCGATCTAATAGTTACCTTGTCTGTGAAGCCCACTTCTCCAGATATCGGATATGGGTATATTAAAATTGGTACAAATATCCCTGAAAAAAATGGTTCTTTGGTTGACTCATTCATGGAAAAACCAGATTTAAACACAGCAATTAATTTTATTAAATCTAACGATTATTTATGGAACAGCGGGCTTTATGTTTTTAAAAATAAAATTTACCAACAAGAAATTCAAAAGCTTTCTCCTGACCTGTGGAGCCAAGTGAAAGAATCTTTTGATATTGCCGAGGAGTCCAGAGGGGCGGTTATATTAGATAAGGAGAGGTTCGATGAATGTAAGTCGATTTCAATTGATTATGCCCTATCTGAAAGATCAGATAAAATTGCAACAGTGTTATTAGAATGTGGTTGGAATGATCTAGGTACTTGGGAGCGCATTAGCAAGGTTTCAATTAACAGTAATAATTCAAATACTTTCGTTGGAGATGTATTCCATGAAGATACAAAAAATTGTTTTGTTTATGGAGAGCTTAAACCAATAACAACATTAGGAATAGAAGACATTGTAGTTATTGATACCCGTGATGTCTTATTTGTTGCTCAAAAATCAGCAACATTAGATATAAAGAAAATTATAGACAAGGTGAGAGACATCGAAGTCCAAGAGAGGGATCTAATAACCTTCCCAAGAAAAGTTTCTAGACCATGGGGAAATTTTGATAGCTTAGACAGTGGAGATACCCATCAAGTAAAAAAAATTATCGTCTTTCCAGGGCAGGTACTAAGTACCCAAAGCCACGAGCATAGGGCAGAGCATTGGGTGGTTGTAAAGGGAACCGCAGAAGTAAGAAGAGATGATGAGTCGCACGTATTAAATGAACATGAATATATATATCTTCCTCTGGGATGTATCCATGCCCTTAAAAATATAGGCAAAGATAATTTAGAGCTAATTGAAATTCAGGTTGGCGATTATCTGGGTGAAGATGATATTATTAGGTACGATGATATATATGGAAGATCATCGTCAGATTAAAATGAATGACAAGAATTCATCAATCTATATCGCTGGTCACAATGGAATGGTTGGCAGTGCCATACTCAATAATTTGATTAGCTCAGGAATACCAAAAGAAAACATCATTACTAGGTCAAGAGATGAATTAGATCTACTTGATCAAAAAGCAGTATTTAATTTTTTATTAGAATTTAAACCCTCCAAAGTATATATTGCAGCTGCAAAAGTTGGTGGGATATATGCAAATAATAATGATCCTGCAAGTTTTATATATGAAAACCTTGTAATACAAAATAATCTTATACATGGTTCATTCTTAGCTGGGGTTAAGGACTTATTATTTCTAGGTTCAAGCTGTATTTACCCTAAGTTATCTAATCAGCCCATGAAAGAGTCAGACTTGCTGTCAGGCTATCTTGAAGCTACAAATGAACCATATGCTATTGCAAAAATTGCAGGTATAAAGATGTGCGAAAGCTATAATAGACAATACGGAGAAGAGTTAGGATTGTTTTATAAATCGATCATGCCAACTAACTTATATGGGCCAGGCGACAATTATGATGATAAAAGCTCTCATGTATTACCAGCGCTGATCTCAAGATTCCATAATGCAAAAATAAATAATTTAAAAAGTGTATTAATTTGGGGGACCGGAACTCCCCTAAGAGAGTTTCTCCATGTGGATGATATGGCAAAGGCGTCTATTCATGTTATGAACTTAGACAATGATTTAGTTAAAAATCATACACAGCCTCAGCAAAATCATATCAATATTGGATCTGGCGACGAGATATCAATATTCCACTTAGCACAAATGTGTTCTGAGATTATTGAATATAAGGGTCAAATTTTACTTGATGAATCTAAGCCAGATGGAACTCCTAGGAAGCTTTTAGATAGTACTCTTATTAGATCCATGGGATGGAGTCCCAAAATATCTCTCCGCGATGGAATAAAAAATACTTATGCAGAATTTTTAAATTCTAATTAATAAAAATGCAAAAAAATTCTAAAATTAAGATCGGAATTGTTGGAATCGGTTATGTAGGGCTTTCTAATGGATTGCTCTTATCTCAAAAAAATAAAGTTGTTACACTCGATATTGATAAGTCTAAAGTAGATATGCTTAATAGTAAAAAATTACCTATAGACGATAAACACATGCAAGAATTTCTAATTTCAGAAGATGTTGATATTACTGCAACTTTGGATAAGAAAGCCTGCTATAAAGATGCAAAATTTATACTAATAGCAACACCCACAGACTATGATGAAAAAGCCAATACTTTAAATACAAGCATTATTGATTCTGTTATAGGTGATATTATCTCCATCAATCCACTTGCCACAATTATAATAAAATCAACTATTCCATATGGTTTTACTGAGAAGACAAAGAAAAAATTTAACTTTAATAAAATATTCTTTTCTCCTGAGTTTCTGAGAGAGGGAAGCGCCTTGTATGATAATTTGAATCCAAGTAGAATTATTCTTGGAGAAAACTCTGACTCGTCGAGGGAGTTTGCAAATCTTTTAGAGGAAAGCGCAACAAAAGAAAATATTCCTATTTTCTATACTGGTAATTCAGAAGCGGAGGCTATTAAACTATTTGCAAATACTTACCTAGCAATGAGGGTCTCTTTCTTTAATGAACTGGATAGTTTTGCACTCAATAATAATATTAACTCTAAGCAGATTATTGATGGAATATCATCAGATGACAGAATTGGAAATCATTATAACAATCCTTCATTTGGCTACGGGGGCTATTGTCTACCAAAAGATACAAAACAGCTTTTAGCAAATTATTCAGATACCCCTCAAACTCTGATAAGTGCAATTGTTTCATCAAATGAGAGCAGAAAGGATCTAATTTTTGAGACAATAAAAAATTTGAATCCACAAATTATTGGTGTGTATAGGTTGATAATGAAGTCAAGTTCAGATAACTTTAGAGACTCGAGCATCATAGATGTCATAAAAAAACTTCAGTTTGAGGGCTTTAAAATTATAATATTTGAGCCTAATATTAAAAAAGAATCATGGGAGAGTTTTGATTTAGAAAAAGATTTAAATATCTTTAAAGATTCCTGTGATTTGATAATAGCCAATAGAATTTTTGAAGATATAAAGGATGTGTCTTCTAAAGTATTTACAAGAGATTTGTTTGGAAACAATTAATAGAAAATGATTATAAAAAAAAATATTTTAGTGACTGGAGGAGCTGGCTTTCTTGGCTCTCACCTAATTGATCTGTTAATTAGAGATGGAAATCATGTTACTTGTCTAGATAATCTTTACACTGGACACCTTAATAATATAGAACATCTGAAATCAAATAATTTATTTAGGTTTGTTGAGGGTGATGTTTGTAATGAAATTAACATTGATAATATCGAAGAAATATATAATCTCGCATGTCCAGCTAGTCCAGTTCATTACCAACATGATCCAATTTTTACAACAAGAACTAATATTTTAGGTGCGCTTAATGTCTTAGATCTTGCTAAGAAGAATAATGCAAAAGTATTTCAAGCAAGTACTAGCGAGGTCTATGGTGACCCTAAGGTTCATCCTCAGGTTGAAAGTTATTGGGGTAATGTAAACCCAATTGGTATAAGAAGTTGCTATGACGAGGGTAAAAGATGTGCAGAAACCCTATTTTTTGATCATCAAAGAATGCATGGAACTGACATTAGAGTGGTAAGAATATTTAATACATATGGCCCAAGAATGGACCAGCTAGACGGCAGAGTTGTTAGTAATTTTATAACTCAGGCATTAAGAGATGAGGATATCACCCTTTACGGAGACGGCCTTCAGACTAGAAGTTTTTGTTATGTTGATGATTTAGTAAGAGGCTTTCATAATTTAATGAATCTTGATAAAGACATCTTATTAAAAAATAATTTAGGACCCATGAATCTAGGTAATCCTGATGAATTTACAATGGTTGAACTGGCTGACATGGTTATAGATTTAATAGGCTCTAAATCAAAAAAAGTTTATCAAGACTTGCCTCAAGATGACCCTCTAAAAAGAAAGCCTAATATAGATTTAGCAGAAAAGTATCTAAATTGGACCCCTGATATAAAGCTCGTAAAGGGCTTGGAGAGTACGATAAAGTATTTTGATAACCTAATTGGCAAATAGCGTCAAAATAATACACTTCCTATTCTATATAGGTATAATTCTTTATTTAAAACAACATCTTATTATATTAAGAAAGAGGTCATGATGGGAACTGAAAAAGGCAAAAAAAATATTATAAAACCTATGGTGGTCGCAGAACATTGTTGCAATCATAAGGGTAGTGTTGATACAGCTATGCAAATGATTAAAGAGGCTAGTCTAGCAGGAGCTGATTACGCAAAATTCCAAAAATGGTATCCCAAAGAATCTTTAACTGATGAGCATTATAATTCTCCTCATCCAGATATGGCTCAGTCCTTCGGAGAACCTTATGGTATTCACAGGGAAAATCTAGAATTTGATATTAGTATTCATAAAGACCTACAGAAGTATTGTGAAGAGGTTGGTATTGGATATTCCTCTAGTGCTTTTGACATGACTTCACTTAAGCAAATAATAACGTTAAACCCTGATTACATAAAAATTCCATCACAAAAAAATACAGTACTAGACTTCTATCCTGTTTTAGCAAATGAATTTGATGGAGATGTTCATGTGTCAACTGGTATGACATCAGACGCAGAAATTAACATTATATTAGAGCATCTTGACAAAAATAATCTTCTTGAAAGGACTGTTCTTTATAGTGCTACATCTTGCTACCCTTGTCCTCATGATCAAATTCACCTTCTTCGCATATCAAAGTTTTGTGATTTATATGGCGATTTGGTTAAAGCAATAGGTTTTTCCGGTCATCATAATGGAATTGCACCAGATATTGCGGCATTGGCTTTAGGAGCTAGATATTTTGAGCGACACTTTACATTAGATAGAACTATGAAGGGAACAGATCAGGCTGCAAGTCTTGAGCCGCAAGGGCTCATGAAACTATGCAGGGATTTAGTGAATGTAGATCTTGGTTTAACTAATAGGCCTGAGGGGATATTAGATAGTGAAATGCACAACTATAAAAAAGTTAAATCTGGTGAAGGTAAATTAATTTAAATAGACTTTTATAATGTACATATATTCAGTTATCCCTGCTAGAGGCGGTTCTAAAGGCATAGTAGATAAAAATTTAAGACTTATAGGCGGAGTCCCTCTTGTAGGTAGGTCTGTCATAGCTTCAACTGGATCATCAAAAATAACTGAGACCTTTGTATCTTCAGACTCAGAAGCTATTCTAGAAATTGGTTCTATTTATGGAGCAAGTTCTCTTAAAAGACCCACCAAATTTGCTATGGATAAAAGCTCTACAGACGAAGTTTTAATGCATTTTGTTAGCTATCTGGAAGTCAATAAAAAAGAACCAGACATTATAGTATTCCTTCAATGCACTTCACCTTTCACTTCGAGCAAAGATGTAAATAAGGTGCTAGATACCTTAATAAATAACCCTGACATTGATTGTGCTTTTTCGGCAAATATTGATCATAGCTTTCTATGGTTTAAAAAAGATAAAAATAAAGCAGTTGGTTTAAATCATTCGGCATATAAACCCAGAAAAAGAAGACAGGACCTTGAAGATATCTACAAAGAAAATGGTGCTATTTATGCAATCAGAACTTCGGCGTTAAAGAAAACTAGAAATAGGTTTGGAAGAAAGGCAATACCTGTTGTAACAGATACAAATATACCATTTGAAATTGATGACCTTATTGAGCTTGAGATAGCCCAATCCGCTGCACATTTATTTAAAGACCCTAGTAATAATCTATACTCAAAATGTCAGGCGTTAATTATGGATTTTGATGGAGTTCATACCGATGATAAGGCTTATCTGACAGAGGCCAACATAGAATCAGTTAGAATCTCTAGGTCGGATGGGATGGGTATAGGGATACTTAAAAACAAGAATATTAAATTATTAATTCTGACTTCAGAAAAAAATAATGTCGTCGTAAATAGAGCTAAAAAATTAAATATTGATATAGAGCATGGCTGTAAGGATAAGCTAACTTTTCTTAAAAATTGGGCTAAGGATAATAATATAAATAAAAAGTACTTAGCATATGTTGGGAATGATATTAATGATTTAAATTGCATGAATTGGGTTGGAATGCCTTTTGCTCCCCAGGACGCTCATCCACATATAAGAAACTCTGGTGCTAGAATTCTTAAAACATTTGGTGGGAATGGTGTTATTAGAGAAGTTGCAGATTTATTAAAGGAAAAAATATAAAAATGAAAAAAGGAATACTACTAAATCTTGTTGCGCACTACCCTGTTGCAGAGCTTCATGCCGCTCAAAAAGATAAATTAAATGATGATTCAAGGATATATTGCCTTGGCAAGGACTATAAATATACAAATGCAAACCCTTTTGGAAGGAAGGCTATTAAAAATTATGAAATGCTTAGAGCAAAAAGTGTTGCAGAATTTCTTGACAAACAATTGATCGAAATCCCTTTTATTAAAAACCCTGAAATATCGACTGATGACCTTCAAAAAATTGAAAATGCTGTTATGTCCAGCATTGCATCTATGACAAGGTTAACAAGTAGGTTTGAGCTAGATAGTCGTTGGCTTAATGTATATCTAAATTGGGTTGAGACTAGTAAGTCTATTTTTAAATTCTTTGAAAACGAGTTTGCAGATGGGCTTGATGAGATATTAGTTTTTAATGGAAGAATGCTTGAGGACGGCGCAGCAAGAACCGCAGCTACCAGTGCCAATAAAAATTATACAGTTTATGATTTTCAAAAAGGAGGTTATTACGAATATTATAATGGCTCACTTCATAGTGTGGATGCTCAATGTGAAAGAGCTCTTAGGTTCTATCTAGATGATCCAAAAAAAGCCCATAAAGTGGCTGATGAATTTGTTAATTCAAAATTAGAGGGAAAAGATACTTACGAAAGATCCTATACCAAACTTCAACAGAAAAATAAGATAAATGTACCACTTGATCGTCAAAAGAAGATAATCTCAATTTTTCCATCTTCAGATGATGAGTATAGATTTTTAGGGGGAGACTGGGGAGCGCCCATAGTAAATCAAGTTGATGAAATTTTGTCTCTTGCAGCTAATTTAGATCAGAGTAAATATGAGATAGTAGTCAGGATGCATCCGAATATGTCGAACCTAAGTAAACCGTTACTAGATTCTTACAAAAAACTTCAAACTTTTTTTCCGCACTGTCACGTAATTGATCCTGATGACGTTTCCTCAACATATACATTAATTGACATAAGCGATATAGTTTTGTGTTTTTGCTCAACTGTTGCTGTGGAGGCCAATTACTTTAGAAAGTTAGTAGTTAATATAGGGGGCTCTCCTTATTACAATATACCTATTAGTAATTATTTCAATAATGCCGTGGATGCAGCTAAAGCAATTAAGGCCAATAGATTGAAGCTTAAATCAAAAAGAGCAAGTGCTATTTGGATTAACTTTCTTTGGAAATACCAAATGGATAACCCTTATATAAATATTGGTATTAGAAGGTTTTCTGGGGGAGGAGAATTCAAATTTAAAATTGATCAACCTTACCTGCCTAGATTACTAGCAGCTCCTTGGAGAGCTGAGATACAGTTAAGAGTTCCAGGTAAAAAAAATCTTAATTTTTTAAGAGTGATACTAGTATCAGTAAAGGATGTATTACTGAACTCCTTCTCAATAAAGTCTTGATATACCAAAAAAAATGTAACTTTTTTTGGCATGGGTTTCCTGCCTGCGCTCATATGTTAAAAGACTTGGATAAAATTCTTGCAAAAGATCTCCAAGTTTATGCTACTAGACCGGCGGTCCCCTTCGAAGAACTCGGAAGTTTCTTGACTAATAAAATTATTTGGGTTTCCGAGCCTGATGACATGCTTGACTATTTTAATGATATTAAAAACTCAGATATATTTATTCATACTGGATGGGGTAACGCAGGCATTAATAAATTAGATAAGAAATTAAGATCTTTTAATAAAAAAATTAAAATATACGTATTAGTTGATAACAGGTTTAAAAAATCTTTAAAACAATTTATGGGCTTTTTTTTAATGCAATTCAAACTTAAGTATTTATATGATGGATTTATAGTTTCAGGTGCCTCAGCACAAAAATTGGTTAGATTCTTGGGTATTCCTAAAGAAAAAATTGCATCAGGACATTACGGCGCACCAAGTGATCTTTATCCCAGATGGGATAGCTC
>Ga0075444_10002154_pt1 | contig 11884 bp, 10 predicted proteins | sample CoawatmetaG01DNA_FD_76836 | JGI IMG/M metagenome (GOLD analysis project Ga0075444, IMG submission 76836) | Marine microbial communities from the West Antarctic Peninsula - Coastal water metaG017-DNA | ecosystem: Environmental > Aquatic > Marine > Coastal | place: Atlantic Ocean: West Antarctic... | reverse complement strand
TTCATTTCATACCAAGCGATCCAAAACAATTGTATTTGAAAATGCGTTTCATGGAAGAACCTCGTTAGCCGTAACCGCAACTGACACCACCAAATTGATAGCACCCATCAATCAAAATGACCGCTTTATCAGAGTCAAATTAAATGATTTGGAAGCGGTAGCTCAGTGTCTGGATGCATCGGTAGCAGCAGTACTGATTGAGGGGATTCAGGGAGTAGGGGGCATACAAGTGCCCGATGATGCTTTTTTAAAGGAGTTGAAGTTGTTATGTAAGCAAAATGGGTCCTTACTGATCGTAGATGAAATCCAAAGTGGTTATGGTCGTACAGGTAAATTCTTTGCCCATCAATATGCTCAAGTTGAGCCAGATCTGATTACCATAGCTAAAGGTATGGGAAATGGATTTCCGATAGGGGGTGTCCTGATTCACCCAGATATCAAGGCATGGTCTGGGATGCTCGGAACTACTTTTGGAGGCAATCATTTGGCCTGTGCCGCCGGCCTGGCTGTTCTAGAGGTCATCGAATCGGAGGAATTAATTAATCATGTGAATTTTATAGGGGACTTGCTTATGAAAGCATTGGGATCATTAGAAAACTTGGTTCAAATAAGAGGTAGAGGATTGATGATAGGACTGGATTTGACAGGAGATTCTAAACCTTTCAGACATAGTTTATTGAAAGAGCAACATGTTTTTGTAGGATCAGCTGCGCAATCAAATACAGTGAGGCTTTTACCCCCCCTCGGGGTGAGTCAGGAAGAATTAGTTATTTTTTTAGAAGCATTTAAAAAAGTAGGGTATGCCTAATCATTTTTGTTCGGCTGAGGATTGTCCAGACCCCACGGGGTGGATTCGTGAAGCCTTAATACTTAAAGAAACACCCCACAGCGATAAATTGCTGGGAACTAATAAAACGCTAGGGCTTATTTTTTTCAATGCCAGCTTGCGTACCCGGTTAAGCACCATTAAGGCCGCTCAAAACTTGGGTATGGAAACGATCACTTTCAACGTAAATAAGGAGGGATGGCAACTAGAAACTGCCCAAGGTGTAGTCATGGATGGAGATCCTGCCGAGCACATCACTGAGGCGGCCGCAGTCATGGGAGGGTATTGTGATATTTTGGGTGTTCGAGCTTTTCCAACACTATTAGATAGAAAGGAAGATTATTCAGAAAAATATCTTTTAGGCTTTCAAGAATATGCGGGCGTCCCGATCATCAATCTCGAATCTGCCGCCTTACATCCCTTACAGTCTTTTGCAGATTTGATGACCATAGAACAGCATAAGAAAAAGAAGCGACCTAAGGTTGTGATGACTTGGGCACCACATATCAAAGCGCTACCACAGGCGGTGCCCAATTCTTTTTCCCAGTGGATGCAGCATTACGATACGGACTTTCATATTGCGCATCCTAAGGGCATGGAATTAGATGCTAAATTCAACAAAAATGCAACGTTGAGTTATGATCAAGATGAAGCCTTTAAAGAAGCAGACTTTATCTATGTAAAAAACTGGTCTTCCTATCATGATTATGGGGAACCCCTAAAAAATCAGCAAGGATGGATGGTAACTTTAGAGAAATTACAACGCACCCATCAAGCTAAATTAATGCATTGTTTGCCTGTTCGTAGAAATGTAGTGATCGCAGATAATGCCATGGACAGTAAGCATTCGATTATCCAAGATCAAGCTTATAATCGGATATTTGCTGCTCAATTAGTGTTGAAAAAATTACTAACAAGATCATGAAAAAAAAACTCCATATCGTTAAAATAGGGGGTAATGTCATCAATGATCCCATAAAATTGAAGCAATTTTTAATGGCATTCAAAGCCCTTGAAGGCCTTAAAATACTCATTCATGGAGGAGGAGCGAAAGCCACGCAATGGGAAAAAAAACTCTCATTAAATATCCAAATGATTGAAGGAAGGCGCGTGACGGATGATCAAATGATCGATGTGGTAACTATGGTCTATGCTGGCCTGCTTAACAAAAAAATAGTAGCAGCACTTCAGTCAGATGATTGTGATGCCTTGGGTTTGAGTGGTGTAGATGCCAATCTCATTCTTTCAGAAAAAAGACCCTTACAGGGGGGTATTGATTATGGCTGGGTTGGAGATCCCCTATTTGTCAATAAGGCACGCATCTCATCGTTTATAGATTTGGGACTGGTACCTGTTTTGGCACCCATCACGCATGAGGGCCAAGGGAATTTATTGAATACCAATGCAGATACCATTGCCAATGTAGTGGCCACCGCAATGGCGAAAAAGTATGAGGTGCATTTGATATATGCATTTGAGCTTCCGGGCGTCATGAAAGATGTCCTAAAGCCAGATTCTTTGATTCACCGAATAGACCATACCTACTATACTGAATTAAAGTCAAAAGGCTTGGTCAGTCAGGGAATGATTCCTAAACTGGATAATGCCTTTCAAGCCCTTGCACAAGGTGTAACGCAAGTATGTATTATTAGATTTGATAAAGTCAATTTATTAACCCAAGGACATGAATATACTTCCATTATCTAAGGAACAATTGGAGGATTATTATCAATCTGCGCTGGCCTTACTTAAGGCATTGATCCGCACGCCTAGCTTAAGTAAAGAAGAGGCGCAGACCGGTGATCTTTTGTCTGACAAGTTGGAGGCTCAGGGTATTTCTTTTGAGCGCAAGCATCACAATTTATGGATGCGAAATAAATATTTTCACGCGGATAAACCCACTTTACTCCTTAATTCCCATCACGATACCGTTAAACCTAATGAGGGTTATACTTTGAACCCCTTTGATCCTCTGGTTAAGGAGGAGGGGAAGTTGTCGGGTTTGGGAAGCAATGATGCGGGCGCGTCCTTGGTCGCTTTGTTACATACTTTTATCCATTTTTATGAGATTGATTTGCCCATCAATCTGGTTTTTGCAGCGACGGCAGAAGAAGAAATATCAGGAGAAAATGGGTTGAGGTCCATTTTAGCAGATTTGGGACCAATTGATTATGCCCTTGTAGGGGAACCTACGGAAATGAAAATGGCCATTGCTGAAAAAGGGTTGATGGTTTTGGATGTATACGCAAAAGGGGTGGCAGGGCATGCTGCGCGTGATATAGGAGAGAATGCTATTTATAAAGCAATGCAGGATGTAGCATGGTTTAAATACCATGTTTTTGATAGGAAATCATCCACACTAGGTCCGGTCAAGATGGCGGTTACCATGATTGAGGCCGGTTATCAGCATAATTTAATACCCGATACCTGTCATTTTGTGGTAGATGTGAGAACAACAGATGCCTACACCCATTCTGAAATTCTTGGTCTGATTAATCAGAAAATTTCAAGCTTGGTACGGCCCAGATCTACCCATTTAAATCCTTCGGGCTTGTCACATGACCATATTCTGATCCAGGCGGCAACGAGACTGGGCACTGATCAATTTGGGTCACCTACCCTTTCAGATCAATGTTTGATGCCTTTTCCGAGTGCTAAAATGGGGCCAGGCCTGTCTGAAAGATCTCATTCTGCTGATGAATTTATTTACTTAGATGAAATAAAGCAGGGCATCAAAGGCTATATTGACTTAATCACAACACTTTCCAAAATCACACCAAAATGAAATTGTGGCAAAAAGAGGAATCTATTGATAAAATTTTTGAACGTTTTACCGTAGGCAAAGATCCTGAGTTGGATGTTTATTTAGCCAAGTACGATGTCATCGGCTCTAGCGCATGTAAAGATGCTCGGACAAATAGGGCTCTTAAAATCAGAGGAGGTCATTGCTATTGGCTTAGGTCTTGATAAAATTGATCAAATGATTGATTCAGGTACTTTTGAAATCAGTGAAGGCGTGGAGGATTGCCATTCTCAAATTGAAATATTACTCACCGAAGAGTTAGGGGAGATAGGAAAAAAAGTACACAGTGGGAGATCGCGAAATGATCAAGTTCTTACTGCGCTGAAACTTTTTGCTAAATCAGAACTTGAAGAAATAGCCACCTTGATTAAAGATCTTTTTGAACTTTTGATGGCTATGAGCGAGCGTTATAAGAAGGTTTTGATGCCAGGTTATACGCACATGCAGATCGCGATGCCTTCTTCATTTGGCTTGTGGTTTGCGGCCTATGCTGAAAGCCTTCTTGATGATCTATTGCAGCTCAAGTCAAGTTATCAATTGGTGGATAAAAACCCCTTGGGATCGGCAGCAGGCTATGGCTCCTCTTTCCCATTAGATCGATTATCTACTACCGAGGAAATGGGTTTTGGAGGGATCAATGTGAATGCAATATATGCCCAAATGACGCGAGGGAAAATGGAAAAAAGTATAGGGTTTTCGGTCAATAGTATTGCCGCTACTTTGTCAAAATTCGCTATGGATGTTTGTCTGTATTCTGGGCAAAATTTTAATTTTTTAAAAGTAGATAAAAAGTATACTACGGGATCCAGTATTATGCCGCACAAGTCCAATCCAGATGGCTTTGAGTTGGTCCGTGCCAAGTGTAACTTGTTACAGGCACTTCCCTATGAGCTTAATATGATGCTCTTAAATCTCCCATCAGGCTATCATCGAGATTTGCAAGTTTTGAAAGAGCGATTTATGCCTGCTTTATTCTCATTGAAAGACTGTCTTAAAATTACTACGGCCATGACGACTCAATTGTCTATCGAGGCAGAGGTGATCAATGACCCTAAATATGATTTAATCTTCAGTGTTGAAGAGGTGAACAGAAGGGTGACGGCTGGAGTGCCCTTTAGAGATGCTTATCATGCCGTGTCCGCGTCGATTAAGCAAGGGGATTTACATTTCAATCGAAAGATTGATCACACACATATCGGAAGTATAGGGAATTTAGGAAATGACTTGATTAAGGAATCTTTTAAAAAAGCCTATGCTTTTTTTGAATGAATGATCTGATATTCGAATTAATGCACAGGGTTGTCTAATTTTAAGCCATGTCTACAGCAAGGCCTTTTCAAATTTATAAATCTTCCGCAGGATCAGGTAAAACACATCAGTTGACGTTGGAGTATCTCAAATTGGCCTTGAGGGATAAAATGGCCTTCAAAGACATCTTAGGAGTGACCTTCACCAATAAGGCGACGAGTGAGATGAAGTCACGAATTGTGAAGGTATTGGAGACGCTGAGTCATGGCAAAGATCATGCAATGAAGTTCGATTTGATGGCAGCCTTACACCTTTCAGCATCAGATCTTAAGAAACGTGCGGAAGAAGTTTTATCGAGCATATTACATCAGTATGGAAGATTTTCCATCGTCACCATTGATAGTTTTTTTTATCAGGTAATCAGATCTTTTGCACAAGAGATGAGCTTGCAAGGCTCATTTAATGTTGATTTGAATCAGGGACAAGTCATCAAAAAAGTAGTGGATCAATTGCTGGGTGACATAGGAAATCCCGAACAAAAAGAGCTCAAAAAATGGCTGATTGAATTTGCGGAAAGCAAAGTAGAGGAGGGTAATCGTTGGGATTTTAGGGCAGATGTTGAAAAATTGGGGGGACAAATTCTGACGGATAACTTTAAGAGACATTCGGAAGTCATTTTAAAATTAAGTGACGATCCGAAGTACTTTCCTCAGGTAAAAAAAGCCCTCTATAATTCCTCAAATGTGTACCGTGTTAATTGTCAGAGGTTAGCTGATTTAGGGATTAAGCATCTAGATGAAATAGGAGGATTGTCTTATTTCAAGGGCAAAAGAGGAGGGCCTGCAGGCTTGTTCTATAAAATAGCGAATCAAGAATTTGAAGTAAGTGCTCCACGTAAGGCGGCCATGGGAAATTTGGAAGCGTGGTTGACAATAGAGCATCGAGCATCGGGAGATTTGATTTCTTTTTTGGAGAGAAAATTATGGCCTGTTTATGATGAATTGGTTGAGTATATGGTATCCAATGAATTACTATATTTTTCAACGCTAGAGGCCCGGAGGTATTTATATACCTTTGGTATTTTGTCAAAGATCAATAAAGAATTGGTCAAATTTCGAGAAGAAAATGACATGGTATTGATCGCTGATTTGCCTGATTTTCTGAATAAAATTATTAATGACAGTGATACGCCTTATATCTATGAAAAAGTAGGTGAGAGATATGCGCATTACCTCATCGATGAATTTCAAGATACTTCTGGATTTCAGTGGGATAATTTTAAACCTTTGGTTAAGAACGGAACAGATCAAGGTTATTTTAGCATGGTTGTTGGGGATATTAAACAATCTATTTACCGATGGAGAGGAGGTAACTGGCGATTATTGAAAGATCAGGTCAAGCAGGACATTGGCATCGAGGCTTCCCAAGACTATCAGCTAGATGCTAATTGGAGAAGCGGGAAAAATATCGTCGAGTTTAATAATAAATTATTCACCACCATGCCAGTTGTGGCCAGGCGCTATTTTTCGGATTTGCCCCCGACCCATGAAGCATCCATCGAAAATGCACTTAACGCGTATGGCGGAGTTGCTCAAAAAGTCATGCTTACCGACGATGAATCATATATCAATATAACTTATCTCGAAGCCGACGATGAAAACACATGGAGTGAAGTAGCCTTGAAAAAAACGATTGAAGTTGTTGAAGAACTTCAGCATAAGGGCTATCAACTCAGAGATATTGCCATTTTAGTGAGAACCAAAAAGGAGGGGAAAGTGATCGCAGATGGATTTATGGAGTACAGTAGCTCTGAAGCATCGATAAAGGGCTTAAACTATGATGTAGTCAGTTCAGAGGCCTTATATTTATCCAGTAGTGAGGTGGTGAACTTAATCATTAGCCTGATGAGATGGGTACATCAAAATCAAGATAAAATAGCGCTTTGGGAATGGTTCACTAGTTATTGGTCCATTAAAAATGAAAGACCGAAGCAGGAAGCATTTGATCAGGTTGATCAATGGCAAGCCCATATGCCTGCTGAGTTCTTGCTGCATTTACCCCAATTTAAAACTTTGGGCTTGTATGAGCTGATTGAATCCTTTATTGAGTTATTAGCACTGAATGATCGTTCTGAGCAATATACGTATCTCCAAGGGCTCCAAGATGCGGTTTTAGATTTCACCAAAAATGCGAAGGGAGATTTACCGTCTTTTTTGATTTGGTGGGAAGAGGAAGGACAAAACAGAGCCATAAAAATAACGGATGAAAATGATGCCATTAAGATACTTACGATCCACAAAGCCAAAGGATTAGAATATCCTGTGGTCATACTTCCTTTTTTGAATTGGCCTTTTGAAAAAAAGGGGAAAGAGGAAATTATTTGGGTGGATGGTGCCCCATTAAATGACTTGGTCCAGATGCCCATCATACCTATCAAACATTCAAGAAATTTACTTAAAACCTATTGGTCTGATGTATATGCAGCGGAACACATCAATGGCTTTATTGATAATATGAATGTCCTTTATGTCGCCTTAACACGACCTACGCATGCACTTTATGTGTTTGCTGAACAAAAAGTGAAAAATGATTTGAAGGACATGGGTTCCTTTGTGAAAAATATTTTGATGACCCTTCCTTGTGGAGATGAAAACCCTCAAACGTTCACTTTTGGAGCACTGCCCGATGGGATAAAAAAAGCCAAAACACAGGTTGAATTTAGCTTAAACGAATATCCCAGTTCCTCTTGGCGTGAGAAGGCGCTTTTGCAAACAAGGGGAGTCTCAATGATCAAAGAAACATCTTTAGATGCCCAACAAAGGGGGATTGACATTCATGATGCCTTCAGTCAAATCCATCAAGTGGGTGATGAATTAAGGATTGACGATTTAGAGTTAAGAAGACTTTTAGAATTGATCCTCTATCACAAGGAAGTAGTAGGCTTTTTTGAGCAAACAGATGAAGTTATTTTGGAGCACCCCATGTTATTGCCAGGAGGAGAGGTCAGAAGAATTGATAGATTGGTGAATAAGGGGGGCTACTGGCATGTCATTGACTTCAAAACAGGTCAGCCTCGCGCAAAGGATCAAAATCAGGTTAAAGAATATATTCAGACTTTATCTCGAATGGGATTCAAAGAGTTAAAGGGCTATTTGATATACCTAGACCCCATAAGCGTAGTGAGGATTTAATGACTAAAATGAATTGAAGCTTAATTTTTTAGGCAAATAATTTTAACTTTGCTTTCAAAAAAAGTTTATGACAAAAGTAAAAGCAAACGACGTTATTAAAGTCCATTACACCGGAAAGCTCACAGACGGCGAAGTCTTTGATTCTTCAGTAGGTAGGGATCCTATTGAATTTACAGTGGCATCGGGTCAAATGATCAAGGGATTTGATGATGCCGTTGACGGTATGGCGTTGAATGAGAAAAAGACAGTGGAAATTCCTGCGGTAGATGCCTATGGAGAGCACAATCAGGATATGGTGCAGACGGTCCCTAAAGAAAACTTACCACCTGAAATAGTTCCAGAAATAGGACAGCAGCTTTCAGCGACGGCTGATAATGGTCAACAAATCCCAGTTACTATTGTTGAGGTAAACGAAAAAGACATTAAAATTGATGCCAATCATGCACTCGCAGGAAAGGATTTAATTTTTGAAATTGAGGTCGTTGAAATAGCCTGATTTAATGCGAAGCAGCGTAATATTTTTTTTAAAAATTAGCCGCTCATGCTTTGCTGAATTTAACTTAGTTTCTAGCCCCGAGAGCTAGAAACTAAGTTAAACATTACTTGACCCATTGACTTTCTCTTAGATTGAGTAGGAAGCATACTTTTTTCTGGATGAAAACGTGAAAAAGCGAAAGTATCTTCTTTGATTTACCACCTTCCCCCACCATTTTTCTTGATTTAAATAAAAATCACTTTTTTCACCGCTTTTTGAACTAAAAATGATTTTTCATGAACAAAAGTCGCTGCTAGAGATGTCATTGACTCGGTGATCATTATTTTTTATTGATTTAAAAACTACTCATAAGCCTTTTTAAGCCCTATTTTAGAGTTATTTAAACAAGTAAATTCATAGATTATTGTTTTTTAAAAAAAAGTGGGAGAAAGTGGGGAGTAGTGGTTGTAAATGTCGAATTATTTTATAGATTTGTGGTGGTGGTTTATTTTTTTAATAACTCTTATGGCTTTTTTTACAAGCGAATTTGAGTGTAAGTTGGATACCAAGGGTAGATTAGTCTTACCTGCAAAGATTAAGTCTAATCTTCCCGAGGTCTCTACTTCAGAGCTCGTCCTACGAAAAGGTTTTGAATCTAATTTGATTCTCTACCCGATGCTCGAGTACAAGAAAATACATCAAAAAATTTCAAGTTTAAGTGAGTTTAATCCTGAGCAGCGAAAGCTGAAAAGGATGTTTTTTAGGAGCATTGCTCAAGTAGAATTGGACAACGCAGCTAGAATTTTGATTCCCAAAACGATGTTATTGCATGCCAAAGTCAATCGGGAGGCTCTTTTGATTGGAATGGGCAATTATATTGAAATATGGGATCCTGATATTTTTGATTTAAATCAAAAGACCGATGTGACTGAATTTTCGAATTTAGCAGAAAAATACCTTGATGAATGAGTGAATAAATGAGTTATCATGTACCCGTTTTACTTAAACAGAGTGTTGAAGGGTTAAATATCCAGGCCGGGGGAATTTATGTAGACGTGACTTTTGGAGGTGGAGGACACGCCCGAGCCATCTTTGAACAGATGGAGCAAGGTACTTTAATTGCCTTCGACCAAGATCCAGATGCATCAAAAAATACAGCTTCATTTGAGTCTGACGCACAGCGTTCTTTTATTTTTGTAGCTTCCAATTTTAGACACCTCAAAAGGTATTTAAAATTTCATAAAATCGACAAAGTAGATGGAATTTTAGCAGATTTAGGGGTTTCATCCCACCAATTTGATCAGCAAAGTAGGGGGTTTTCTACACGATTTGATGGAGCACTTGATATGCGCATGGATCAAGTATCCAGCATCACAGCGGCTAAAGTGGTAAATGAATACTCCGAAGAGGTTCTTATTCAATTATTATCACGGTATGGAGAGATAAGAAATGCCAAAAGATTGGCTGCCGAAATCATAAGTGCAAGAGCCATCACACCGATCCATACGACGGAGGCACTCAGGTCAATTGCAATGAAATCCGCGCCGAATGGCAAGCATGCTAAATATTCAGCACAGCTTTTTCAAGCGATTCGAATCGAAGTTAATGATGAAATAAATGCATTAAAGGAATTTTTAATACAGTCTAAAGATGTTTTGAAGGTCGGTGGTCGACTTGTGATCATCAGTTATCATTCCCTTGAGGATAGGTTGGCTAAATTTTTGATAAATACGGGGAATCTTGAAGGCATATTAGAAAAAGATTTTTTTGGAAATGTAATCAGGGCGTTTGAGCCTATTAAAGGGAGGTTGATTACACCAGCAGAAAATGAAATTGCTTTAAATAAGAGAGCCAGGAGTGCCAAGTTAAGAATTGGGATAAAAAATTAATATGGCTACCAACACTTATAAATCTAAGGATCAAAGTAAGCGGGGTATTTTAACACTGTTAGAAAGATTTTTACATATTGATGGGAGTATCAAGGAGGTGATCCATGTGCGTTTTATGTCCCAGATTGTTTTTGTCTCGGTACTGTGCCTGGTATATATAGGCAACCGACATTATGCTGAAAAAATAGTGCGAAGCATCAGTCAATTAGAGCGTGAAGTAGAAGATTTAAGAGCGGATTATACGACCCTTAAATCAGATTATATGTTTGCCAGTAAACAAGCTGAGATTTCGAGGCGCGTGGAGCGCCTTGGCCTTTATGAAAGTAAAAAACCACCACAAAAGATTTTAATGCCAAAGTGAAAGTGAAAACTGACATATTATTGAGGGTGCGTATTGCTTATTTAGCGGTGGCATTATTTACTATCGCCGCGGTTTATAGGCTGGTGATCATTCAATATGTTGAGTCTGAACAATGGAGAGGCTTGGGCCAGACCAATGGACTCAAAGTAATGAAGATCAACGCGACTCGAGGAAACATATATGCCGATGATGGTAGTTTATTGGCCACTTCGTTACCCTTCTATAAAGTGGCTTTTGATCCTTCGCTGGCTACCCATGATCTATTTGATAGCCAAATAGATTCCTTGTCCTACTTATTATCTCAGCATTTTAGAAACTTAAGTTCCAGGCAGTACAAAGCGAAGATTACGCAGCAAAGGAAAATAGGAAGACGCTACATGGTCATCAATAAAAATTTAATTGATTACCAAGAAAAAAAGAAAATGGAAGAATGGCCGATATTTAGAAAGGGTCGACTCTCAGGGGGGATCATTTTTGAAAAAGTTGAAAAGAGATTTTTGCCTTTCAGTCAGCTGGGGGGGCGTACCATCGGAACGGTCAATGGAGAGGATAGAGGAGTAGTAGGTCTTGAGTATAGCTTTAATAAGGAATTATCAGGAAGAGATGGAGAAGCACTTTATCAGAAAATGGTTGGTGGGGGATGGAAACCGGTTTACGACGGAACAGAGTTAAGACCGATTGAGGGTATGGATATTCAAACTACCATTAATGTAAATATTCAAGACATCGCTGAAAACGCATTGCTTGAGGCTCTAGAAAAAAATCAGGCGGATTATGGTTCAGTGGTAGTTATGGAGGTGAATACGGGTCAGATAAAGGCGATTTCTAATCTCAGTAGAAATTCGAAAGGCACTTACTATGAGTCCTATAATTATGCCGTAGGAAGTCAAGGTTCTAGAGAACCGGGTTCCACCTTTAAATTGGCCAGTATGATTGCGTTATTGGAAGATTCCCAATTGCAGCTTCACGATTCTATTGATACCGGAAATGGGTCCTTCAAGTTTTTCAATGAAACGATGAAAGATCACAAAAAAGGAGGATATGGTACCCTTTCGATTCAAGAAGCATTTGAAAAATCATCTAATATTGGC
>Ga0075444_10002152_pt1 | contig 11888 bp, 18 predicted proteins | sample CoawatmetaG01DNA_FD_76836 | JGI IMG/M metagenome (GOLD analysis project Ga0075444, IMG submission 76836) | Marine microbial communities from the West Antarctic Peninsula - Coastal water metaG017-DNA | ecosystem: Environmental > Aquatic > Marine > Coastal | place: Atlantic Ocean: West Antarctic... | reverse complement strand
TAAGGGTGTAGCTTCTTTTGCATCAGGTGACTTCGGCGTATCTTCCGGTGCGGTAACAATTAAAGGTGCTGGTGTAGACTTTGCACAGATTCAAAACGTTGCTGCTTCATCTGTTATGGGTGTTATCGGTAATTCAGCCGCTGCTCCTGCAGATATCGCAATTGAAACAACGTTAGCAGGTAATGCTGGAAAGTTAGCTCGTGCAGATGCTATTAAGACTTATTCAGATGGATATCTTGGTGGAAAAGCATTTGATCAAAGTACCCGTTTAGCTGGTCATACAATCATTTTTGATGCAACTCAAGACCGTTGGGAATCAGCTGGTATCGCAGGTGTTGGAAACCAAACCAGTATTGGTCGTTCTGATGGACTAGTAACAATTGGTCTTGCTAACGATGTAACAATTCAAAATGATCTTACTGTCGATGGTGACTTAATTGTTCGTGGTGACCAGCTTGTTGCTAACGTCACAGATCTGCAGATCGAAGACAAGCAAATTGAATTGAACTCAGTTGCAAGTGGTAGTCCAATAAGTAATCAAGGCGCTGGTTTCTTCATCTCAGGTTCAGCACCTAGTAAGGATATTGTCTATAGTGCATTATCTGATGGTGGTAGATTTGAATTGAATACTGATCATGGTGTAGCCACAGGTAAAGCTTACTTTGTTAATACAAACAATGTGCTTAACCAAACTACATTAGGTTCAACAGTTCTTGCTTCTTCATTAACTTCTGTTGGTGCATTAGCTGGTGGTTCTATTGCTGCTGCTTTTGGTGACATTGATAACGGTGCTAGTACACTTGATTCAGGTGCTGCAACACTTGCTTCTGTCGCGGTCACAGGTGCTTCGGTTCTTAACGGAGCTGTTACATTAGGTGATGATGCTTCAGACGTGATTACTCCAAACGGTGTGTTTGCTGGTGATTTGGTTCCGAATAACGGCACTCGTAAGCTTGGTAACCCAGCTGGTAATAAATGGGCTGAACTCCATGTTGCTGGTGAAGCTGTAGTTGATGACATCAAGTTAGATGCAAAAACAATTTCAGTTTTAGATGCTGGATCAAATGCATCCTTAACACTTGCTCCAAAAGGAACCGGTTCTGTTGTCATGGCTAAGGTTGATATTGGTGGAGGTGCTATTGATGGTACTGCTATCGGTGCTGCAGCTGCTGCTTCAGGTGCTTTCACTACTCTTTCTTGTAATGATAAAGCTCTTGCAGCTGGCGCGTTGAATATCAATAGTGAACCATCAATAACACTAGCTGCTGGTGATGAATTCGCGGTTTCAGATGTTAATGCATCAAATGAAATTAAGAAGACAACACTTGGTGACATTCAAACATTCTTAGCTGCTAATGGTTCTGCAAAGAACGTTGTTTTGAATGCTGCAGACGTTGGAGCTGGTACAAACGTTTCTTCAGGAATCAGTGATTTCGGAACAGGCGCTGCTTCTACAAGAGAGGTCTTTGTAAATGGACAACTTATGTATGAACATGCTACCGGTGACTTTGAAGCTTCTGGAATCAATGTTGACTTCTCCTTCGATCTCGAAGCAGATGATGTTATTACTTTCATTAAGAGAGCTTAATATAAATAATTAATCTTACATTTTGTAAGATGTGGTCGGTGCTTGCACCGGCCATTTTTATTTTCTAATGATCGTCACATCAAAAATTTGAAAACCAAGTATGCAAAAATGCATATTAATATTTTTTCTAAAGCCGTCTATCCCAACAGAAAACCATGTAACACCGGGCCCAGGTATTTTCCACATATTTACAAAACCTTTAGATTCTAATTTTAATCCAAACACAACTATCTCCTTATAAAATTTTATATTTTTTATTTTTTATTTAAAATATGTGTGTATAATAACAACATTTATAAACGAGGTAAAATATGGAAGATTTGAAAAAACAATTAAGCGATGCAGTAACTCAAACCACAAATGATACAGTAATTGCAGATTTTAAAAAGTTAACAGTTTTTATTGATAATGCTATTGCGCAATCATTTAGATTATCTGGTGATGAAAGAGCAAACGCACGTATAGCAAATTTATTAAACATGAGAGACTATATGTCCACAGCAATTGTTGTTGAACAAACGAAGCGCGCATTGGAAATTAAGGTAAACAACACAATAGATAATTTTTTTAATCCGCCCGTAGCAATCAAAAAAAAAGAAGAAAGCTTAGAGGCAACGCAGCAAAATCCAGAGAATATATCGGAGATAGACCGGTCAATGTTATGAAAGAAAGACATAAAAAAAAGTTAGAAGGTAAATCATAAAATTTCGTAATTGTATTAGATAATGAGTTTTAAATAACTGTCGGTACGTTTACCTTTTTAAATATTTGTTTATAGTTATTAATCGAATAGGAGTCACAATGAAAGATCTTTTTAAACATGCTGTCCAACCAGTCTTACAAAAACAAACGTTATTCCAGTTTAGTCAACTTAAATCATTTGTTGACAGTTCTTTAACAGCAACATTATCAAAAAACTTTGAAAATGATACAGAAAAAATAAAATATTTATTAGATACATTACATAATATTAGAGACTTTGTACTATCACAAACGGTAGAAAACTCACTAAGACTTAAACTGATGCAAGAATTCCATAAAATTGAATTAGAGGCAGAGTTAGAAAAAGATAATCAACAGCAAGTAGAATATTCGAATCCAGTACTAGTAGAATCAAAGAACAAAGAGGGTAAAATTGAAAGTACTCCAAACAGCTAATTTAGGAAAAGGTTACTCAGGTATAGCTTCTAATATAAGATATCAACTTTTTAACACATTAGGGTCTAGTGTTCTTTCTGTTAGAAACACCGGGATATATGAGTTAGGCTCAAGCACCGGCTTGTATGGTGTACAACTAGATCTATCAACGCAATTTAGTGGATCAATAGTCTGGTCTATAAATGGTAATACAAATGTATACGCAACAGAAGAAGTTAAAATCGATCAAAAGATGGCAAGATATATCCATACCGGACGATGGGTAGTTGATAAAGATACAAAAGAAATGGTATTCTACCAAGACGACAATTCGACAGAAATAGCAAGGTACGGTTTATTTGACAAAGACGGGGAATCATCGATAACTGAGTTGTTTGAGCGTCGTTTAATTAGTACGGGTAGTGTTGGAACTGGCGTATAATGGCCGGCCTCGCAGTTACACGAGGTTTAGGCCCCGGAGGAACAGCAACTAACCTGATCGCAAGAGGCTTACTACCTGTAGGCAGTTTTGTTAGAGTAATTCGTGGTTCACTTAGAAAAGTAAAGAAAACAAAACAAAGTTTTAACGAATTTTTAGAAGAATTGAAAGTAAGTGTAGCTTTAATTGCATTTAATGGAAAAGATCTTGTTAATCCGATAATTAATACTATGCGTACGTCATACAAAGACGAACCTATACCTCGAATTGAGGTGACGCCTACAAGACTAGCTGTTAAACAGCCAGATATTAAAATAAATGTAACAAGTGTGAGGAGCAAATATGTCGACAATTGATTTGATGATTGATGAGGAAAATGAATTAACATTCCAAGTCCAAATAGAAGGTACAAGACCCGGAACATCAAGATGCCGTTTAATGTTAGAATCAAAAGATATGACTTTGGCATTTGAAGGTCAAAGCACTGGAGATGAAGTGTCTGTTACTTTACCTCCACTTACTCACGTCTTAAAGGAAGGAACATACGACATGACTTTAGAAGTTGTTGTGGACGATCGATTTTTCGAACCGCTTAAATTAAAAGGTTCTTTTGAAAAGCGACTAAAAGTAACAGCAGAAGCTGTAACTGTTCGAACAAGACCAAAAGTAAAAACATCAGCCTCATTAGTTGACGTTAAAAAGAATAATAAACATGTTAAGTTGCAAGTAAGTAACAATACAAGAAGTGTAATTAAGGAATCGGCAGCTAAGAATAAAGAAAATATTTCTGATAAAGATATTCTTAATTTAATTAAAAGTTTAACACAGGGAAAAAATAAATGAAAATATTATTAATTTACATAATGATAGGGTTATGTTTGGCATACTTGCTTAAACACCAATTAGACGTAGTTGATTTACTACCTAAGAAAGTAGACGTTAGATCTCGAAATAAAATATCAAAAAAACAAAATCAATTAAAACTTTACATTAAACTTTGTTTAGTTTGGCCAATATTATTAATTAAAGAAGTTTATGATGAAATTAAAGAGCGAAGACAGAGTTAAAATATTAGAATATAAATTTATTTTTGAAGAAGAAAAACTAGTTCATGAAGAATATCAGGAGGGTACGGCAGATTTAAATTACCGACTCTCCTTTTTTTATGACAAACTAAACAATACATCTGCCACCAAAGAACAGAAAGAACGATACAATGAAATGTTCATGGTCCAATTACCGAGTGAAGAAGACGTAGTTAACTCATTAAGCCAACTAGATAATGAAGGAGCTACTCAGAGTGCTTTGAAAACAAGTAGCCTAGTTAAACCATGGGCAAAGAAAGTGTATCGCCAGATCACAATGGTGACACACCCGGACAAGACAACTGGAATACAATCTAAGCATCTTAGATCACAATTGACCGAGCAATATAGGATTACACAGAATGCGTATAATAAAGAGATATACAGCGATCTAATAATGGTTGCTTTTGATTTAAATATATCATTACCTGAAAATGTTGTTAAAGAGGAGATTGAGCCTAGTAGTCATAAAAAAAAGAAGGAAATTCAATCAATAAAACAACTTATGGGTTGGCAGTGGTATCATGTTCCGGAACAACAAAAAGATGATGAATTAAAGAAAATATTGATGCATTATGGGTTTGAGTTTACCGAGCAAGAAGTTGTTGAAGTAGTTAAGCGCAAGTTTGCAAATAGAAAAGTAGGTACAAGACCAGAAAAAATGTTTGTAAAAAGAAAAAGAACTAAGTAAGATATTAAAAATACAACAATTCTTTGGAGAACGTAATGCCTGAAGGTCCGGAAGTAAAAACAACAGTTGATTTTTTAAAATCATATGAAGGAAAAACGCTTAGAAGCTTAAAGGTTTTAACTGGTAGATATACCAAAAAGCCTATTAATAATATAAATAACCCTAATTGGAAAACACCACTGCTTTTAGAAAATGTTAATTGTAAAGGTAAGTTTATATATTTCAACTTCAAAGAAAATGTTTGCCTTTTTAACACATTGGGTATGACAGGTATGTGGTCTAATAGACCTTCTAAACATGCTAGGATACGTTTTGAATTTGATGATAAAGACAATTATCTATACTTTAATGACACAAGAAACTTTGGAACTTTAAAAATTGTTTTAAATAAAAAAGACCTAGATAAAAAACTTAATTCTTTAGGGCCAGATATCTTAGAAGATGATATAAGCTGTCAAAGCTTCATTAATCGGTTTACCAGTAAACCTAATAAGACGATTGCAGAGTGTCTTATGAACCAATCTGTAGTATCTGGCGTTGGTAATTATTTAAAGGCAGAGATATTATATGCATCAAGAATCGCGCCAAACAGAAAAATATGTGATATATTAGAATTAGAGTGGAAATCTTTATATGATAACACATTAAGTTTGTCTAGAAGATCTTATGAATCAGGTGGCGCAACAATTAAAAATTATAGGAAGCCTAATGGAAAAAAAGGTTTGTACAGTCAGCGATTTGCAGTATATAATCAAAAAACATCCCCTTGTGGTAATGAAGTTATCAAGGAACAAACACTTGACAAAAGAAATACACATTGGGTACCATCAGTTCAAAAATAGGAGAAAATATGAACGACATTAAATTAAACGATAACGTTATCGCACACCTTGTTAAGCTTTTACAAATAGGTATTTTAACCGGCACCGACGTTGTCGATCAATTTAGAATGATAAGATTAACAATTGAAGAAGGTGAACTCTTCTTAGATGAAGAATATGAAAAAAATCAAGAAGCTAGTATTGAAAAAATGTTAAAACAAGCTTCGGAAGCAATAGAAACACAGGAACAGTAATGAATAAATGTAAGCTTGAAGAAATGTTTGATTTACGTCTTTCGTTTATGAAGATGATGAAAGAAAAAATACCCGGGTCATATCCTGAATTTCCTGTTGATATATCTAAAAAAGCATCACAACAAGTTTGCAGAGACTTAGCACTAAAGGGCGTAGAAGAAATGTTTGAAGCACTACAACATCTTAAGAATTGGAAACCTCATCGTGTAACAAATGTTGAGCATGAGCTAGACAGAGAAGAATTCTTAGAAGAAGTTGTTGATGCTTTAAACTATTTCTTTGCAATGTTAATTGTAACAGGTTTTAATGAAAAAGAATTATTTGATGCCTATTTAAGAAAGGATTCAAAGATAAGAGAGCGACTTTTAAACGGTTACTAAGGTGCAGCATATGAACGGAAAGGTTATTTTTAACGGCAAGAAAACAGAAATGACGCTAACTAAAATTAAAGAAAAAATAATATCATACGGTTCTTTTTCAGGTTCAATTGACGCAGGCAATACAATGTTCTTATTTAATAATTTAAATTTTAAAGAATTTGATTATTTTATCAACATTTTCAACACACAAAAAAATAAACAACCTAAAACAGAGGTGACCTTTGACATTCGAACAAATGTTATTGAGACAATTAGCTTATAATGAAAAAATCGTTGGACACAGTGATCAATTATCGCAAGAACTTAAAGAAAAAATAACGCAAGATAACGTTTTATGCGCACATGCAGAATTAAGCGCCCTTGTTAACGCAACAAATTATAAAAATCATCATGTACATACTGAACCACTTGCAAATCAAAAAACAGTGTTGTATGAAACTGTTGATGTTATAAGATATATGATGTCAACCTTAAATACTTGGGGTGTTACATCAAGCGAATTTGAGAAAGCTTTTTTTAAAAAAGATATCTATCTTAATAAACATTATGAGTTACAACAGAAAAAATGGGCCGGCCAGCCGGTGGCAATAGTTGATATTGATGATGTGCTAGCAAACTTTCGCACCGGCTTTTCTGACTGGTTGCATAAAAGATTTGGTGTAAGGGCAGATGTAGATTCTAAAGAATATTATTTTATCACAGCACTCTCAAAAATCAATTTAAATTCAGAATATGTATTTAAAATGTTCCTTGATGACGAAGGATTTGCAAAACTCTCTAAAGATAATCAAAATATAGAACTACTTAAAACGTTAAAAGCACAAGGTTACTGGATACACTTACTAACTGCTCGTCCGGAAGAAGAGCTTCAGTGTCTTTATGATACATACCATTGGATTGCTAGTCATGAAATACCTTGTGACGCAATAAGTTTTTCACCTGAGAAATTTAGATGGTGCGCAAAATCAAAGTATTATGACGAAGGCGCAATAAAATTTGCAATTGATGATGCACCAAAACATGCAGAAGACTATGCAAAACATGGTATTAAGTGTCTAGTTCCTTTAAAATCTTATAACGATCACTTAGATAATGACAATATTTTTCATTTTAATAGTTATAGTCATGCATGCACGATACTAAGTGCTACAGGATTACTAAAGTAGTGAGTATTATTTGATTTTTAAGCACTATTTTTGTAATAGTGCTTTTTTTTATTTATAATCATTATATAGAAATTTAAAATAAAAAAGGAGAAGGTATGCCGCAAAATTTAGATCTTAAACCTGTTGATTTACCAATGGAATTAAAATTTGGTCAAGAACCGAGGACAGAGTTTTTTAACAATCTTGCACACTTAAAAGTAGAATTAATCGATGCACCAACACGATCCCAAGCATTGAACGTTGCATGGCAATACGTAAAGGCAACATGGGCTGATCATCATGACGAAACAAATCCCGCAACAACATCACTTAAAGAGTTGTCTGCGAACCTCGAGGATGTCCTCTGTTTTCGTGCACTACCAACACCGATGGAATGTCTTGGGTTTACCTTTAAGTTAAGTGGTTTGTCATTTCAAGAGGTTACACACATCATTAGACATAGAGCAGGTTCTTTCGCAGCACAATGTACTGGTGATCGTGACTTACGAGATGACCCAGCAGTTATTCCGGAAGCAGTGCAAAACTCACCTGAATATTTGGCGAGATATAAAAGGATTGTGCGTGAGTCAAAACAACTTTACTCAGACATGACTGACTCAAAAGCAGTATCAATGATGGACGCAAGAATGATACTACCAAAAGCAATGACATCATTTTATCTAATGCGCCTTAATCTTAAGGATTTATTAGGCTTTATTGCACAACGTCAAGACATGCAAATTCAACCTGCTGCTGATAATATTCTTGCTGCGTACATGGCGCGTGAAGTATTAAAAGTCTTGCCTGAGGCATCTGCACGTATCGACTTTAATAAACCAGATATGCATTATATTAAAACGTTCCGTGTACCTGATGGTAAAGGTGGCGAAACATCACGAGGTACAAACTTGTACTGGCCAGAACCTAAGAATGATGTTTTTGATTATAATCCAAACGATACAATTTATCAATCATGTCGCGAGGATATTAATGGTACACATAAGCCAAACACACCAACAATATTTACACAGATTTGGGACGAAACAATAGAAGATATTGCTCAATTAAAACAACAACACAACAAATTTATGGGAAGAAAATAATATGAGTTTAGGAAAAGTTTATTTAGCTAGCGGGTGGTTTTCACCAGAATGGTTAACAGAAGTAGAAAATATTAAAGCCGTCTTTGAAAAGCACGGTATATCTTATTTCTCGCCTAAGGATGAAAATCTATGCGACAATGATGCAGCAGAGTCAATGCAAGACCAGATATTTAAAGGCAACATACAACACTTGCATGAGTGTGACTGGATGTTATGTAATACACGCAACAAAGATATGGGTAGCGTATTTGAAGCTGGTTACATGAATTGTTTAGAAAAACCTATTGTTTATTTTTGCGATGGTTTACCTTCCGGTGCACAATTCAATCTTATGCTAGCAGCAAGTGGTGAAGCAGTTTGCACATCGTTAAAACAGTTAGACAATTATCTAGGCGATTGTGTAGGTTCTAGTCAACTCGTTGAAATGCGATACCAAGGTGCAATAGAATAAATTTATTTTTATTGTTTTTAAGATAATATGTGAGGGTCAGGATATTTAATTCTGATCCTTTTATTATATAGGGCAAGGAATAATTATGAAATTAACAAAAAAACAACTAAACAAAATCATAGCTGAATCTTTAGGTATTCAAAGCAAGGTTATTACTGAAGCAGTAAATTTTAGAAAGATAAGAAAAGATTTGTTTGCTTTGGAAACAGATATTGACAACCAGACACTTTTAGATAAAGTTTCTGATCATGCTGCAGAATTAAAAGCTAAAGTCGACGCAGGAGAATCTAAATTCGGTAAGGGGCGTTACCGAGAAGCGGTTACCTTACTTAGATCGTTAGAAGACCTTTTGAAGGCACCTACACCTGAAAAAGTAAAAGCTACCAAAGAAGTAATTGCACCGGTTATAAAAGCAGACCCAGATCCAACAGATCCAAAACCATGGAATCCTGATCCGGATCCAAAGGTCGATTGGGAATACCAGGTAAGAGCGTGTGTCTGGTTCACTAGGAAGAAAGAGACAACAAAAGAATTCAAACTAGGTCATGCGAGTGGTAAGCCAGTCGAAAAAGGTGGCAAGTTTTTAAATTCAATTGTAAGTCTTAACAACGCTTATCCCGATTTGGTTAATGATTGTAACCCAATAAAGAAAAAACCTACGCCTAAGGATCCAATCTCAGGTGGCAATTTCAAAAAATTAGCCACTTTATATTCAGAAACTAAAAGTTTAGATTTTGATGAAGAACGCGTAACCTCTGGTGGCGATAGAACATTAGCAGAAGACTTGAAACAAGCGCTATTCTCATTGCAAGCTGCTGAGAAAATGATTAATCAGGGTAAACCACCCCAGGCAAGCCAGTACACAGCCGCGCTAGACATGCTTAAGGGCGTATTTGATTATACAGAAAAAGTAAAAGGCGGAATATCTTCAACAGATAGGCTAGTTCAAAAATATATGGTTTTTGATTCAGAAAATAAACAACAAGCAGCTGATACAGTTGAGTATGTTTTTAATGAGTTAGACGGGATTGCAAAAGAATATAGTAAAGCAAGCAATAACTCTCTTGCAAATTTAGGATCAAACATACTAAGCACTATTAGAGGTTCTACCTACACTATGCAAGGTGGCCAGGGCCAGGCAGTAGCTGTTACAGAAAGTTTAAGCCGTGGAGCTTTGTATCGTCGCAGATATTACGGAAGATACTAAATAATATTTTTGAAATTATTAAAGCCTCTTGTTATACTTTAAGTACAACAGGAGGTTTTTTGTGTCAAAAGTTTTTATAACAGGTGAACGTGGTTTTATAGGTACTAATTTAGCGAAACGTGCAAAACAGCATGGTTTCCAGTTTGTATCAGGTATACACGAAATAAATGAAGACGCAGCATTTGTGTCCCAGTTTACAACAGATAAAGGCGAGCCGTGCGTTCATCGTAATAGCGAAAAAGCATGGCAATTATTTTTTGAAGTAAACGAAATTGATTATATTGTTCACAACGCTGCTGTTGTTGGGACTGATGTTGTTGCTTTAAATTCAAAGGAATCAACACTAACAAATGTGCAAGGTACATTTAATATTTGTCGAGCTGCTAAAAAGTGTGGTATACCTGTTTGTTACATGGGCACAACAGTAATTTATGATACACCAAAATACCAAGAGTCAGCAATCGTTGAAGACTCAGATCGAGGCCCTAGCACATTTTATGGCTGTCAAAAGTTATCAGCAGAAGAAATTGTTAAATCACATTGTGACACGTGGATGATTGTCCGACCTCTATTTGCATACGGTGGCGAAGGTGATATGAATTCCTTAATTGCAAAAACAATTTATGCCAAATTAAATGGTATACCTAAAGTTAAGATGTTTCTTGATCCAACAAAAATCAAAGACTACTTGCATGTTAATGATTATTGTGACGGTGTCTTTACATGTATGAGTAAAAAGAAATATTGGAATAATGATTATAACATAGCAGCAGAAACACCACTTGTCACCGGCGAAATTATACAACTTATGGATGAGGTTTGTAATCAGAGCTTTGCAGATACTATAGAATGGTTACCACAAACTGAGTATATGGGTAATCATATCTTGAGCAGTGAAAAAGCAAATAAGATAACAGGTTGGACACCAAAGATAAGTTTAACGCAAGGGATTAAAATGTCTTTTGAAAGTATTTTAAAGTCTGAAGGCTACAACCCGCTGCGTTATCTTGAAGAAGCAGAAGAAAGAAATATTGATTTAACTGAATATTTTTAATATGGAATTTAAGTGTGGCGACTTGATTGAAACACTTAGTTATGAAGGTGAATTAATTTGCGGTATTGTCCTAACATCTATTGTTCGATTTCACTACACTGAAGTCAGGATCTTGACAGATTCTAGAATAATAACGGTAGTACATGATGGCAGGAAGGGCGGAATAAAACTTATACAACGGATTGATAAATGAAAAAAGAATTGCAAGAAAAACTATTTGAAAAATATCCAACTATATTTAGACAACGAGGATTAGATAAGACTATAACTGCAATGTGTTATGGTATCGCATGTGGCGACGGCTGGTATACATTAATAGACACAATGTGTGCCAATATCAAAAATCAGATGGATAATGCTAATCGCGGAAAAGAAGAAACAGTGCATATCGTCTGCGAAGCGACTCAAGTAAAAGAAAAATGGGGTGGACTTCGTTTTTACGTGCAAGGTAGTGACGATTATATCGATGGGATTATTGGCCTAGCAGAATCAATGTCGTATCGAATTTGTTCACAGTGCGGGAATGCTTCAAC
>Ga0075444_10002149_pt1 | contig 11905 bp, 11 predicted proteins | sample CoawatmetaG01DNA_FD_76836 | JGI IMG/M metagenome (GOLD analysis project Ga0075444, IMG submission 76836) | Marine microbial communities from the West Antarctic Peninsula - Coastal water metaG017-DNA | ecosystem: Environmental > Aquatic > Marine > Coastal | place: Atlantic Ocean: West Antarctic... | reverse complement strand
TATCATTAAGCCTGATGTTGAAGAGGTGGTATCTCCACCTACTAAATCAACTCCATAGTGTTCACATGCTAATCTAATTCCTTCATAAAACTCATCAAGAGCTTCAACAGTAAAGCGATTACTGATAGCCAAGCCTAAGGTGATCTGCTTAGCTACACCATTCATAGCACATATATCAGACACATTAACAGCAACAGATTTATATCCTAAATGCTTAAGCGGCATATATGATAAATCAAAATGAACGCCTTCAACTAATAGATCGGTACTAATTAACTGATACTTATCGCCTATATCAATTACAGCGGCATCATCACCTATTCCCTTTACGGAACTTGCATTTTTAACTTTAATATTTTTAGTTAGATGATCAATCAAACCAAATTCTCCTAATTTTGAAATTGGAGTGGTGTTTATGCCTTTATCTTCAAGTAAACTCATGCTGACAAAGATACACAATTATCTGATTTAAAATGTGTACATTTGCACTCCTAAATTTGACCAATTCTAAAACAATGATAAATATAAGTGATCCTGCAAGAGATAGGCTTCTTTACTTACTAGATAAAGATGAAAAAGATAAAGAGTTTGTACGCGTAGGAGTAGAGAGCGGGGGTTGCTCCGGATTAAGCTATAAATTAGACTTTGACAATAACAAAAATGAAGATGATGAGCTTATCGAAGACAATACAATTAGACTTTTGGTCAACAAAAAAAGTTTTTTATATTTAGTTGGTACAACATTAGAATTTTCTGACGGATTAAATGGAAAGGGGTTTGTATTTAATAACCCAAACGCAAGCAGAACCTGTGGTTGCGGAGAAAGCTTTTCTCTATAATAATTATAAAAAATGAGTGAACAAAAAAGACAGTCGGAAGATGAGTTATTAGAAAAGGTAACTTCAAGTGAATACAAATATGGCTTTACAACTGATTTAGAATCGGATACCATCCCAAAAGGACTATCTGAAGATGTCGTTCGTATTATTTCTGCAAAAAAAAATGAGCCAGAATGGATGTTAGAGTACCGATTAAAAGCGTACAATGCTTGGTTAGAAATGGAAGAGCCGAATTGGGCAAACATCAATTATACAAAACCTAACTATCAGGAAATCATCTATTATTCAGCACCAAAACAAAAACCAGTTTTGGATAGCTTAGATGATTTAGACCCTGAAATGAAAGAGATGTTTGATAAACTTGGTATTTCTATTGATGAACAAAATAAATTAGCAAATGTTGCAGTAGATATCGTAATGGATTCTGTTTCCGTAGCCACTTCTTTTAAAGAAACTTTAGCAGAAAAAGGTATTATTTTTTGTCCAATTTCTGATGCCATACAAGATCATCCAGAATTGGTGAAAAAATATTTAGGAAGTGTTGTACCTGCTAGAGATAATTTCTTTTCTGCATTAAATGCAGCAGTATTCTCTGATGGGTCTTTCTGCTACATTCCTAAAGGAGTAAAATGCCCTATGGAACTATCTACTTACTTCAGGATTAATGAAGCTGGAACAGGTCAATTTGAAAGAACATTATTAATTGCAGATGAAGGTTCTCAAGTAAGTTACCTTGAGGGTTGTACTGCTCCCATGAGAGATGAAAATCAGTTGCATGCAGCTGTAGTAGAATTAATTGCAATGGACGATGCAAATATAAAGTATTCTACTGTACAAAATTGGTATCCAGGAAATGCTGAAGGAGTTGGTGGAGTATTCAACTTTGTAACTAAAAGAGGTATTTGTCATAAGAGTGCAAAAATCTCGTGGACACAAGTAGAAACTGGCTCAGCAGTTACTTGGAAGTATCCTTCTTGTATTTTGAAAGGAGATAATTCAATAGGAGAATTTTTCTCAGTTGCAGTAACTAATAATAGACAACAAGCAGATACAGGTACAAAAATGATTCACTTAGGTAAAAACACTAAGAGTACAATAATTGCGAAAGGAATATCAGCAGGAAAGAGTGAAGGTAATTATAGAGGACTAGTACGTATTTCAAAAGGAGCAACCAACTCAAGAAATTTCTCTCAATGTGATTCTTTACTAATGGGAGATAAATGTGGCTCTCATACCTTCCCATACATTGAAGTGAAGAATAACTCCTCAAAAGTGGAGCATGAAGCAACTACATCAAAAATTGGAGAAGACCAGATATTTTACTGTAACCAAAGAGGTATAGGAACAGAAGCAGCAATTGCACTAATCGTAAATGGTTACTGTAAGGATGTTCTCAACCAATTACCAATGGAGTTTGCCGTAGAAGCACAAAAATTATTAGAAATCAGCCTAGAAGGTTCAGTAGGCTAAAAAATAAAATATGTTACAAATAAAAGAATTGAAGGCAGGTATTGAGGGTAATCAAATCCTTAAAGGAATAAACTTAGAAGTAAAAGCAGGAGAAATACATGCCATCATGGGGCCTAATGGTTCTGGTAAAAGCACACTTTCAGCTGTAATTGCAGGAAAAGAGGAATATGAAGTAGAAGGAGGTACTATAAGTTTTGATGGGAAAAATTTATTAGAATTGGATCCTGAAGAAAGAGCCCATAATGGCATATTTCTTTCTTTTCAGTATCCAGTTGAAATTCCAGGAATTTCGGTTTCTAACTTTATCAAAACTTCTATAACGGAAAAAAGAAAAGCACAAGGATTGCAAACACTTCCTACTAAAGATTTATTGAAAATGATGCGTGAAAAAATGGAACTTTTAAGTATCAAAAAAGGCTATTTATCCAGGAACATGAATGAAGGATTTTCTGGTGGAGAAAAGAAAAGAAATGAAATTTTTCAGATGGCAATGTTAGAACCTAAACTAGCTATTTTGGATGAAACTGATTCAGGCTTAGATATTGATGCACTTAGAATTGTTGCAAATGGAGTCAATAAACTAAGAACTGGAGATAATGCAACAATCGTTATCACACATTACCAAAGGTTATTAGACTACATTGTTCCTGACTTTGTACATGTTTTACATAATGGAAGAATTATAAAGTCGGGAGGGAAAGAATTAGCTTTAGAATTAGAAGAAAAAGGATACGATTGGATAACTAAAGAAGCGGATAAAAAGTGGGCTTAATTAAAAATATAAAATCTTATTCTGAAGACATTCAGATTTCTGCTGAAAAAAGAGAAATACTTACTTCTTTTCTATCAAATGGATTTCCTACAACTAAAGATGAAGAGTGGAAATATACTTCTTTAAAAAAAGTAATTGCTAACGAATACAGCATCGAAAATAAAGGGGAAATTATTGATTCCTCAATAATAGAAAAATACTCTCTAGGGCTTAAAAATAAAATTATTTTTTCAGATGGAAAACTTATAAATACCCCAATAATAAAAGGTGTAAATATTAATGATTTTTCAGAATTTGAAAGTGCAAACACTGACAGCATATTGCAACTTAACAAAGCTCTTTCTCAAAATGGTTTTACTATTTCAGTAGATAAGAACACAGTATTAGAAAGTCCTATTGAAATTTTGTTTTTCTCGACAACAGTAAATGGTTTCTCTCAATATAGAAATCAAATTTCTATTGGCGAAAATTCAGAAGTTAAATTTATTGAACGATTACAAAACCTAAACAATTCAGCTTCTTTTGTAAATCATTTTACTCAGATAAATTGCGCTAAAAATACAAAAGTAGAATACAATAAAATACAGAATAATACTGCAGAATCTCAACTAATTGACACTATGAATGTATATCAAGAACAAGATTCAACGTGTAATATTAATACCCTTATTTTTGGAGGTTCTTTCATTAGAAATAATCTAAATTTTGAGCAAAACGGTTCTAATTGCGAAAGTAACATGAATGGTGTTTCAATACTAAACAACAATCAGTTAGCTGACAATCATACTTTTGTAGATCATAAAAGTGCACATTGCCGAAGTAATGAAATGTATAAAGGAGTCTATTTAGACAATTCTAAAGGGGTGTTTAATGGTAAAATTATGGTGCGCCCTGATGCCCAAAAAATTGATGCTTTCCAATCTAACAATAATTTACTTTTAAGTGACACTTCAAGCATTGATAGTAAGCCTCAACTGGAAATTTATGCTGATGATGTAAAGTGTAGTCATGGTTGTACTATTGGCCAATTAGATGACGATGCGCTTTTTTACATGAGAAGTAGAGGGATAGGAATTGAAGAAGCAAAAGCAGTATTAACTTACGCATTTGCATCTGAAGCAATAGAAAATATCTCAGTAGAACAAGTTAAAACACTAGCTAAAAAATTACTAGCTAAAAAATTAAATGTTGATTTAGATTTCAGCTTATAAATGTTAGATCTTAAACAAATACGAAAACAATTTCCTATCCTAAGCCGCAAGGTAAATGGACATGACTTAGTGTACTTTGATAATGGAGCTACTACTCAAAAACCGGATTCAGTTATTGCTGCTGAAAGCAATTATTACCAAAATGAAAATTCAAATGTACACAGAGGGGTTCATTTTTTAAGCGGGCTAGCAACCGATAAATTTGAGGAGACAAGAATTACTATACAAAATTTCATAAATGCAAAACACTCTCATGAAATAATCTTTACCAAAGGGACTACTGACTCTATAAACATAGTTGCAAGTGGATATAGATCGCTCTTAAATAAAGGAGATGAAATTATTATTTCAGAATTAGAGCATCACTCAAATATAGTGCCCTGGCAAATGTGTTGTGAACAAAGTGGAGCAACTCTAAAAGTTATTCCATTATTGGATAATGGCACTTTAGATATGGCTGAATTTGGAAACCTTCTTTCTAAAAACACAAAATTAGTTTCTATAGCTCATATTTCAAATACATTGGGAACTATAAACCCTATTGAAAAAATTATTGAAAAAGCAAAAGCAGTTGGGGCAAAAGTGCTCATTGATGGTGCTCAAGCAGCTTCACATATTTCAATAAATATGCAGAGCTTAGATGCTGACTTCTACTGTTTTTCAGCACATAAACTGTACGGCCCTACAGGAGTTGGTATACTGTACGGAAAGGAAGATGTTTTAAATGAATTACCCGCATATCAAGGTGGTGGAGAAATGATAAAAGAAGTAAGTTTTAAGAAGACTACTTACGCTGGACTTCCCCATAAATTTGAGGCAGGAACACCAAATATTGCAGGAGTAGTTGCTTTCAAGGCAGCCATTAATTTCATTACAGGACTGGGAATAAACAACATTGCTAAGCATGAAGAAGAACTTTTGAAATATGCAACAGAAGAAGTATTGAAAATAGAAGGACTAAGAATTTACGGAACAGCTAAAAATAAATCAGCAATTATTTCTTTTAATATTAACGAATTACATCCATATGATATTGGCATGATTGTTGATAAAATGGGTATAGCAGTCCGGACAGGTCATCATTGTACGCAGCCCATTATGGATAAATTTAATATTCCTGGAACAGCTCGAATTTCTTTAGCAGTGTACAATACAAAGGATGAAATTGACATTTGTATAAAAGCCATTAAAAAAGCGAAAATAATGTTATCCTAAATGAATACAATACAAAAAATACAAGCAGACATTATTGAGGACTTTGAATTGTTTGACGACTGGATGCAGAAGTACGAATACCTAATAGACCTAGGTAAAGAGCTAGCACCAATTAAGGAGCAGTACAAAACCAAAGACAATCTTATAAAAGGATGTCAGAGTAGAGTTTGGCTTCATGCAGAACATACTGAAGGTAAAATAATCTTTACTGCAGATAGTGACGCCATTATGACAAAAGGAATTGTAGCTATACTTATCAATGTATTGTCCAATCAGGAACCTAAAGATATTGCAACTGCAAAACTTGATTTTATAAACGAAATAGGGTTAAAAGAGCAGCTATCTGCTACACGTGCAAATGGTTTGGTCTCTATGATAAAAAAAATGAAATTATACGCTATTGCGTTTAACAATTAGTGAGATGAAAACAGAAGAAGAATTACAAAAAATAGGAGAAGAAGTTGTTGAGGTAATTTGTGAGATTTACGACCCTGAAATACCAGTAAATATTTATGCCCTTGGTTTGATTTACGATATTGAAGTAAGTCAAGAATGTGATGTAAAAATTACAATGACACTAACATCCCCAAATTGCCCAGTTGCTGAAAGTTTACCTATTGAGATTGAAGAAAAAGTAAAAGTAATTCTTGCAGTAAAAAAGGTAGAAGTAGAAATAACTTTCGAGCCAACTTGGACGAAAGAAATGATGAGTGAAGAGGCGAAACTAGAGCTTGGAATGTTATAGTAAATGAGTGGAGAAATTGTAAATAGAGTAGCAAACAGTAGTCTAATCAGCATGGATTTGACTGATTATGCGCCAACACAACCTATTGCTGTTTTAGATTTAAAAGATTTCCTTTTTCAAGGAATTGTACTAAAAGAAAAAGAGTTTAGGCAAAGTTTAAAGGAATTTGATTTTTCTATTTATACAAACACAACTGTAGCTCTTAATTGTAGTGCAGATGCAATTGTACCCATGTGGGCTTTTATGCTGGTTACTTCTTACTTAAATTCAGTTAATTCTGATATCCATTTTGGCGTAAAAGAAGATGTATTTCAGCAAATTTTCACAAATAATATTAATGAGATTGATTCCTCTGAATTTGAAAGCAAAAAAGTAATAGTTAAAGGCTGCGGGCAAATCCCTCTAACTGAAGCGCTATATATTGCAATTACTAAAAAACTACAAAATACAGTAAGTAGCTTAATGTTTGGGGAGGCATGTTCAGCTGTACCTGTTCTAAAAAATAAATAATGAATAACAATATTCAACATATAAATACTCAGATTTCTGAGTATAAAAAAGCAGTTATCAATCATCCTTTATACAACCAATTAAATACCATTGAGGATGTCCAAAAGCTTATGGAGATTCATGTATATGCAGTATGGGATTTCATGTCCTTATTAAAAGGACTACAAATTGAGCTTACTTGTACAACCTTGCCTTGGAAGCCTATTGGAAATACTAAAATAAGAAGACTAATCAACTCAATAGTTTTAGAAGAGGAGAGTGATGTAGATGCTGCGGGGAATCCTTCTTCTCATTATGAAATGTATTTGGATGCAATGGAAGAATGTGGGGCAAATACTAATAAAATTGACAAGTTTGTCAATAGCGTTTCAGACGGGAAATTACCTAAAGTAAATAAAGCGATTGACTCATTTTTAGCAACTACGTTTGATATTTTAAATAGTGGGGAGGCGCATAAAATTGCAGCAGCCTTTACTTTTGGTCGTGAGGATTTAATTCCAGACATGTTTACTGCAATTGTAAATGATTTAAGCAAAGAACATAAACTTGATAAGTTTATTTACTACTTAGAAAGACACATAGAATTAGATGGAGGAGAGCATGGGCCTTTAGCTTTGGAACTCATTAGTAATTTATGTGGAGAAAATAAGCAAAAATGGAAAGAAGTAGAAGAAACTGCTATTGCCTGTTTAGTTGCTCGTAAAGAGTTATGGGATCTAGTTTTAGATGGACTTGACTAATCTATTTTGCTTTTTCAAAAGTTTTAATAGAGTGTTCAACTGACTGATTAATCTGATTCAGTTCTCTAGCTGTAAAATCACGATACTCTCCTAATGGGATATCCAAATTAATATTCATAATTCTAACCCTTTTTAGCTTTCTTATATCATATTCCAAATACTCACACATCCTACGTATTTGTCTATTTAATCCTTGTGTTAAAATAATCTTGAATTTCTTTTTATCCGTTTGTTTAACGAAGCATTTACGTGTAACAGTATCCAAAATTGGCACTCCATTTCCCATAGCTTCGATAAATTCCTTCGTTATTGGCTTGCTAACTGTAACTTCATATTCTTTTTCATGATTGTTTCTAGCACGCAAAATCTTATTGACAATATCGCCATCATTCGTTAAAAAAATAAGGCCTTCTGAAGGCTTATCCAATCTTCCAATCGGAAAAATACGAGTTGGATAATTAATATAATCAATAATGTTATTCTTTTCACGCATTTGGTCAGTAGTACAAACAATACCTACTGGCTTGTTAAAGGCAATGTATACCATTTTCTTCTTTTTAGCTCTGTGTACTACCTTACCATTTACACTTACCTCATCTTCAGCCGATATTTTAGTTCCCATTTCAGGAACCTCCCCATTTATTTTTACTCTACCTTGTTCAATTAATTTGTCAGCTGCTCTTCTAGAGCAGTAACCAATTTCTGATAAAAATTTATTTATCCTTGTAAGATTTGTATCATTCATAATTTCTACAAAAATACGCTAAAAAATTGTTAACATCTCGATAAAAACAAAAGACCCTTAATTACTTAAAACAGTCTGTTTCATTAAATTTGCGTTAAATAAAAAATAAAAAAATGACAAAGAAAATTTTATCAATCGTAATGGCAGGATTTTTCTCTTTATCAGCAATAGCTGATGAGGGAATGTGGCTTCCACAGTTATTAAAAGCAATGAATGAAAGCGACATGCAAGCACATGGTCTTCAACTTACTGCTGAAGACTTGTATTCTGTAAATAACTCATCACTTAAGGATGCAATAGTATCATTAGGAGGATTCTGTACGGCTGAAATGATTTCATCAGAAGGATTAATGCTTACCAATCACCATTGTGCATTTGGGTCAATTCAAGAACATTCAAGCGTTAGTAATAACTACTTAAAAGATGGTTTCTGGGCAATGAGTCGTGATGAAGAACTGGTAAATGAAGGGTTGACAGCATCATTTTTAGTCAGCATTGAAGAGGTGACCGCACGTGTATTAGCCGAACTTACTGATGATATGACAGAAAAACAAAGATCAGCAAAAATCAGAGAAATATCTAAAACTATTGTTGATGAGAAAACTGCAGATACACACTACAATGCAAGGGTAAAGTCTTTCTTTGGAGGAAATGACTTTTATATCATGACCTACGAAACTTTTAAAGATGTTCGTTTAGTTGGTGCTCCGCCATCATCAATTGGTAAATTTGGAGGGGACACTGACAACTGGATGTGGCCTAGACATACTGGAGATTTTGCTTTATACCGTATTTATAGTGCTCCTGATGGAACACCAGCAGAATATTCAGTTGAAAATATTGCCTACAAACCAAAACATCACTTGCCAATACAATTAGATGGTGTTGATAATGGTGATTATACTATGATTTTCGGCTTCCCTGGAAGTACTGACAGATACTTAACATCTTATGGCGTACAACAGGCATTAGACATTACAAACCCAACTACTGTTGATATACGTGATGAGAAATTAGCAATTATGAAAGCTGGGATGAATGCTTCTAAAAAAGTAAAAATTCAGTATGCTGCAAAATATGCGCAAACTTCTAACTACTGGAAATACTTTATTGGACAATCAAAAGGATTGAAGTCAATGAAAGTTCACGATAAAAAAGTTTCGATTGAAGATGATTTCAGAGCTTGGATTGCTGAAGATCAATCAAGGGTTGATAAATATGGTGATGCATTAAACTTAATTGAAAGCGCGTACAACACAAACAAAAAAATTGCCTTAAACAGAACTTACTTAAATGAAGCTATATTTATGGGTTCAGAAATTATGTACTGGTCATTCAAAATGAATAGAGCAATTGCTTCATTGCCTATTGAGGGAAAAGAAAGGAATGTTGCAATTAGAAAAATAAAAAAAGAAGCTAAAGATTTTTACAAAGATTATAATGCCTCAGTTGATGAAGAATTATTTGGATCAATGTTAGAGATGTACTACTACAATGTACCTAAAACACAACACTCACCTTTGTTTAAGAGAATTGAAAATCAATTATTTGGTTTCAAAAAATTAGACTTTGGTTGGTATGCTAAAAATACATTTAGAAAATCAGTATTTTCCTCAAGGGAAAAATTCTTTACTTTCTTAGAAAATCCTTCTACTACTAAAATTGAGAGAGATCCAGCTTACAAAACAATAATGTCAATCTACAATCAGTACATTGAACAAATTTCTCCTAAAAGAACTAATGTAAGAAAGAACTTAACAAAAGGAAATAGATTATTTATTGCAGGATTAAGAGAAATGAATCCTGATAAAAATTATTATCCAAATGCTAATTCGACTATGAGGGCTACATATGGTAATGTAGGAGATTATGCTCCAGGAAATGCTATGCATTATGACTACTACACTACTATTGATGGTATTATGCAAAAAGAAGATGCTACAAATGAAGAGTTTCAAGTACCTGCAAGACTGAAAGAGTTATATGAAATTGGTGATTATGGGCAATATGGAGATAAAGATGGTAACTTGAGAATTAACTTCATTTCAAACAATGACATTACGGGTGGTAACTCAGGCTCTCCAGTAATTAACGCTTGGGGAGAGATTGTTGGGACTGCTTTTGATGGTAACTGGGAATCAATGAGTGGAGATATTGCTTTCGAAAAAGAAGTGCAAAGAACTATTTCTGTTGATATCAGATATACAATGTTCATTATTGATAAATTTGCTGGAGCAACTCACTTAATTAATGAGATGACTATGGCTCCTAAGCATGCTGAAAAAATGACAGAAGAAGAATTAGCGACTGCAGCCATGGAAGCTTCTTTAGAAGACCCAAATACTATTGTTAAAGAATTAGATCTAAAAGACTACTTAGGCTCTAAATTACCTGTATTTGATATGCATTCATTTGGATCAGCTTTTGATATGGCTGTTGAGCAATATGGATCAAGTAAAGAACAAAGGTTCTGGTGGCACGGAAATGTGTACACGACCGAGAAAAGATAATCTAACTTATATATTAAAGAAACCCCACCAATTTGGTGGGGTTTTTTATATTTAAGACAAATGAGAAAACAGTTTAGTATGCTCGGATGTTATTTCCTTCCATATAATTCATAAAGGCCTTATTTACCACCTTAACACCTCCTGGTGTTGGATAGTTTCCTGTAAAGTACCAATCCCCTTTATGGTCAGGACAAGATGCATGTAAATCAGAAATAGATTGATAAATAATTTCCACCTTAGCCTTTGTATTTTTAGGAGTTAACAATTCACCAATCTTAACTGAAATCTCCTCTGCAGTAAAAGGATTGTATATTTCCTGAATATAATTTACCATTTCCTCTTTTGATAAAAATGCTTGTGCTTTACATTTATCATAGACAGTTGTAAGAATATGCTCTTGCTTAGTATCTTTCAACAATTCAACAGCTGCATTAAAGGCGATAAAATCACCCATTTTTGCCATATCAATGCCGTAGCAATCAGGATACCTAATCTGTGGTGCTGATGAAACAACAATAATTTTTTTAGGTCCTAATCTATCTAAAATTCTAATAATAGATTGCTTTAATGTTGTTCCTCTTACGATACTATCATCAATCATTACTAAATTGTCAGTAGGCATCACTGTTCCATAAGTAATATCATAAACATGAGCTACTAAATCGTTCCTGCTTTCGTCGGAGGCAATAAATGTTCTCAACTTAGCGTCTTTAATTGCAATTTTTTCAGCTCTTGGAGAAATTTCCATAATTTTTGAAATTTCATCATGACAAGGCTTATCTCCTAATTCCTGAATCTTTTTTGTTTTTACTTTATTTAAATAAGCATGACACCCTTTTAATAGTCCAAAATACGAAACCTCTGCAGTATTTGGAATATAAGAAAATACTGTGTTTTTTACATCATTATCAATTGATTCTAATACCTTTGGGAAAATACGCCTACCAAGCTCTAGCCTCTCCTTATAGATACCAGCATCATTTCCTCTTGAAAAATAAATACGCTCAAACGAACATGATTTCCTTTCTAACGGCTCTCTTACTTGTTTTTCTTCAACCTTGCCATCTTTTTTAATAATAAGAGCATGTCCTCTTTTTATTTCCTTAACATCATCAATATTTACATCAAAAGAAGTTTGTATTACAGAC
>Ga0075444_10002146_pt1 | contig 11911 bp, 9 predicted proteins | sample CoawatmetaG01DNA_FD_76836 | JGI IMG/M metagenome (GOLD analysis project Ga0075444, IMG submission 76836) | Marine microbial communities from the West Antarctic Peninsula - Coastal water metaG017-DNA | ecosystem: Environmental > Aquatic > Marine > Coastal | place: Atlantic Ocean: West Antarctic... | reverse complement strand
GGAAAATCATGACCTTTGGCTAGCATTTGTGTGCCTAGTAAGATCTCTCCTTTTCCTGATTTAGCTTGTGAGAACATCTCTTTTCTACTATTTTTAGATTTAACGGTGTCTTTGTCTATTCGTATAATATTTGTTTTAGGGAATTGCTCCCTCAAGTATTCCTCTATTTGCTCCGTACCTTTTCCTAAGGGGGCAACACTTTCCCCGCAAACCGTGCAATTTTCTTCCCAATTTTTTGTGGTAGAACAATGGTGACATATAAGCTTAGCTTTGCTTTTGTGGAGAACTAAGCTGGTATCACATCTTGGGCATTCTTCTACATGACCACAACCAATGCAAACAGTTGCAGGCGAGTAACCTCTTCGGTTTAAGTAAATTAATGATTGTTTTTTGTTATCAAGTTGTTTTTTTATTTCATTAATTAATATTTTAGTAAGACCTCTTTCTTGGGGGTGGACCCTCAGATCAATCATTTGTGTAGATGGTAAGGAGCCAGAAAAAACCCTCTTTTTTAAAATAGTTTGCTGATACTTCTTTTTTTCAACATTCATTAGTGTTTCAAAAGAAGGGGTAGCGGAACCTAGAATCACAGAAATATTATTATTTGCAGCTCTTACAAGGGACAAATCTCTAGCTGAATATCTCAAACCACTTTGTTGCTTATATGAAGCATCATGCTCTTCATCAACAATAATTAAACCAAGAGATTGAAAAGGTGTAAAAATTGAGGATCTTGTTCCAATGATAATTTTACTCAACCCCTTTTTTGCCTTAACCCAATTCACAGCATTTTCTTTTGGAGTATTCTCGGAATGAATAACAGCTATAGTATTGCCAAACCTGGATCTAAATTCTCCTAATAATTGAGGTGTCAAACCTATTTCTGGGACGAGCACTAATGCTTGTTCTTTTGTTTTCAATTTTCTCTCAATAACTTGCATGTATAACTCGGTTTTACCACTGCCTGTTATTCCATTTAAGACAATCGGTTCTTTCTTGATCATCGCACCAGAGATATCTTTAAAAGACTGATGTTGTTCTTTTGTTAATTTTTTTCTTGTTTCTAAGGTTAGAGGTTCTGAAACAGAATCTTGTTCAACTAGTTTGGGATATTTTGATTGTCTTAGGTATATAGGAACAGCAGCAGCAAAGACCTCACCTATAGGGTGATAATAATATTTTGATGTCCAATCTATAAGCTTTAATAATTCAGAATCAAGTATAGGTTTCTCATCAAGAATATTAATAATGGGTCTAATTCTACTAGAGGCAATCGTTGTTGCATCTGAGACTTTGCTTATAAAACCAACCTTTTCTTGTTTACCAAAAGGCACCCTAACTCTTTGTCCTGGTTTTGGAGTAATGGACGAATTACTCTCTAATGAGTAGTCAAATAGATTTTTAATAGGAGCATTAAGAGCAATGCTTAGTATGGTTTTTTTCAATAGCCTAGAGATTTAATGCTATCACTCACCAATGACAAGCCTTCTTCAAGATAATTAGCCTCTGAGCCAATACCAAATCTTAAGTAGTTATCCATACCATAATGATCGCCAGGGACAATTAAAACACTTTGCTCGGTTCTGAGCTTATGAGCATACTCTGTGCTATTAATATCCATCTGGTATCCAACAAAAGCCATCCCACCCGCCTTTGGAGGCACAAAACTAAATAAACCTTCATGTTTATTCAGCCATCTTTGGAACAATTTAAGATTAGATTCCAGCATCAAGGATGATCTTGACAGTATCTTTTCTTTGTTTGTTTTAGACATGACCTTGATGGCAATTTCTTGAGATAAAACGGATGATGTAATAGAAGAATAATCCTTACGTGACCACATATCAGTTATTAATGAAGAATCCGCTACCACCCATCCTATTCTTAGACCTGGATGAGCAAATGACTTTGATAACCCACAACTGATGATTGCTTTTTCATAAAAATTAGCAAAGCTTTTTGTTTCTATATTGTTTAACTCAGATCCTCTGTAGACTTCATCTGAATGAACAAAAGCATCATTTTGACGGGCTATCTCAGCTAGTTCTTCCATTTCGCTATCAGACATAACGGCACCTGTAGGATTGCTTGGGTTGCATATAGATATCAGTTTAGTCTTTGGTGTGACTAAAGATCTCATTTCACCCATATCGATATGCCAGTCCAATTCTTCTTTAAGGTATATGTTTTTTATTTTAGCGCCAAGGTTTGCGACTATACCTGGAATTTGCATGTAATTAGGAAGCACTAAAACCACTTCATCTTCAGGTTGAATTAAAGTTGTCGCCATGACAAAGTTTGCCTCAGCCGAACCATTGGTGATAAGAACATTTTCTGATTTTTTTTCTGGATACCACATGGATACTGCCTCACAAAGACCAGGGTCACCTTTGCTGTAACCATAACCTATCTCCATGTCCAATAGAGCTTTAACTTCTTCTTCATCCAACAGTTGATTGATGGACATCGGGTGATTTCCACTGTCGCTTAGGTTGTAATTAACTTCATTCTCATAAAGAGACTGAAAGCGTTCCATTGCAAATTTCTTAAACATTATGCTGAGAATATCATAAGAACTATAAGAGGTGTATTGCTATCTAGAGTTCTTTAATTGTTTGAACCAAGCTTGCAGCTACCTCTTGACCGTCACCATAGAGCATTCTTGTATTATCTAAGAAGAATAAACTGTTTTGTATGCCAGAGAAGCCAGCGCCTTGCCCTCTTTTAACCACAATAATATTTGCTGAATAATCAGCATCAAGTATAGGCATACCATAGATGGGACTGGACGGGTCTGTTCTTGCAACTGGATTGACGACATCGTTTGCACCTATAACTAAAGCCACATCACAGTTCTTAAATTCTTGATTAATTTCATCAGCATCATAAATTAAATCATAAGGCACACCAGCTTCTGCCAGCAAAACATTCATATGACCCGGCATTCTTCCAGCTACTGGGTGGATGGCAAACTTTACATCAACGCCTCTTTCTATTAATAATTGTGAGAATTCCCATACCTTCTGTTGAGCTTGTGCAACAGCCATTCCATAACCAGGAATAATAATTACTTTTTGAGCAAAAGCCATCATAATACTTGCATCACTTGACTCTATAGGCTTCATTTCTCCTTGGTTTTCAGTTCCACCCTCTGCTGAAATACTTTGGTCACCAAAGCCACTAAAAAGAACGTTTCCTAAAGACCGATTCATTGCTTTTGCCATAAGTTGAGTAAGAAGCGTGCCTGCGGCACCAACGACAGTTCCAGCAATAATCATGGCATAGTTTTGAAGCACATAACCTTCAAAACCAACGGCCAGACCTGTTAAAGCATTGTAGAGTGAAATCACAACAGGCATATCAGCCCCACCAATGGGGAGAGTCATCGCTATCCCAAAAATCAGTGCAATAATAAATACTGCTACGACTGGGTTTCTCATTAACTCAAAATCCATCAGTATTGTAATACTGATGAGTATTAGTAAAAGCATCATGAGAAGGTTGACAACATTCTGCCCTTTAAATCTGAAAGAACCTTTTATTATTCCTTGCAGTTTTCCAAATGCGATTATGCTTCCTGAGAAAGAAATTGCACCAATAATGCCACCTATGATTGCTAGGATCTCTACACTAATTTCTAGATCATGAACTTTGAACATTTCAACAGCTGCTATAGCGGCTGCTGCACCTCCACCCATGCCATTGTAGAGAGCAATCATTTGTGGCATATCGGTCATTGCAACTTTTTTTGCAGTTATCCAAGCAAGTCCACCACCAACTACAATCGCTATAATAATTAATTCTATATTTCCCATTCCAGGGGTAAAGAAGGTTGCTGCTGTTGCTAATAGCATACCTCCCCCTGCCCAAACAATACCTAGTCTTGCTGTTGTAGGCGAACTCATTCTTTTGAGGCCTAGAATAAAAACAATCGCAGCAATTAAATAACAAGCTTGTATTATGATTTCACTACTCAGCATCTTTTTTACTCGATTTAAACATCTCTAGCATTCTTTCTGTTGCGACATAACCACCTAAGGCATTGCCAGCAGCTAAAAATACTCCTATAAAACCAATGGTCTTTTCTAAACCTGTTTCAGCAAAACCCAATGCAATCATTGCTCCCACAAGAACGATGCCATGGATGAAGTTTGAACCGGACATCATAGGAGTGTGAAGGATAACTGGCACCTTAGAGATGACCTCATAGCCAGTGAAAGCTGCCAAGATAAAAATATAAATTGCTATAAATGTTTCCATTATCTCTTCTTTGTATTAATTGTTATTAAAAGTAATATTGCCTTCTCTCGTGAGGTTGGATTCTGAAAAAATTTCATCCTCCCAATCTATGACTAATCCATTTTCACCTAAAGCGGGGGTGATGAAGTTTGCTAGATTTCTGGCGTATAGTTCACTGGCATGCTTAGGCATGGTTGAAGCTAAGTTTGTTGGACCTAAAATTATCACACCATTGTGATTAACTAGCTCATCTGGCTTTGTTAGTTCACAGTTGCCACCTGACATTGCTCCAAGATCAATAATAACTGAGCCTGGTTGCATCGCTTCAACTGATTTTTGATCAATTAATCTAGGTGCCGGCTTGCCAGGAACTGCTGCTGTAGTAATCACTACATCTGAGGCAGCAATAGTGTTTGATAATATTTCTTTTTGCTGGTCTAGTTCTTCTTGGCTAAGCTCTCTTGCATAACCACCTTCTCCTTCAGCGGAAACACCAGTGTCTACAAATTGTGCACCTAAAGATTCAATCTGTTCTTTGGAGTTTGCTCTTACATCAAAAGCCAACACTCTTGATCCTAAGCGCTTAGCTGTTGCTATTGCTTGAAGTCCAGCAACTCCTGCTCCCATAATTAATGTTTGAGCCGGTCTTACAGTTCCAGCTGCTGTTGTTAGCATGGGAAAGAATTTATTCATTTTATTTGCCGCAAGCAACACTGACTTATAACCCGCTATGGAGGCTTGTGATGACAAAGCATCCATTGATTGAGCTCTGGAGATTCTTGGAATGAGTTCCATTGAGAAAGCCTGTAGCTTTTTCTCAGCCATTGCTTTTATTAATGCTTGATTATTGAAAGGATCCATAAAACTAACCACTACCGTCTCTTGCTGTAACAACTTTATCTCTGTTAATGTCGGCGGATTAACTTTCAGCAATACATTGCAATTGGCTAAAACCTCTTCAGGTGTTTTGTATAGTGTCGTGAAGTCAGATTTAAATGAATCGTCTAGGTAGCCTGCTTTCTTTCCAGCATTTGATTGGATATGAAATGTAGCTCCACTTTTGGATAGTTTTTCACAGATTTCAGGCACTACAGCAACCCTAGCTTCTTCCGCTTTTGTCTCTTGTATAATGCCAATATTGATTGTCATGCGAGCCTATAAGTTTTTCGAAATATTTAAAAGATTCAAAATCAGTATATTTGTGCAAAATCCTAACATGATTGAAGAAAAAACCAAGAAAAAAAAGAAGTATCTTTAATATTTTAATCATAAGACAATTGTTTAATACTATATATCTAAAAAATAATAAAATACATATGGCGAATTATCATCAATCATTAAGAATAGACACCAGTGGCTTGCCATTGGAATGGATTGATTATAAAGATGCCACTAAGCTTTATGCAGTTGAGCAAGTGGTTTATACACTGGGTAATGAGCTCTATACAATCTATGGTGGTGTGAATGCTGTTTCTGGAGAGAGAAGCCAAATTACTGTGAATTCTATTATTGCAACTGCAGGCAGAACAAAACATTTTCAAGATAAGATGAGGGAATATATTCCTCCATTGAATAATCAGACTTTGTTTAAAAGAGATGCACATCTATGTATGTATTGTGGAATACGCTATAGCAGAAGAGAGCTAACACGAGATCATATTACACCCGTTAGCCAAGGTGGAAAAGATCATTGGAATAATGTGGTGAGTGCTTGCAAACGTTGCAACCATCATAAAGGAGGGAGAACACCGGAGCAGGCAGGCATAAAATTATTAGCTATTCCATTTGTACCTAATTATGCCGAGTATATCTATTTGCAAGGAAGAAACATTCTTGCTGATCAAATGAAATTTTTGCTAGGCTATATTCCAAAAAACAGCCCATTGCATCGAAGAATTAAGTTAGAGCGAACAGCTTAAAAATAATTTTTAATAGAGATATTTTTATGAATGATAAAACCATAGAGTCTATCCTTAAAGAAAATAGAAGTTTTACACCCACACAGAGTTTTGTAAAAGAGGCCAACCTAAAAGAATCTGACTTTCAAGGTTTGAGAAAAAAGGCTGCAGAGGATTATGAAGAATATTGGGCAGATCTAGCAAGACGTAACATTCATTGGTTCAAGGATTTTACGCAAACCTTAGACGCATCTAACGCCCCTAATTATGAGTGGTTTTCCGACGGAGAACTCAATGTTTCATTCAACTGTCTGGACCTGCATGCCAGTATGATGCCCAACAAGAAGGCAATTATTTTTGAGAGCGAAGATGGTGAACTTCAAACTTTTACTTATAAAGATTTACTGGAAGAGGTTTCTGCTTTCTCCAATGGTTTACTCAAGCTTGGAATTCAGCCCATGGATCGAGTAATTATTTATATGCCGATGGTTCCAGAGGCTATTATTGCAATGCAAGCTTGTGCAAGAATTGGGGCAGTGCACTCAGTAGTATTTGGAGGGTTTTCTGCTAACGCTTTAAGAGATCGTATTAGTGATGCGGGGGCTAAAATAGTAATAACAGCTGATGGCGCATATAGGGGTGGCAAAATTATTCCATTGAAAGAATCAACTGACACTGCTCTAGAGCATGATTGTGAATGCATAGAACATGTTGTTGTGTTGAAAAGAACTAATGCAAACATTGCGATGAATGCAGAACGAGACATTTGGTGGGACAGCTTGATTCAAGGAGAAAATAGACATTGCGATGCTATTTCATTGCCATCTGAACATCCTTTATTTATATTATATACCTCAGGATCTACTGGAAAACCAAAGGGCATACAACATTCTTCTGGTGGGTATATTTTGCATGCAAAATTAACAAATCAATGGGTGTTTGACCTTAAAGATGATGATGTTTTTTGGTGCACAGCAGACGTTGGTTGGATTACAGGACATAGTTATGTTGCCTATGGACCATTAGCCGCAGGCGCCACTATTATGATATATGAGGGAGCACCCACATACCCCCATGGTGGTCGTTTTTGGGAGATATGCCAAAAACACAAAGTAACAATATTTTATACTGCCCCTACAGCCATCAGAGCATTAATGAAGCTAGGAGATGAGCTACCAAATACCTATGATTTATCTTCAATAAGGTTGTTGGGAACAGTTGGCGAACCAATTAACCCAGAGGCATGGATTTGGTACCATAAAACAATTGGCAAGGAGCAATGTCCCATCGTTGATACTTGGTGGCAAACAGAAACTGGGGGGATCATGATTAGCCCCATTCCTTCTGAAACAGCCACTAAACCAGGTTCTTGTACACTACCATTACCGGGAATTTTTGCGGATATTGTTGATGAATCAGGCAATCTTGTAACTGAGGCTTATCAAGGAGGCTATCTAGTGATTAAAAAGCCTTGGCCTTCAATGCTGAGAACAATTTGGGGAGACAATGATAGGTATATCGAAACCTATTGGGAGAAATTTAATAATGAGTTTTATGTTGCTGGGGATAGCGCTCATAGAGATAAAGATGGATATTTTTGGATATTAGGAAGAATTGACGATGTATTAAATGTATCAGGTCACCGATTAGGAACCATGGAAGTAGAGTCAGCATTGGTTGCTCATCCTGAGATAGCGGAAGCAGCAGTAGTTGGGAAACCTCATGAAATTAAAGGCGAAGCAATTTTTGCGTACGTGGTTCCAAAGGGCAAACGACCATTAGGTGATGATGCCAAAAAAATGACAGTCACACTTAGAAATTGGGTTGCAGAGCAAGTAGGGTCCATTGCAAAACCAGATGAAATAAGGTATTCAGATAATTTACCAAAGACTCGATCTGGAAAAATTATGAGGCGACTACTTAGATCTATAGCAAGAAATGAGGAGATTACACAGGATATATCTACCTTAGAAGATGAAAGTATTATAGAGCAACTCCAAGGAAAAGATTAATCAGTATTTTCAGCAGTACTCTGCAATTGTTTAAAAATTATTTTATACCAAATAACTCCAGCAATAGCAGCTAAAATATTGGAGATAACTTGACCCATAAAAACTCCTTTGATGCCAAATATTGAGGCTAAAAAATAGGCCATTGGGACATATATGAGTAGCGTTCTTGATATGGATATAGTCATCGCAGGGATTGGCTTACCAAGTGCATTAAAGGACCCGTTGCATAGTGCAACCAGTCCTAAAAAGCCATAACCCCAAGGAGTATAAGTCAATTGTATTTTTGCAATTCGAATGACTTCAGGTTCTTGTGTGAAGAAGCCCAATAATGGACCAGAGAACGCATAAAAAATAATAATACAAAAAATAGCATAAAACAGCGATAGTCTTGCACAGAATTTAAAACCATCAGTAAGACGATCAAATCTTTTTGCTCCAAAATTCTGTCCAACATAAGGCGCTACTGCACCTCCTAGTGAAATAAAAATAACGATCATTAAGGCCTCAATTCTTCCAGCCAAGCCAAAAGCAGCAACCGCTGCTTGACCATAACTACTTACCAAAGCCGTCACTAAAGCAGATGATAAAGGGGCTATTAAGTTGCTTGCAATAGCGGGCAGCCCCACATGAAGTATTTTCTTCCAAGAATGGAGTATTGCTTTCATTGTTTGGTTTCTAAATTGAATTAAGTCATCTCTAAAAATAAGAACGGAAAGTGATGCGATTAGAAAGACAATATTAGCAACTACACTGGCTAAAGCTGCCCCCTGAACTCCTAATGCAGGAGCTCCAAACCAACCAAAAATCAGTATCGGATCTAAAATAGCATTTATAATTGCAGAAGATGCCATCAGTAAGGAAGGGGTTTTTGCGTCTCCTGATGCTCTTAGGACTGCATTCCCAATCATTGGAACAGCTAAAAATAAAGCACCCCAAAAGTACACTTCCATATATTCTCTTACATAAGGCATTGTTTCTTCATTGGCCCCAAGTAACCCAAATATAAGATCTATTGATGACAATCCAGCAATAGTTAGAAGAGAGCCAGAAACCACAGCAAGAATCATAGAGTGTGTTGCTATTTGCCTGACCATTTTTTTATCATCAGAACCAATAGCTCTTGCAGCTAATGACGAGGTTCCAACTCCAAGCCCCATAACAACTCCGCTGACTATAAACCAAACTGGGAATGCATAACTCACAGCAGCTAATTGAATATACCCAAGTTTCCCAATAAAATAAGCATCAACTAAGCCATTACCTATCATTACTATCAAACCTATAACCATTGGCGCCATCATTGATATAATGGCCGCTGATGGCTTGCCTTGAGTTAATTTTGCTTTATCAGATTTCATGATTTAATTGATCAATTTTGCTGAATCATACAGCGATAAGGTTTGAATGCAATTGGTATTAGTCGTCAATCCCTGCGATTGAGATGTATTTAATTTCTAGGTAGTCATCCATGCCATATTTTGAACCCTCTCTTCCCATACCGGACTCTTTTATGCCACCAAATGGAGCCATTTCTGAGGATACTATTCCAGTATTCAAACCTACCATGCCATACTCTAGTTGTTCTGACACTCTCCAGCTTTTAGCTAAATCACGGGTATAGAAATAAGAAGCAAGACCATAAGGAGAGTCATTTGCTCGTTGAATAACCTCTCCTTCAGTTTCAAAAGAAAAAATAGGAGCAATCGGCCCAAAAGTCTCTTCATTCGCTACTAGCATTTTATCGTTCGCATTTTTAATGATTGTTGGCTCAAAAAAGAGTCCACCCAACTCATGGGTTGATCCACCCAAAGCAATAATACCTCCAAGTTCTCTTGCATTGCTTATATGTTTCTTTATTTTTATTAAAGCATTTTCATCAATTAAAGGACCTTGATCTGTATTTTCATCTAATCCATCACCAGTTTTAATTGATTTTACTTTTTCTATAAAACCTTCACAGAACTCTTCATAAACTTGTGATTGCACATAAATTCTATTGGCACAAACACAAGTTTGGCCTGAGTTTCTGTATTTGGCTGCAATCGCTCCATCAATCGCTGATTCAAGATCAGCATCATCAAACACTATAAATGGAGCATGGCCACCTAATTCAAGCGAGACTCTTTTAACAGTATCAGCCGAGGCTTTGAGTAATTTTTTCCCAGTAGCTGTGGATCCTGTGAAGGTAAGCTTTCTGACTGCCGAACTTTTTAGTATTGCACCACCAAAAATCTCAGCATCACTTATTATCACATTAAACAAGCCTTTTGGTAGACCAGCCTCTTTTGATAGATGGGCTAGTGCTAAGGCAGAGTATGGTGTTTGAGGAGCAGGCTTGCAAACCATAGCACAACCAGAGCCCAGTGCTGGGCCCATTTTCCTAGCAAGCATTGCTGAAGGGAAATTCCATGGTGTAATGCAACCAACGACACCTATGGGTTGCTTCAAGACAACCGTTCTTCTGTCTGACATATGTCCAGGTATGATATCTCCATAAACTCTTTTAGCCTCTTCTGCAAACCACTGGATATATGCGGCTCCATAAAGAATTTCACCTCTGGATTCTAGTAAAGGTTTGCCTTGCTCATAGGTAATAATTCTTGCTAAATCATCTTGGTTTTCAAGCATCAGTGAATACAGTTTATGGAGGACTTCTGATTTTTCTTTTGAAGGAACTTTAGCCCATTTTTTTTGGGCAATAAAGGCAACTTCAATTGCTTTGTTTATTTCCTTCAGTCCACATCTTGATACAGTACCAATTTTTTCTTGATTGGCGGGATTGAATATTGTTGTAGTTGATCCATCCAATGTTTCCAGCCATTCTCCATCAATATAGGACTGATGCTTAATGAGATTTTTATTTATTATTTCCATTTTTTTAGAGGACGCTTATATAAAAATTAAGATGTGATGAAGATTTGTATTTAGCCACCACTTCTAAAGCGTTCCATGACCTCAGGATCCATGCCAACTGATTTAGCAAGTTCAGTAAAAATTTCAGAAGTTACAACCGCTTCTTTTTTTTCAACAGCGTGTTCTTCAGTACTCTTAATAACCATCTTTCTAAGTGGTGGCGGAACATTCATAAGCATTTTCATAGCTTCTTTATCCCACTCCATATTGGTAACCGCATCTGCTCCTTGCATCGCATTCTTAGGCTGTCCCAACCTATGTTTCGTTAGCTCTCCAACGGTTGCATGATAGTAATCTTGTCTTGCTTCATCACCCATACCAATAGGAAGGTTCATTGTTCTTATACGCTCTTCTCTGCCCATTGTTTCCAGTTCTTCATCTACTACAATTGCTTGAATCGTAGCGATAACAATACCAGTGCTTTTCTCTAACTTTACAATTTCATCGACAGTGCATTCAGCAATTTGTGGACATTCTTTTAAGCTAGGGGGCTTTACTTTTAAAGATGGAATTTGGGTAAACTTTGTAAACTCTAATTCATTGACCCCTTCTGGATAGAATTTAGCCGTTTCCATCATGTCATCCAAGTGAGAAGCACTAGGACAATTAATGACAAACTCACCCGTATCACAAATATTCACAAAAGAATGAGAGTCTTGGCGAAAACCAACAATCATTCTTGGGTTTTTTGTCATAACATCATATTGCATAATATGAGAATAAGGACCAGCATTGACATTTCCTTCTTTGTCTAGAGTGGTGATAATAGTAATCAGTTTTGGAAACAACCAAATATCTGAATACCAAAAAGGCTTAATCTTAATTTCTTTTTTCATATTTTTAACTCCT
>Ga0075444_10002145_pt1 | contig 11912 bp, 3 predicted proteins | sample CoawatmetaG01DNA_FD_76836 | JGI IMG/M metagenome (GOLD analysis project Ga0075444, IMG submission 76836) | Marine microbial communities from the West Antarctic Peninsula - Coastal water metaG017-DNA | ecosystem: Environmental > Aquatic > Marine > Coastal | place: Atlantic Ocean: West Antarctic... | reverse complement strand
TTTACTTGTGATGCTTTGGTCAAGGCAGGGATTATTGAGGATGATAGTTTTATACAAGTTGTTGAAGTGTTTTATAAGTTTGGTGGAGTTGAGAAAGATAATCCTAGGTGTGAGTTGATAATCACAGCCGTGGATCGCAGCTAAATAAATATTTACTGGTCTATTGTTATTCCAGGGAGGAAAAGATGTTAAAAGACATATTGAAAGAGAAGCTAGAAACAAGAAAAAGGAAGTGGTGGGGTTGGCATAAAGAGAATCCAAAAGTATGGGAAAGGTTTGAGTCTTATACTTTAGAGGCTATCAAGTCTGGCAGGAAACACTATTCTCATTGGGCGATCATTAATCGTATTCGTTGGCATAGTGAGATAGAGACTCAAGGTGGTGAGTTCAAGATAAGTAATGACTACATTTGTTTCTATGCTCGCTTATTTCATGCAAGACACCCACAGTACAAAGAATTTTTCAGGCTAAAACAATTAAAGGAAGAGAAAGACATAGCTATGTTAAACAATGTTTCTAGTTTTTAAATACACCTTCTATATAAGATGCTTCATTAGTTTGTTTGTATAAATCTGGAACTTCTGCAAGTCTCATATCCCTATCTAAATTTAGTTTAATTATCTCATCTCTTTTTTGATTAGCATTTAAACGATCATCACTCTGTATTTCTCTCTTGTATGCTCTATATTTTTTCATATATTTGTCTATCTTTAATACATCACCTCTTGTATCTAAAGCACCTTGATGAGCTTTTATAAAAGCATCTAACTCATCTACTCTATCTTCTTTATCTAATTTGTTGATAGTCTGGATTACCATATTGCTATATGTTCTCATCTCATAGAATTGTTCTTGAAAGCCATTTCCATTTGGAGAAGCAAGTATAGATTTAAGAATAGGCTGTTGTGCTATTTCTTTTGAAACATAGTCCCTTCCAGTTGCCAGTCGTATACTTGAATCAATAATGCTTAAGACATAGCCACCTAGAGTACCCCCATATCCTTTTAATACATAATCTACCTTCATAGGAGAGACATTAAAGGTCTTACCTATTTGCATAGCAATACTACTAGTGTTTATGTTGCTTTGAAATTGTGGCTCTAATCCATCTTCGATGTAAGGAGGTACAATTTCATTTCCTGTAAAACCACTTTTGTTAGCCAATACTTCTGTTATAGGTTTGGTTAATTGAAAACCTAATGGGTCTATTTTAAGGGTAGTCTTTAAACCTCTGTATATAGAATCTTCTAATTGCTTAGAAGTCGTAGAGCCATATTCAGAATTATCTAATTCAGTCATTGTAAAATCTATAAGTCTTTCAGGAATAACTTTAAATAAAAATCCTACTTCAAAAGGAATTGGAAATTTTAAAGGAGGCAAGTCTCTATTAGCAGGATTAGGGAAAATCCAATAATCATCTCTGGTAGACTGTCTTTCGTTTTCGTATTCTTTATCATCACCATATATTGCATAATATAATCCAGTTATTATAGATAACATTGTTCCACGAAATGCTAATGTTAAAGCAATACTTTTTGCTATCTCGTCATGTGATTGTTTTAAGTCTTGTGTGCTGATAGTAGAAGAATATTTACCAGTCCCAGCTCTATACAAAACATCCATACCTTGAACTCTTGCATTTAAGAATGGTATAGCCGTTGTTACTATTCTCCAGTAAGGATTAAAACCTCTTCTATCAAAGTTAATAATTTCTAAACCTTGATAAGCTGCTTCAACCTGATCTCCAGTAACAGCTAATATAGAATCTGCCACAGCTTTTCTTGTTGCTCCATCCGATCTAGTTGTAAGTCCTCCCATGTAATCCCACAATTTAACAATTTGTTTTACTGCAATATTTCCATCTTCATCATAGATATCTAAACCTTGTTCTCTTTTAATTTTGTTAATTCTTTTGACAATACCTTTTTTATCATTTTGTGCATCATAGCCACCAATTATTCCGTAAGCTTCTAGCTCTGATAAGTCTGCACTAAAGTTTTTAAGTGTAGCTAAAATAGGAACATAGCTTGCACCACTTGTAACATATGAAGAAATAGTGTCTCTCAACATATTTTTAATTATAAAACCTGGATCACGAGTTATGCTTTCTCTTAAAATATTTGCAGGTAGCCCTACAAATTTCATAAAATTACTTGCTTCACCAGTCATTCCCATTGCTTGTAAACCAAAAGTAAATATTGGGTCTGCTATTCTATAATAAACTTTTTCACCATTTTCAAATATAGACATTACATCACTACCTAAGTTCTTAGCATCTGCTGTATCTTTTAATAATATTCTTTCTGCGATACCACCTTCTTCGTAAACCTTCATTAATCGTGCAAGTCCTTCATTTTTCATTGAGGCATTAATAATTGATTGTATATTCCTAGCCATTACTTCTAATGGGTCTGGTGATATAGCTTCTTTACTTCCTTTTAATTCCATACTTAAAGGATTACCTGCTAAAAAACCTCCTGCAACAGATGGACCTTTAACGCTATCATCTGCCATTTTTCTATAGAAAGGATAGTAATCTGCATTTTCTTTCCAAATTTGTGCAGTACCTCTTACTTCTATTTTATTTCCTAATTCACGAGATAAATTTTCTAATACAGCTACTTCAAGTAATTGCTCACGATTCATTTCTCTTAATTGTTTTCTATCAAATTGAGATTTAGCTTTCCATCCACCTTTTTTAATAGTTTTTTCTATTATGTTTTGTCTTAATGTATTTTCAGTTATGTCTTCATTTAGTATCCCTGTTTGTACAGCGTAATCTAAAATAGCATTGTTATATTCTTGATATTCACTATAAACTTTTTTGATAATATCGAAGTCTTCTCCAATCTGTCTTCCAAGTTCTAACTCTTCTTCAGTTAATAAAACTTCTATGCCTTCTTCGTTTAACCTTGTTCCTCTTTGACTAATAGAATAAATCTTCCAAAGATTCATTAAATCTATATTAGTATCTTGAGTATGAAGTTGACCAAATATTTTTACAAAACCACCATATTTAAAATCTAAGACTTTAGTTCCGCCAAAGTTTTTAATTTCTTTAGGAACACGATTACCTTTTTCATCTACTAATACTGGAACACCTCTTAAAAACATTTGACTAACAATGCTTTGTGCTTTTTTAGAAAATCTTAATGATTGTAGTGCACCACTAATAGCTCTAGAGTTTAACTCTCTTAATTTGTTACTAGACTTTCCTAGCTCTACAATTGTTTTTTCTTGTAATGTAAATTCATCTATAAAATGAGCTCTTGCTTTTGAAAATGTAGTATCAAATTTTTCTTTAAATTCTACAATATCAATAATGCTTGAAGCAAAACTTTCATCTGGAGTATTGTGCTCACCATTAACTCTTTCATCAATGTCTTTATATTTATCTGGAATAACTCTGTCTTTTCTTGAGTAAGATGGCGTATCTAAAGGTATAGATGGTTCAATGCCTTCTTGATAATCAAAAGCTATTTTAAGCGATACAGGATTTGCAGCAGGATTCCATCTAGGCATTACTCCATCAGGAGTCTTTTCAAGAATACTATTTAGTTTAGCTTCTGTCTCAGCTACATCTTGAACGCTAAAATCTAATATACCATTTAGTGCTGAGTCTTCTTCTAAGTACGCAGGTACATTATTTATTTCAAACCCTACCTCGTTACCTAATTTCTTGTATTCTTGATAGAGGGGGATATAAAGGTCGCGAAGGGCGGTTCTTTGTAGATCGGATGTGCTTGTGAAACCGATTCTATTTGTAAGCTCTCGTAAACTTCCTCTAGTTCCTCCTGTGTTATCTGTTCCTGTCCCATATTCGATAAGTATTGATTCTTGCCCATATTTATTTACCTTAATTCCTGAACCAGCAATAGCTGATTGTATTAATTGTACAAACTCTGTTGCATCTTGTTTTGTGTAAGTCCCGCTAAGTTCTTTTGGATCAGATAATATTATACCTGCCTTCTCTGTAGAGTTTACTCTAAATTCTAAAGGTCTACCTTCTCTTACTACTTGAGACAAACTTTGTAATAAAGTATCTAACTCTTCTTTACTAAATCTACCATTCTCTGGTTTTGTAAGCATCAATCCAGTCTTTGCACTATTTGGAGTTGGTCTTGCAACAATAGCTGCATCTTGCATAAAAGCATCTGTTAGTACAGCAGCAACAGCTTTTTGCACTAATGGGTCAGCTCCAGGTAGTTTAACTACTATATTTGGAATTAACTCTCCTTCTGATGTAGCTGATGATCTGCTAATACTGTGATTTATCCCTAAGTTAAGTAAAAACTTAATCTTATCTCCAGAGGTAATAGCTCTAATTGAATCGTTTTGAAAGTTATTCCATGTATCAAAATCTATTGGACTCTCTAAAGTTTGTGGCAAGAAACCTCTTTGTCTTCCTGACTTAAATGAAACAATAACTTCTGGTGCTAAATTAATAATAGACTCGTACATGTTTTGTTGTAGGTCTGTACTAAATATATCTGTTTGTTTATTACTAGAATACTTAGGAGCAGAAACAAAATGTCCAGCAAAAGGATTGTCTTTACTAAACAAACCTTTCTTTTCCATTTCTTTTATTTCATTAATTTCTCTTTGTGAGGCTTGAGCAGCTGAATCAAAGCTACCTTCATTTGTTATTTTAGCAGCTGTTGTTCCTGTGTATCTTTGATCTGCCCATAACAAAGCTTGTATTTCTGGTGGTGTAAATGTTCTTACTTCACCATCAACTGTATAGTTTTCAGCAGATAATAAAGAATTAATAGTTTGTACTATTCTATAATCAATTTCAGTTGCTGAACTTGAGTCAGCATCTAGCCCAAACTTTCTTAACATATGCCTATCAATAACTATAAATGGAGTAAACTCTCCTTGTGACTGAGATAGTATCTCTAGTGCATAAGTTATTGTTTTTTGTGAGCTACCCTTTCTTTCAAAAATTCCTGATTGATAAAAATTTGCTAACGCTTCTGCTCTTTGTTTAGTTCCTTTGCCAACACCTGCTTTAATTAATTCTTGTACAAACTTTTTACGATTTTTTACTGGATCAACTTTTCTAGCAATAATCATTGCTCTTAATGAATCTTTTAAGTTTTGTTCAGGAGTTGCTTGGGCTGATGTTATTCCAAATATACCTGAGAACTCATGCATATTAGCTGGACCAACAATAGACGGCATGCTCATACCCCATCTTGCATACCACTTATCATCGTATTGCATTTTAACAGCTCTTCTTACATCTTTTTTTAACTCTGCATAATCTTTAAAATCATGCTTTCTTTTAGATTGTGGTGCTAATATTTTATGTAAGTCTTTAAAATCTTTAGCAGTAGGGTTTTTATTATTATCACGCCATACTTTATAAACTTCGTTTTCTATATCGCCTTCTAAGAATATAAGATTTTCAGGAGTTAAACCTGATCTATTAAATGAAGGAGTTTCTTCTATAGCTTTTGGACCATCATAAAATTTTACATAATCTGGATTATTTTCTATTAAACTAAATAAAGTGTCTCCTCTTATTCCAGGCATATTTTCCATTCCTGGAGGTATATCTATACCATCACCTTCTTCACTCATATAACGAACTGTCATTGTCGTTTCGTCACCAATTTCTGGACTAAATTCATTTGAACGATCAATTTTTCCACCAACCATTTTTACTTTAATAACTGGATTATAAGGTAAATTTTTTCTACTTCTAGTAATTGATTGATCTGTAATTTCATAAATTCTATCTGTGCCAAAATGTTCTGTAATAAACCTACGACCAATTTTAAATGGACCATACACACCAGATGCTACATATTGCAATCTAACTTTTTGCATCTCTGCAACACCATCTGCAATACTACTCATCATGCCTTTTTTAAATTTTTTCAATCCAGCTAATTGAATATCATTTAATTCATCGTCTGTTATTCTTTTAAATGAAGGCTCTTCTCTTTCTAATCTTTGTATTTCTTGTTCAGTTTCATAGATTTTGTTTTTCATTTTAATTGCATTACGATTACTCATAATTGAATACTCTTGATTGTATTCAGACTTTAATCTATAAAGCCTATCTTGCAACTTAGATAATTCTTGTCTATTAAAACTAGGAGTATTTGCATATTTTTCTTCTAATTCACTACCAAATGTTTCACCAAAAACAAGACCACCAAATCTTCTTTCTTGATAATCTCTAAAGTTTCTATAGTTTCTCATTGGTCCTCTTTCTCTTTCACCAATTATTCCGCTTTCAATGTCACGAATAATTGTTCTAGAGCTAGTAAAACCAGCGTCATATATAGTTTGTGCAAAAGTAGTAATAGTATTTATTATTTTTTGTATTATTGTTTTTGATGCAGGTGCTAATTGCTTAGGACTATTTATAGATATTCTTATAAATTCAGCAACTAACTCTTCATCAATTACACTATCTGCTACATTTTTTTTACCGCCATAAGTGGCTATAAGTTTTTTTTGAAAATCTTTTGGTAAAATTCTTTTAGCATCTCTTACTAAAATATTATGTTCTTTTTGTTTGATAAGACCTAATTGTAATAAAGCATGATAAGTTTCATGATCTATTTGATTAAATATTTCTTCTTCCATTTCCGCTTCAGTTCTAGAGCCATCAGGATTAATACCATCTATAAGCGTAATTATTTTATTAAGAGGTCTGTCATAAACAGATGTAGGTTTACCTTTTGATTTGTCTAAATCTGCTGGTTCGTAAAAAGTTTTATTTCCTTTTTGTTTTAAAAGAAGAGATGCTTTCATTGCTTTATCTAAAGCAAAACCTACATCTTTTAAATTCCGCCCATCTAATCTTTCTCTTACTTTTTTAACAAGCCATTCATATTTTTTATCATTTTCTGGTGGTGCAAGTTGTAATACTTCTTTTGCTTCTATAACACCTTCTTTGTAAGATGCATCATCATTAATAACATTATCTATTTCTTCTGGTGTTAGTAGAGTAGTTCTTCTTAATCTTTCAGAAAATTCTTGTGTAGTTTCATTACTATAACTTTCTGATTTACGAGACTGCCTAAGTGCAAAGTCATTAGATATTTTAACTTTACCTTTAACCTTATCAGCACGACCGCTATTTATTAAATCTTCTTTAAACTCTTTAATTTGTTTTGGAGTTAAGTTAGCACCTGTTTCATTATTCTTAATGCCTAATTTAATATCGGCATCTGTAATATTTTTGTTTTGCAACATATTGTAAAAGTCATTCATCTGACTTTCTGTATAAACTCTAGGTGTGTAATTAGGCAGTTTTGTTTTTGTATTAAATCTAGGCAATCCCTTTACTTGTGCAAGTAACATTTCTTTTTGACCTATAGTCATAGAGCCAAGTTTTTTTGATCCAGTAAATTGTTCTGCAAGAAATTGAAAAGCAGAAGAATTGTAATCAACTTCTATATTTTTTGAATCAAAAGCTGCGTCTAATTCTTTTTGACTTGTATCAGCTTTACCTTTTATTCTTTGTACAGGTATTACTTCTCCTGTTGCTTCTATTTTTTTAAATTTAATAGCAGACCTTTCTGACATAAATTGATTAAAGTCAGCTGTATTTAATAAAGATTTAGCTTCAGCTAATGTGTAGAAATTCTTTTTACCAATTTTTGTTTTATTAGCTTTAGTCCAAAACATACCCAATGTACTTGATGGGTCTACTTTATTACCATCTATTGGATAGGCTTTAGCACTATCTTCTAATGTATTTTCTAAATTTTGTTTAACTACCGCTAGTTCTTCTAGTGAAAGACCATCTGTATCCATTCCATCTATTAAAGTAGAAGCTAATTTTTTTCTACCTTCTGCTTCATTCTCTTCTATTTTTTGTTCTATTTTAACTTGATTCTTTCTTTTATCACTTATATTTGCATCAAAGTTAGCTAAAACTTTTGCATCTATATAGTTGTGTTGAGGATTGTAAAGCTTTTGTCCTATTCTTGTAGCTGTGCCATTACCTAATAAACCATTAATAGATGAGGCTTGTAATGCTGAACTTACTATAAATTCATTTTTTTTATCTTTAGTTGCTTTTGTTGCAGCTGAACTAGCTTCCTCTATATTACTAAAGACTCCAATGCTTTCTCCTGTAATTTTACCAAGAACATTTACCGATCCATCTTCATTTGGAACAAATGTATAAGTCTCTAATACAGGTGGCTCTATAATATTATCTCCAACAGTTTTTTCTACCTGGATGTCTTCTGTAATTTCATCAGGAACTAAATTAGGATCAATAATTTGATTGCCTTGTTGTTCAGCTAATATAACTTTTTGTTTTATTATTTCGTCTTGTGCTTTTTCTTCTTTATCATATTCATTAGATGCTTGAAGTTCATCTGACAGAGCTGCATCTTTTTGCATTTGATAATGACCAGCTTTACTACCAGCACCTATTAAAAAACCTACAGGACCACCTATTGTTGCATCATCATACATAGAATCCCAAGGATCAAGTTCAGCATCATAAAGACCATTAGCTGTAGCATCTTGCAATATACTTGAAACAGTTTCTTGTATAGCTTCAACTGTTCCTTGTTTTGCACCTTCTATAAGCATTTGTTTGTATAGAGGAGTTTTAACACTTTTTTTAACATATTTAAACATATTAAAAATTCTGAGAGGATTAGCCATTTCAAGTAACCCAATAAAACCACCACCAATTTTAGCTTTAATTTCTTGCTCTCTAGTAACTTCTTTTCCTTCTGCTCTGGCTGCATCTATAAGTGCAGATTGTCTATCTATACCAGTACCTGTAGCTAAACCAGCTACTGCTGGAAGACCAATTCCTGGTGTAAGAGCTGTTGCAATAAACGCTCCACCAGAACCAAGACCTTCTCCAAGTCTGGTTGTGTAAGCATCTCTGTATTCTTCTTTTGGTGCAAGTAAACTTTCTTCTCTTCCTGCTTTGTCTTTCATAAATGTTAAAGCTAAAGAAGCTAATCCAAGCTTTGTATCAGTTCTAAAAGCACTTTTGTTTATATCACTCATTGCTCGTTTTGAGTCTGCTTTAGGATCAGCATTAATATATTTAATTACATTTGCTAATTTTTCTGTTCGTTCATTATCTTCGCCAAGATCACTAGCTTCAGACCAACCTTTTAAACCACTAAGAAATGTATTAGCAGTACCTCTAGGAATTCCTCTTAATGCTTCATCTGTTTGTTCTACAACTGAACCAAGAGTTTTTCTTTCTGATGCTGCTTCTTCTTGACCATAATGATCTGGATATATTTCAGCTAAATTTTTTCTTAAATTAACTAAATCTTCTTGTGTAGCAGAGTCTGGTACATTTAAGATTTTGCCATCTGGTAATGTATACTCAGCCATTATGGTACAGTATTAAATAATGCACTTGCATCTATTGGAGCTGGTGATCCAGAAGTGCTATCAGGACTTTTGCCTACTACTTGATTAATAATATTTTGTACTTGTGATTGGATTTCACTTAATCTTAGTGTTTCTGCAGGAGACCTGCGGTTACTGCCAATTTCTAGTAAATCTTTTCTTTCTTTGCCTAGTTCAGTTACAATTTTTAATAAATTACTATCTGATTGTACTAAATATGATTTCATTAGAACTTCATCATGATATATAGATTTAGCTGTGCTTAGAGCTAATTCGTCACCTTTAAATTCTAACTCTATTCCTTTTATAGCAGAATTATATGTATCTTTAGCTATATTACCTCTTATATTAGAAAGAGAAATACTAAGAGCATTATCTTTATCAGTTATTGCTGATCTAATTTTATTTTTTGCATCTGCAAATCCAAATGTTTCTAATTGATCAGCCCTTTTAGCTCCTTCAATATTTCTTTGCTCTGCTCTTTGTGCTTTTTTAAGTGCTCCTAATCCTAAAGCTCCTTCTCCAAGCATTGCTCCAGCTTCTCCAAGATTCTTTGAAGTACCAAATGCTTTGGCTAATGTTGCTAATGCCATAGTATTCTTTTCATTTTGCCTATCTAGATCACTTACTTCATAAAAGTTTCTTGCAGATAACTCAGTATCTAATAGTGCTTGTTGTGAAGGATTTATTACTTGACCGCTTTGTTCATTGTCTAACAAGAATTGTGGTATAGCAGGAGCTGTATATTCTGGAGCATTAACACTAGCTTGCAACTCAGGTCTTCCCATTATATCTATAACTCTTTGTGCACCATCAACAGGATCACCTGTACCTACACTTGTTACAGGAGGCGTAGCTGGAGTAATTTGACTTAAATCTATCTGTGGATTAGCTTGTGAATTTCTAGCTGCTATTTGTTCTAATGGACTTGTATTAAGATCACCTATACCTGTGTTACTTAAATCAATTGGTTCGTATGTTGGTGCTACCGCTGGTCTATTGGCAGAGTTAAATGCAGTTTGAATTTCAGATTGTAATATAGTTGGGTCTTTTGGACTTCCATCTGCATTAGTCATTGATACACCAAGTCTAGCTGCTAAAGCTGGTATTGGCATATTAGCTGGCAAAGCATAATCTGTTTGACCGCCTCCCACATATCCTGTTCTACCACCTGTCGCATAACCAGTTAAACCGCCACCTGCTGCCATTTGCATAGGCATTTCAGGCATAGGCATTTCAGGGCTAGGCATACCCATTTGAGGAGAAGGCGGAGCCATGTTACCCAAACCATTAGGCGGGGAAGGTAGTGTGCCTGATGATTGAGCCATAGCTCCTTGTAAACCTGGAGATGTGGTTGCAAATTCTTCCATAACCTCATCAGCAATAGTTGATTCTGGTAAAGGACCAGAAGCGTCTACTGATTTTCTTATATTAGTTCTTTTCTGCATTTCATCTAAAGCAGCGTATTTAGGTATCTGTGAGTTAGGATCATTAATATATCCAATTAAATCAGAGTCTGGTATGGTTTCTAGTTGTTGGAATATCTCCATTGGATTTGCCATTATTGTGTTCCTCTATATAAACCTAAAGCACCAAGACCTGCTCCAACTGATTGTTGAAATAATCCTGGCTGTTGTGAATATGTACTTACTTGTTGATTTGGTTGAACAGGAACTCCTCTTAATAATCCAGCAAAATCACTAATCTGTTGTTTGCCATAACCTTGTTGTCTTAAGAAATCTTGATACCCCATATCCATAGATGCTTGTTGCATTGCTCTTTGTTGAGAACCAATACCAGTCAATGCATTTATACGAGCTAAAGCATCTTTTTGTCTAGTCTCACCAACGCCTGTAAGAGCGTCTACGGAAGCTAAACCATATTTCTGTGACATATCAAAGGCTGATTGTCCAAACTTCTCTTGAGCCTGTCTAGAGGCTTCATTCTGTTGTGCAGCTGTTAGTCCAAGTTTTGCTGCTGCTTGTTTTGCAGCCTCGCCAGCTTTGAAACGATTTAAATCCATATCTGCTTGTTTCTGGAAAGAACCTTCTGTAAGTTGGAAACCACTTTGTCCAAATTTTTCTTGAGCTTGTCTTCCAGCTTCTGTTTGTGCAAAAGCTTTTTGTCTTAATTGTTCTTGAGCTTGTCTAGCTGCTTGATTTTGTTGTCTAGCAGACATACCCATTTCTGCAGATTTTTGTCTTGCAACTTCACCAGCTTGAAAAGCTTGTTGTGACATTTGTTCTTGAGCTTGTTGGGCTTGTTCTCCAGCACTAAACTGTTGTAAACCAAACTTAGAAGCATCTAAGCCTGAAGCTCTTTCTGCTGCTAGTTGTTGTTGTGCTGATTGGAAAGCTGCTTGGCTACCTCTAGATTGTATATCATCAAGCTGTGTTCCTAAATTACGCTCTCTTTCTGATTGCATAATAGCTTCACGATAACCACCAAGACCACCAGACATTGTTGCTGCATCTGCAGTCTTATCACCCATCATTTCTGATTGTCGTGTAGCTTCTCTTTTTTGTACATCTGTAACATTCTGTTGGAATGGA
>Ga0075444_10002144_pt1 | contig 11912 bp, 10 predicted proteins | sample CoawatmetaG01DNA_FD_76836 | JGI IMG/M metagenome (GOLD analysis project Ga0075444, IMG submission 76836) | Marine microbial communities from the West Antarctic Peninsula - Coastal water metaG017-DNA | ecosystem: Environmental > Aquatic > Marine > Coastal | place: Atlantic Ocean: West Antarctic... | reverse complement strand
AATTGGTTTATATGTGTCCATACAACAGGAAGATATTCTAAATTCAAAAGTGCATCTGCAGGATATATAGAAATAGAAGATAGATTATTGAAAAATTATTCTAATCTTACAATTTTAAGGCCAACAATGATTTATGGAAGTAGTAGAGATAGAAATATGTATAAACTTATAAAATTCATCCATAAAAATATGTTTTTTCCTGTTTTTGGTAATGGTAAAAACTTAATGAGTCCAGTTCATGCGCAAGATTTGGGTGATGCGTATTATGACGTGTTACAAAATCGAAAAACTACATTTGGAAATCAATATAATTTATCGGGAAAGTTAGATATAACTTATATTTCTATATTAAAAGAAACTGCTGTAGCATTGAAGAAAAAAGTTTTTTTTATTCATCTACCTATTTGGTTTTGTGTGGTTTCTGTATATCTCATGAATTTTGTTCTTCGATCTCGCTCTCCTATATCGGTTGAACAAGTTCTTAGAATGAAAGAAGATAAGGTTTTTTCTTGGAAGGATGCTTACGCAGACTTTGGATTTTCACCCATGTCTTTCAAGGATGGTATTCGTATAGAAGTAGATGAATTTATAAAGTAATTATTTACCCAGTAATATGTGAGACTAGAGAGGGCAAAGATACTCAATGAGGTCATTATTTCATCAACCATTTTTAAATACCCAATAAAACCCTATAATCTCTTTCTGTCATATTAATAATCCTCTCAACCCACCTAATCTTTATCTAAAAATACCTCATAACCAGAGGTTATCATGTCATTTAAATTACCTAGTTCTTTGATCAAGTGATAACTAGGTACTTCACATCCTTAAACCACTTTGATATCTTTCTGTAAACCCATACTTTTAAATCATGAAGGGAATAAGTAAGGATATAAATAAACTATTATCGTTTAGTGTACTATTTTTAATAAATGAGCTTGTTGGATTGGAATTTAAGTAAGAATTCAAGGAATGGGATTACAAATTCAATTAAGTGTTCGCCCGAAAAAATTAGGCCACTGTTGAATTATTTTGTCTACTCAAGATAATAACTCAATCCAATTCAATATTGAGTTTTCCATGTATTATAGGCTTGCCCGAACTATCAAGATCTTGTCGTGTTTTTACAGGTTGGAGATCACCATTAATTTTTGAATTTACCTCATCAATCAATGTTCTTTGAGAATTAGAATTAGATTTTCCTATCAAGTATCTTAATGAAATTCTAAACTTATCTGATTCATGATCCATTGGGCGAGTACCATGTAAGGTGCAATTATGCCATATTGCCGTGTATCCCAATTTACCCGTCAGCACCTTATCATTGCAATCCATTTTTTGACCATTATCACCCTTATAGCAAAAATTATTACCTATTAGTTTATCTAGCTTATGTGGAAATAGTGTTGCACCAAACTGATGACTTTTAGGAATCACATGTAGAGGTGAGTCATAAATTCCAACATTATGAAGATATACATAAAGAGTCATAAAAGTAGAAGGGTCTAGATCCGTTTTTCCTTTTGGAAAATCAATTATATCCTGATGAAAATCAATACCTCTAAAATAAGTAATATCTCGATATTTTTGTTTAATATATGGCCCTAAATTTGCCACATTAACCCCATCAATTTTTATTTTAACCCACTCAGGTAGCCAAGATTTAGGCACACCACACACAAGTTTTTTGATTACAATTTCATAATCATCGCCTAGAAACTCTGTAATTAAACCTTTAATAGCTGTATTTTCTTCAATGAATTTAAGATCATCTGAAAATTTATTAAGAAAATTAAAGTCTGTTGTAGGGTTGCTATAGAAGTGATTCTTTTGCAGGGTATTGTATTCTTTCTCAGAAGTAAATAAATCTGCGCTAAATGTTCTGGCGTCTGTCATCTTGTTAAAGAGGTCATTTATTTTTTCTTTATTTAACAATTCATCAAAAATATGAAACCCATTGTCAAAAATTTCTTTATAAGAATTTTTCATTTATTATCCTGATAATGTGTCCACATTTAAAATAATTATTTTATTCTTAAAATTCATTTTCATTAACTAGTATTACAAATGCAGAAATTGAAGTGCGGTATGAATGTCAAGTGAAAAATAGTTTGGACTTCTATTGAAGTCAATATGGCAACCTATTTCAGCGTTGTTCCAATGACTTTTTCGATCTAATATTCTCTTCAAAAGTCTTAAATCAAGAGAACATTCAATTTTTCCTTTAGGATTTTCAGCAGATAAAACATTGATACTTTTATCTTTAACCTTGATGAATACATCCATATCAGGAATAAGCTTAATCCTATTTAATCTTTCGGACATTTTTGATGAAGATAGTACAAGATCTTTAATAAGTTTTTCTATATTTGGCATCGAGTCTTTTTCATAGGGATATTTGATTTTTGCCAAAACATTTTTGATATAGTTTTCAACCTCATATTCATCAATTGGAATATACTCTTTATTACTCGTACCAGTGTCTAAATCAAATATATCTTGCTCTCTTAAGGCAACATATTTTATTTGTTGTGCTTTTTCTTTATTTTTTAGTATTTCAATGCATTTATCCCAAGTTGTAGTTCCTAGGTATTGATTTTTAAAATGATTTTTACCTCCTATAACATATGATCCAGCAAAAGGTAAAAAATATTTTGGCATTAAAATCTTTAAGTTTGAATGAAGAAAATCGATATTTCTTAACAGGTTATTATTATGCTCTATATGTTTTTCTTCTTCCATTAGATTGTTGAAACATGAGGGATAGGGTCCTGCATTATTATAGTTCATCATTACTAAGTCAAAATTACCAAATAAAGATTTAAGCTCTCTGCAAGCATCATTGCTAGGTTTATTGTCATTTGCATTAAATATTGATTGATTATCTGATTGAAAAACAATTGCCGAATCAATCAGATTCCCAATTTTAGTGTTATCTTCAAAAAAATTATGCTTTACAAATGGGGCAAATAAAGTTAATTCAAGATCCTTAAATTTCATAGTTTCTTTATCTTTAATTTTTATCAAATTTTTATAACCACCATCTAGTAATTTTCGGTGAAGAAAATTAAACCCATGGTCTAAAACAATTATTGGAATATCTTTTGGAAAATTAAAAAATCTATCATCATAGTGATCAGGATGAATGTGACTCACATATATTGCATCTATATTTTGAAGATCTTTGATAGTGGTTTTCAGTTTGTGAAAATGACACCAAGACCCTTCAAAAACACCATCATTAATCCAAGGATCAGTAAGAATTTGAGTTCCTGTATTTGTCTCAACTATGCAACAGGCATTAGATATAAATTTAACTTTCATATAATGTTTATCCAACAATTTTTTATTTAGTTCATTATATATATTTTGAACTATGATTTAACTCTTCAAATGAAATTAATTAAAAGTATAAATTCACTTACATGTTAGATATCTTCATCTATATAAGACATCTCTTGAATTATTTCAGACATCACAGTCTTTAGTTCTCACTCTCATAAATGTTTATCTACAACAGTCCTCAATCAAAAAATAAGTATTACTTGTGGTTGTTGGGTGGATTATATATTTAATAGGTATCATTTAATATATTTAGAATATCTTGGTACAAGGCTACTGACGTATTTTTAGCATATAGAGTCAATATTATTTTATATATTAAAAAAAATTTACAAGTTTAAATAAAGATTTTTTACATTAATTTGGAATTAAGATGAAAAAAGGTTCAATAGTTGGTTTGATCCCCATAAAGGGTAATTCTGAAAGAGTACCATATAAAAATTTAAGAGAGTTTCATAGTCAATCTCTCCTTGAATTAAAACTTAATCAGTTAACTAATGCTGAGGGTTTTGAAAAAATAATTGTCTCATCTGAAAGCCAAAAAGTTCTAAGAATTGCTTTAGATTATGGGTTTGATATTCATGAGAGAGATCCAAAATATTCCACTAGTGAGGTCCCAATGAGTGATGTTTACTCATATATTGCCTCGGAGATTGATGGTGAAAATATTGCATGGATAAATGCTACCAATCCATTAGCTGAAACTCATTTATATACTAAAGCAGTAAAATTATATCGAGAAATTGAATCTAATTATGATTGCCTATTAAGCGCAGTAAATGTTCAAGAAAATTTGTTCTATAATGACACTCCTGTTAATTTTTCTCCAAAGCCATGGCCTAGATCTCAAGACCTTCAGGGTCTTTGTTCACTTTCATTTGTAATTAATATACTAAAAAGAAAAGATATGATTGAATGGGGTTCTTGTGTAGGAAGTTCACCATATTTTTATTATTTGGATAAATTAGATTCATGGGATATAGATACTCAAGAAGATTTTGATTTTTGCAAAATGCTGTATGGCCAAAGAATATCAAAATCTGAAAGTAAGAATTAATTTCTAGTTATGAATTTTAATAAAACCCAAGATACTTTGAATGATTTGCTTTTAGGAGATCACATTAGAGTTATTTTAAAAACTCGAAATCTTAATTATATTATCAGTTCATATTGTGCATAATTGGTATTAATTTTACTGACTTATGAAATAAATGATAGTTGATACTTTAGATAATATAGATTTATATAAAAGCTTTTCTAATGACATATATTTAGGCTTGAAATTTCTAAAAGAAACAAGTAAAGATATTGAAATTGGTGAATATTTAATCACTGCAAATATAAGGGCAATAGTTGAAGAATATAAGACTTTTGATAACTCCCAGCCTACTTTTGAATCTCATAAATCTGTAATTGATATTCAATATCCAGTTATTGGTCTTGAGAGAGTATTATGGTCGCCTATTGCTAATATGAGTGTACTTACTCCTTATAATAAAATAAAGGATTGCACTATTTTTGTTAATCCAAACTCGCAAACATTTTGCGCTGATATAGGTAATAGAATATTTGCTATTATGTTTGAAAATGATGGTCACTCTCCTAAGAACTGTATTAAATCTTCAGAGTTAATTAAGAAAATCACTATTAAAGTGTCTATTTAATAGTGATTATGTTTGTTCTCAATATTATTGAAAAACTTATTCATATTTATTAGTTTCTTTAGGACTAAAAGTTTAGTCTACTGCTCTACTTAATCAAAAATATAGTAATTGACCTCAAGCCTTGATACCTTGCCTGGAAAATGTTGATTTCTCATTTGTTCATTCATTAGATTTCTTTCATGTTTTCTGATTAAAACTGAGATAACAGATGAAGAAAACCAGTTCTTTCCTCTAAGGGTCTTTATTCCACTCTGATTCAATCACTTTAATTTTTTTTGCAATCCCATCCTCCTCTATCATAAAGGTTTTGAATAAGAAAATAAATAACCTGTTGTCGTTTTGAGTATTCATTTTGGAAATGAGTTTGTTAGATTGGAATTCCATCGTGAATTCTAGACATGGAATTACTCTTTCATTAAAGGTTCCATTCAAATTCATTCTTCTACTACTGAATAAACTCTTATATTTGTCTTCTGTTGAGCTCTATATTATTAAGTTTTATGGGTTATGAAATTTATATCAATGCCCATAACAAGATAATGTTTTGTCTGGTATAACATCCTTATAAAAAACATAAAGTAGTATTAAATGATTAAAAAATGTCTTTTCCCTGCAGCTGGTTATGGAACCCGCTTTCTTCCTGCTACCAAGTCGGTACCCAAAGAAATGCTTCCAATACTAACAAAACCTTTATTGCAATATGGAGTCGAAGAGGCGCTGTCTGCAAGTATAGACAACATGGCAATTGTTACAGGTAGAGGTAAGAGAGCGATTGAAGATCACTTTGATAATGCATTTGAGCTTGAAATGCAACTAAGTGGCACTTCAAAAGAGTCCTACCTAAAGGAAATCAAAGAGATAATTATGAGCTCGACCTTTACCTACGTTCGCCAGAAACAAATGCTTGGACTAGGTCATGCGATACTTACTGGTGAACCTCTTATTGGGGATGAGCCTTTTGCTGTAATTCTGGCAGATGACCTTTGTGATTGCAAAGAAAGTGGGGTTATTTCGCAATTGATTGAAATATATAATCAACATAAATGCTCAGTCGTGGCTATTGAAGAAGTCCCAATGGACCAAACCAGCAAGTATGGAATTATCGCTGGTAACTTAGTGGATGAGACGGAGGATACCTATCATGTAACCGATATGATTGAGAAACCCGAGTCAAAAGATGCGCCATCCAACATGGCAATTATTGGACGCTATATCCTAACGCCAGATATCTTTGATATTCTTCGAAAAATGAAGCCAAACAAGTGTGGTGAGATTCAAATCACTGATGCACTTTTAACTCAAGCCAAACAAGGCAAGGTGATTGCCTATAAATTTAAAGGAAAGCGCTTTGATTGCGGTGGCATTGAAGGTTACGTAAAGGCTACAAATTACTTTGCCAAGCAACAGGGTATTATCTAAGCCTTAAGCAAAAAAACATTTAATCCCAATGACATGTGTGGTGAAACAACTAAAGAAAATACTAGGCCTAAACCTTGAACATTTCTCATTACCCAACGCTTAAGCATCATACAAAATATCGATAATTTTAGATTGCGGTTTAAAGCCCGGTACGGCTTTTATTAATAACTGTCGCAGTTTAGCCTGATCACCTTTATCAACAGCCTGTTTCAACTCATCAAGAATTAACTTTAAATCATCCCAGGACAGCATCTCTTCCTCTGCACGCATAATCATTGGATTACTTGTCTCAGAAACATTATCACCAATCAGTAGCTCCTCATAAAGCTTTTCACCTGGCCTTAGACCGGTAAACTTAATCTCAATATCACCGTCTGGGTTAAGCTCATCCTTAAGCCTTAGACCGCTCAAATGAATCATCTTTTGAGCCAGGTCTAAAATTCGAACAGGCTTACCCATATCGAGCACAAATACATCCCCACCCTTAGCCATAGCGCCCGCCTGAATAACCAGCTCGACAGCCTCGGGTATGGTCATAAAATACCGCAGGATTTCAGGATCGGTCACGGTAACCGGCCCACCCCCTTTAATCTGCTCTCTGAACAGCGGTATCACTGACCCACTGGAGTTTAACACATTGCCAAATCGTACCATACTAAAGCGTGTACTGCACCCTAATGCCAAGGACTGCAATACCAATTCAGCCACGCGCTTTGTTGCACCCATGGTGTTGGTTGGACGCACCGCCTTGTCAGTTGAAATAAGCACAAAAGTATCTACCCCATGATCGATCGCAGCCTGGGCACAAGTAAGGGTGCCAAAAATATTATTACTCACCCCTTCAGCATTGTTCGACTCAACCATCGGCACATGCTTGAAGGCCGCCGCGTGATAGATTGTATTTACACCTAAGCGTCGCATGATATGACTTAAGCGTTTGTAGTTGGTAACAGAGCCCAGCAGTGGCAGTATCTCAACATTGGGCATACCGATATTTATGAGTTCTTTATGAATCTTGTACAAGGCGTACTCACTTTGATCAAATAGTACTAACACTTGGGGTTTTAAAGCTAATATCTGCCGACACAGCTCACTGCCAATCGAACCACCAGCGCCGGTCACCATGACCACTTTATTGTTAATGTTAAGGCCCAATAACTCACTATTGGGAGAAACAGAATCACGCCCTAGCAGATCCTTGATGCTTACCTCGCGCAAATCAGCAATTCTTAACTTGCCCTGCGCCAACTCTGACACACTTGGCAATGAGCGAACAAGCACTGCATAAGGCTCCAAAAAATGGATAATTTCATTACGTTCGGTGCGAGTCAGTGACGGAATCGCCAGTAGCACTTCAGTGACATTTTTTGTCTCAATCAAATGCTCTAAATCATCTCTTGAAGTAACATTAACTCCATAAATAGATTGACCAAGAAGTTCAGCGTTATTATCAATAAAGCTACTGGCTTGTAATCAGTAGACTGTTTTAAAGCAATAGCCAACTGCCTACCTGCCTCACCAGCACCATAAATTATCACATTAGTATTCTTTATACTCTTTTTTCTATTGTCAGCTCCTGAGAGAAGCCAGCGTGCAATCATTCTAGAGCCACCTATGGCTACGATGGCCAAAAGCCAATTAATTAATATAACTGAGCGGGGTATACCTTCAACTGCAATCAGTAATCCAAATACACTCCACAACAAAGCATATAACGTTGTAGCCTGAAAAATATCCCATAACTCCTTAAAGCCAATGTAACGAATAATTGATCGATATAAACCAAAGCGTATAAAGATGGGAATAGCAATAATAGGTGCGCCTAGTACAAACCAAACCATATCACCACTTGGAATGTAAAAGTATCCAAGTCGAATTGAAAACGACCCCAGTGGAACTGAAATAAGAAGCGCAGAATCTATAAACAGCAAAACAAGTTTTTTGTTAAGCCGCGACAAATTAATGAGTTTATCTAACACAGTATCTAAGTCAGTTTAAATGAGCTAATAGTTCAATTATAACCCCTACGTCATGTCTTATAAAGATAAACACTGCGTTGACCAAAAAAAACTGACAAGGTTGAGACCATCTCCAGTTTCTTTAGGACGAAACTGTTAAAAATTTAATAGTTGATTTTGATTCTAAAAATTAAATTGAAAAAATACTTATTACAAAAATGGCCGAATGCGCTTTAAGACTCATGCGCATTCAACAAGATGATAATGCCATGTTTGATCTTTCCAATAGTGAAGCCAAATACCCTAATTAGGTAATTAAAAGTTTCAACAACAGTAATATAAATTCAAAGTTGGAATGAAAGCAACTGGTTGATTATTAATTGACTTCAGAAAAACCAATAGCCGATTTTTTTCTATAATACTTTTGAGCGAATAAAGGATGAAACCATATCAATCAAAAAAATTGTAATAAATATCACTATGATAATTGCAGCAACTCTGGGATATTGAAACATTCTGAACGCTGATTGTAATTCATACCCAATTCCACCTGCTCCAACAATACCAAGCATAGTTGCCATTCGAATATTACGATCTAGAATATAAAGGTTATTTCCTATAAATGAAGGAATAATTTGAGGAACTACTGCAAAAGAAACTACTTGCCACTTGGAGGCACCCATTGATTCAAGAGCTTGAATTGGCCCTTCATCAACATGTTCAATCGACTCTGCATAAAATTTCGCCAAGAAACCCATAGTATGAAAACCTAAAGCTATTATTCCTGGCATAGCCCCAAAACCAATTGCTATTACCAATATCATAGCCATAATAAATTCAGGTATTGCTCTAAAAAAAATAGTAATTGTTTTAGCAACTAGGTAGATAAGGTAATTTGGAGCTAAATTTCTTGCCGATAATAGCGCTATTGGTATGGATAAAACAATAGCCAATAGAGTTCCCAACATTGCAATTTCTACAGTTTCCAACATAGAAGTCATTAAACTTTTAAAATTAGAAAAATCTGGAGGAAGCATTCTCCCAATGACATCTTTCATATAAAAAAATGAATTCGTTAATAAGTCAGAAAAATCAATTTCTAGATCAATTATAATTAGTAAATAAACAATCAAAAAAGCAACAATGCCCAGTATTGATCGCCACCCCCATTGAGATTTTAAATAAGATTCAATATATTCCCTATGACTATCAAGAGGGTCTACATAACGCTCCAAATGTCCTCCGTAACCACTCACGTCGACATGGTTATGTGCATCAAGCACTACTGACTTAATTTTTTCCTTTAAAACTGGATCAAGATCTCGTAGATAAACTAGTGGAGCTCCAGATATATTTGATGATTGATGAATAATTCTAATTTCTTTCGGGTTAATTCTTTTATTGGAAATCATTAATTCAAGATTCACAGAACTCACTGGTGCAACATCAACTTTTCCACTAATCACTTCTAAGATAGCTTGATCATGATTAGACACATGAGAAATAGAATTAAAGGAATTTTCATTTTTGATGTCAATTCCAACTTCAGATAATTCCCTTCTTGGCACCTCATATCCACTAGTTGAAAAAACATCACCTAAAGCTATATTTTTATTTCGAACATCCTCAAGTGTGTGGATTTGGCTTAAAGAACTGACAATAAATTGAGATCGATAAAATGGAACATTTTTTCCCATTGGAACACCAACAGCAAATTCTTCTATTGAGTTATAACGACTTGCTATTACTTGATTAGCAAATACTCCACCCAGCCAACCAATCTGTGCCTCTCCACTTGAGAGCATTTTCATTGCAGTATCATAGTCTTTGCAATGCTTAATTTTGACTTCAAGGCCAATTTTAGCTTTCAAATATAAAACTAAATTTTCAAAGTCTAAATTTTCAGAATTATCGCTAGCAGGAGCGATTGCCATAAGCATTGAATTATCAAAATTGTCCTTAATATTTTTCATTCAATTGAGGAAGTTAAAGTTAATCACTATTAAAAAAATAAGCCAGCACTGTGGCCATCATATATTTTTCGAATATATTCTTCATCCACATCTTTAGTTTTAGCATCTAGAATTACACGTCCACCTGAAAGACCAATGATTCGATCAGAATATTTAAGAGCAAGGTCAACTTGGTGTAAATTACAAATTACTGTTAGTCCTATTTGACGCCTAATATTCCATAAAAGAGTCATAATTGAATCACTTATCTTAGGATCAAGACTAGCAACTGGCTCATCAGCCAGAAGAAGGGTTGGATTTTTAATAATTGCTCTTGCTATACCAACTCTTTGTTGTTGACCACCTGAAAGCTTATCTACCCTAGAGTAAGCTTTATCCAATAATCCTACCATCTCAAGACAACTTAATGCTTGTTTTTTTTGCTCTTTAGTGAACAAATATAACACTGACATTAGCGTGTTACTAGAGTCAAGAAGGCCCGTTAAGACATTATTTAAAGAAGAAAGATTATTAATTAAATTAAAATCCTGGAAAACCATACCAGTTTTTTTTCTAAGAGCTGGTAATGTTGATGGAGAGATAATATTATCACAAAATTTTATCTCTCCCTGTTCACAGTTAACTAATCCATTAATACTTCTCAAGAGAGTTGTTTTTCCAGAGCCGCTTGCTCCTAAAATAACAACAAACTCGCCTTCATTAACTGAAAGATTAACTCCTTGAAGAGCCTTGGTACCATTATCAAAAGTTTTTCTAAGTTCTTTTATCTCAACAAGCATTGTGTATCCATAAAATCAAAATTAAAAATTTATTGACTGTTTAATAACTCATCAACTGCTCTCAATACATCATAGTCAGAATCAGTAACTTCAATATAGTGAGACATTTCACCACCATAGCCACCAATTTTTCCATACTTATGAGCCTCAAGAGTTGCCACCTTAATTTTATTACGAACCTCTAATGGGAGGTTTTTAGAATAAGCTAGAGGGGGCGGAGGAACTGGCGATGAACGGTGGATAATACGAACCTGGTCAAGTTTTATTGTTCCATCAGCAATTCGGGCATCAAAGTTTCGAGAGCTCATTCCACAGACATCAACATGTTTATTTATCACAGCTAAAAGGCAGGCATCATGACTCCCTGCATAATGTACATTTTGAAAATCATCTTTATTTTTCACAGAAAGCCCAGCTTTCACTAACTCAACTTGAGGAATTAAATCACCACTAGTAGATCCAATGCTATTAAGAGCAAGTTTTTTACCTTTAACATCTGCTAACATTTTTAAATCACTATCTTCACGAACTACAAAGTATGCGAAATAACTGGCATCTGTATCGCCTTTTCTAACACCAGCCGCAAATGCCTCTACATTGGCAATTTCAACTGCCTGAATATAAGTTTTACCTCCATACCAGGCGATTTGAGCTCTATTTGCTCGAACTGCTTCTACAGCTGCATTGTAATCAGTAACACGTATAGGTGTTATTTCAATTCCAGTAAGGTCTTCAATTATCTTTATAAGATTAACATAATCTTGATCATCTCCTTTT
>Ga0075444_10002140_pt1 | contig 11927 bp, 7 predicted proteins | sample CoawatmetaG01DNA_FD_76836 | JGI IMG/M metagenome (GOLD analysis project Ga0075444, IMG submission 76836) | Marine microbial communities from the West Antarctic Peninsula - Coastal water metaG017-DNA | ecosystem: Environmental > Aquatic > Marine > Coastal | place: Atlantic Ocean: West Antarctic... | reverse complement strand
GGGTTCAGCTTTTGCTGCATAAACATCGCAGCACCCATGATCAATGGCAGAATGAAGTACGGATCCTTGGTTGAAAGGTCGGTGAGCCACAGGGCAAAAGGCGCTTGGCGCATCTCGACGCTTTCAAGTAGGACCCAGTAGAACGCGAGGAAAAATGGCATCTGAATCAGTATCGGCAAACAACCTGCTGCAGGATTCACTTTCTCACGCTTGTAGAGTTCCATCATCGCAGCACTGAGTGCTTGCTTATCGTCTTTGTAGCGATCCTGCAGCGCCTTCATGCGTGGTTGCAGGTTGCGCATCTTCGCCATCGACCGGCCGCTCGACTCTGTGAGCTTATAAAAAACGAGTTTAATCAGGAAGGTCACGAAAATAATTGCGACGCCCCAGTTGCCGATAAAGTCGAACACGGCACTGAGCAGCCAGAACAATGGCTGCGATATAATCGTCAACCAGCCGTAGTCAACTGTGAGCTTAAGGCTCTCATCTATCTCTTCAAGTTGCGACTGGAGCTTCGGCCCAACAAAAACCATTGTCGAAAATATTTTGCTGGATCCCGGTGCAACAGACTGCACCTGACCGATAGTGCTTGCCGTTGAGCGATAGCCCTTTACCGACACGCGATAAGACTGTTCAGTGCCAGCCTCCGGCACAATGGCACTTAAGAAATGATGTTGAATAGCTCCCAGCCAGCCCGCGCTGGATTTGAACGTGCTTGGACCATCATCCATCAAGTCGTCGTGGTTATGTTTCTCAGATTTTTCACCATCGTAAACAATGGGTCCCGTATACGAATAGGAATCGACGTCGAACATCGAGCGTTCTTGTTCTTTCGAGATTCGTTGTATCGCCGAGTAATCCGTTCCGCGCCACAGCCCTGCGCCGCCATTTATGATCTCTTGCTCTATAGCGATCGCGTATCCGCCGCGCGTAAAACGATAGCGCTTTTCTACAACGATGCCGTCGGCGCTTCGCCACCGCAACGGCACAACTAATTCATCAAAGCCATCTAGTGAATAAAAGCTGCTACCGCTCGAAAACATCGCCTGATGGTTGGGCTCTTCGCCCTCTCCAACGATTCTGAGGCCGGTCTGTATGGCGCCGAAGTTCGCGTCATCAGTGCTAAGCAACTGTATCAGTATGTCGGGTTGGTCCTTTGCTATCGGATAGCCCAGCATCCGCGCTGACTGTAGTGTGCCGCCCTCGGTGCTGATTTCTATATCCAATACATCGGTTGTGACGCGAATACTTGGCGCCGTGCTTGCGGTAGCTCTACCTGTCGTTAGTTCCGGCGCAGTCACATCGATCGGGAGCAGCGTATTCAGTGCGCCGTCAGTCGGCGCGCTGAGCTCTGGCAAATCCCCGCCTTCGGACGTTAGCTCCGACTGCAAAACCGCCTGGGACGTTGTCGCCACTGGTTGTTGTGCGTAGTCCTGAATCCAGGTTTGATATGTAATCCAACCTATGAGGCCGAAAAACGCCCAGATCAGCAGTCGTTGATTGTCCATCCGTTAACTTTCCTGCTTAATTAATTTCTGTTTTATCGACGAGCACTTCTTGAAGTGCCCTTCCAAGCTTTCAGTTATTGCATCATTTCTTGCCAGCGCTGCCGCTGGCTGATTGATAACCACTATGTCGAGACCCGCAAGCTGTCCTTGGTGATGTCGAAAAGACTCTCGAACGATCCTCTTAATACGATTGCGTGCTGTTGCCTTGCGACAGTTTTTTTTTGATATCGCCATTCCAAGTCGGGGTGGCGTGTCACTCTTCTTGCGACAAAGCACTGTAAAGAACTTATCCTGGCTGTGTGTGGCTTTTTCAAACACGCGACCGAACGAAGCAGCGTCAAGTAGCCTTTTCGATCGTTCAAACCGAAGGCTGTCGCTTTTCGTCAAAATTGAATTTGGATTCGTCGTCGTGACGGCCGTGTGAAACTTACGGCGTCAGCTGCGCGCGACCTTTGGCTCGGCGGCGCTTGAGTACGAGTCGCCCAGCTTTTGTGGCCATGCGAGCACGGAAACCGTGCGTGCGCGCGCGCTTGATTTTGCTGGGCTGATATGTGCGTTTCATGACTATTACCCTGAACGTTCACCGGCGAATTTTGACCGGGCTTTTAGAAGGTCGGCAAGGTTACTTATATGGCCTGACAGTGTCAATAGACGGATGTAAACCTTGGAGTTTCAGTATAGACTGCCCGGTCTTTCTATCGTCTTAATATTTGTCGTGGCCCAGCGATATTCTGGGTCATTTTGGGGAACCCGTTGTCTGCTGAATCGACGCTATGGAACCAGTGCCTTCGCGTCTTGCAGGCCGAGCTGCCCGAGCAGCAGTTCAACACCTGGATTCGGCCGCTTCAGGCGGTCGATGACGGGGCTGTCTTGCGCTTGCTGGCTCCCAACCGCTTTGTCGTCGACTGGCTGCAGCAGCACCACCTGCATCGGATGTTGCAACTTGTGGAAGAAAGCGGTGGCGGCACAGAGCTTGTGATTGAAGTCGGTTCGCGACGCGGTCCTGCGGCCGCTATCACAAGCACAAGCACCAGCAACAGACCGAGAGCCACCCCAATTCAAGCTGCGAGTCACTCGCCGATCGCGTCTCGTCTTAACCCTTTATTTACCTTTGATAATTTTGTTGAGGGTAAGAGCAACCAGTTGGCAAGGGCGGCGGCTAGTCAGGTTGGCGAGAATCCTGGGCTCTCCTACAATCCCTTGTTTATCTATGGTGGCGTTGGTTTGGGTAAAACTCACCTGATGCACGCTGTGGGCAACGCGATGCGGAAAGTCAATCCCGATGCGCGGATAAGCTATGTACATTCGGAACGCTTTGTCGGTGACATGGTTAAAGGCCTACAGCACAACACGATTTCAGAATTTAAGCGCTCTTATCGGTCACTAGACGCGCTCTTGATCGATGATATTCAGTTTTTTGCGGGCAAAGAACGCTCTCAAGAGGAGTTTTTTCATACGTTTAACGCACTTCTTGAGGGACAACGGCAGATTATTTTAACGTGTGATCGCTACCCCAAGGAAGTTAATGGTCTTGAAGAGCGGCTCAAATCCCGCTTCGGTTGGGGCCTCACGGTATCCATTGAGCCGCCCGAATTGGAGACATCAGTGGCTATATTGATGAGTAAGGCAGTAATCGAGGGCGTTACTCTTCCGGAAGAGGTCGCTTTTTTCATCGCCAAACGCATTCGTTCGAATGTAAGAGAGCTCGAAGGCGCTCTTCGGCGAGTCATCGCCAATTATCGATTTACAGGGCGGGCGATAGATCTTGATTTTACGAAAGAGGCTTTGCGTGATCTTTTAGCTTTGCAAGATCGACTGGTATCCATAGAAAACATTCAAAAAACTGTCGCAGAGTATTTTAAGATTCGGGTTGGTGACTTGTTGTCGAAAAAACGAACTCGATCGATTGCCAGGCCCAGGCAATTTGGCATGGCGCTGGCAAAAGAATTAACCAATCATAGCTTACCTGAAATAGGCGATGCTTTTGGAGGCAGGGACCACACGACAGTGCTACATGGTTGTCGTAGAATTGAGTCCTTGCGAGAAACAGAGAAGCGCATAGATAATGATTATTTAAACCTGTTGAGAACATTAACAGGATAATGTGGATATCAAGTGAATAAAACTATAATGAAGTTTTATCCACAAGTAACACACAAGTGTCCGGCAGGAGCTTCGCTAATTATTAGACCTAAAAATCACAGATAAGTCATTGATTATAAAACTTAAAATAAAGTTATCCACAGGAAAATGCTCGCTTAATAATAACAGTAATTTATCTAATTCCAATATTTATTAACAGGTGGAACCTATGAAGTTTACTACAGCTCGGGAAGCGCTGTTGAAGCCGCTACAAGCCGTAATTGGTGTTGTAGAAAGACGGCAAACAATGCCAATTTTATCGAATGTTTTAATTATTGCTAAGGGCGGCCAACTTGCAGTCACGGCAACTGACCTTGAGGTTGAGTTGGTCGCGCAGGTTGCTGTTGAAGCGGAGTTGGATGGTGAGATTACTGTGTCTGGAAGAAAGCTCTTGGATATATGTAAAGCGCTTCCGGAGGGTTCCGACGTTAGCGTCAATTTAAGTGGTGAAAAACTTAGTGTTAGAGGAGGTCGAAGCAAGTTTAATCTCGCCACGTTGCCGGCTGCTGAGTTTCCTGTCGTTGAAGATATTAAAGCGGGGCAAACGATAAAGGTTAGCCAGGCTGCACTGGGGCGACTGATTGAAAAGACTCATTTTTCAATGGCTCAGCAAGATGTCCGTTATTACTTGAATGGTATGCTGTTGGAGACAGAGGGAAACCATCTACGCGCGGTAGCGACTGATGGTCATCGTTTAGCGCTTTGCCAAGCTGAACTGGCCGGCGATAAGCTCGATGAGCAGCAAGTTATTGTTCCGAGAAAAGGGGTGCTGGAATTGCAGCGCTTACTGTCTGGAGATGGAGATCTCAATATTGAGTTAGGTTCAAACCATATCCGGATCCAGCTGGATGGCATTCGGTTTACTTCGAAGCTCATTGATGGTCGTTTTCCTGAATACGATCGAGTTATTCCCAAGGAGTCTTCAAACGAGCTAAAGGCGGATAGAATGGAGTTTAAAAACGCGCTGCAACGCACGGCTATTTTGTCGAATGAGAAGTATCGCGGTATTCGTCTTGTTATTAGAGACAGTGGTGTTGTTCTTCAGGCACACAATCCGGAACAAGAGGAAGCGGAAGAAGAGCTTGCCGTTGAATATTCTGGCGAAGACATTGAAATAGGGTTTAACGTGAATTATTTGCTTGACGCGCTTAGCGCGGTTGAGGGCGATGGCGTGACTCTATCGGTTCAGGACAGCAATTCGAGTTGCTTGATACGTCAGCCAGGAAATGAGGATTGCACGTTTGTCGTAATGCCTATGCGCTTATAAACGGGGCCTGCTGCCGATGATCCAACTTTTTCGGGCCACCAATTTTCGTTGCCTGGAGAGCGTGGAGCTTCAATTTGGTCCGCGCTTCAATTTAATCAGTGGTGCCAATGCTTCTGGGAAGACAAGTCTTCTGGAGGCGTTAGCGTACTTGGGAAGAGGAAAGTCTTTTAGGGGCGCGAGTACCTCGAATCTAACGAGGCACGGGGAAGCAGGGTTTTTGTTGTATGGCGAGGTTGAGGCCGGCCACGGAAGACTTTCGGTCGGTGTGAGTAATAGCCGTGAGGGCCTAGAGGTTCGGGTTGGGGGTGAGAGCGCTGGTGGGGCTGCTGTTTTGGCTGAGGCGCTTCCTCTGCAGGTCATCGACCCAGAGGTTCATAACCTCATTGCCGGCGGGCCGGAGCTCAGGCGGCGATTTCTCGACTGGGTGGCGTTCCACGTGGAACATGGGCATTTGTTTGTTTGGCGGAAGTACCGGCGAGCACTGAAGCAAAGAAACGCCGCACTGAAGGCCCGATCAGCGGAGGCGGTTATTCGAAGCTGGAATGTTGAGTTTCTGGAGCTGGCGGACCTGCTTGATCAATCGCGCAGAAGGGTGCTCGAACTATCGACGAATAGTCTGCAAGAGCACGGGTATGCGCTGCTTGAGACGTTGCTGGCCTTTGAATACCAACAGGGTTGGGCCCGCGAAAAAGACTTGGCGGAGGCGCTGGAGGACGGTTTAGAGCGAGACCTTCATTTGGGCAGCACGCAGTCCGGACCCCATCGAGCTGACATCAAAGTAAGTTATGACGAGCGACAGGCTCGTAAGCTTGTGTCACGAGGGCAACAAAAGCTTCTCGCGAGCGCGATGATTCTAGCGGCGACCGAAACCGCACAAGTCTCGCTTGAAAGACCGCTGCTGTTGCTTCTAGATGACCCGGCGGCCGAGCTGGATGGCGATTCTATCGCGCGGTTGATGACGTCTGTGGCGGCCCTGGGGTGCCAGGTTGTTGCGACTAGCCTTGACCCGGCGGCGCTGATATTTCCAGAAAAGCCGAGGATGTTCCACGTGGAACATGGTGTCGTGACGGCAGCGCCATAATTTATTTCTCACCTAGGAAATAAAAGCTAGAGAATTTATCGAAAATACCCTAAAAAAGAAACATTTGGAGCAACTCGCGACGACTGGATTTGATACAATACGCCGGCTACGTTTTGAGGAAACCGCATGACCGATCAAACAGAATATAATTCCAGTAATATCAAGGTCTTAAAGGGACTAGAGGCCGTCCGAAAGCGGCCTGGAATGTATATCGGCGACACCGATGATGGCACTGGGTTGCATCACATGGTATTTGAGGTTGTCGATAACTCTATCGATGAGGCCCTCGCCGGCCATTGTGAGACGATAACGGTAATAATTCACGCCGATGAGTCGGTAACCATCAGTGATGACGGTCGTGGAATTCCGGTAGATATCCACCCGGAAGAAGGGCGTTCCGCTGCTGAGGTAATCATGACGGTCCTGCATGCGGGTGGTAAATTTGATGATAACTCATACAAGGTTAGTGGCGGTCTTCACGGCGTCGGCGTGTCGGTTGTAAACGCGCTGTCAGAACACCTCGTACTTACGGTGTACCGAGACGGTAAATCACATCAACAAGAATATATCCATGGTGAGCCGTCCGCGCCGATCGCGGTTATCGGTGACACTGAACGAACAGGCACAACCCTTCGATTCAAGCCAAGCGACAAGACTTTCACAAACATTAAGTTTCATTACGAGATTCTCGCGAGCCGATTGCGTGAGCTCTCCTTTCTTAATTCCGGCGTTCGCATTCATCTCGTTGATGAGCGTAGCGAACAGGAAGATCTATTCCAATACAAGGGCGGTATTAAGGCATTCGTAGATCACCTAAATCGCAATAAGACAGTTACTCATCCGACTGTTTTTCACTTCACGGCAATGAAAGACGACGTAGGCGTTGAGGCTTCCCTGCAGTGGAACGACAGCTATTCGGAAAACATGTTCTGCTACACGAACAATATTCCGCAGCGCGACGGCGGGACACATATGGCCGGATTTCGCACGGCACTAACGCGAACGCTGAACGGCTACATCGAGAAAGAATTCAACACGAAGAAGGATAAATTTAACCCAACCGGCGACGATGCCCGAGAAGGTCTTACGGCTGTACTGTCGGTCAAGGTTCCCGATCCTAAGTTTTCCTCCCAAACAAAAGACAAGCTGGTTTCGTCTGAAATAAAAGGCATCGTGGAACAAGCGATGTCTGGTCGACTTGAAGAGTTTTTGCTCGAGCACCCGCAGGAAGCAAAGTTGATAGTTTCGAAAATTATCGACGCAGCCCGAGCGCGCGACGCCGCACGCAATGCGCGGGAAATGACGCGCCGAAAAGGCGCGTTGGATATAGCCGGGCTGCCTGGGAAGCTTGCGGATTGTCAGGAAAAAGATCCGGCGCTGTCTGAAATATTTCTGGTGGAGGGCGATTCAGCCGGTGGCTCCGCTAAACAGGGCCGCGATCGACGCACGCAGGCCATCTTGCCACTCAAAGGGAAAATCTTAAACGTCGAAAAAGCACGATTCGACAAGATGCTTCAGTCGCAAGAGGTTGGCACATTGATTACGGCACTGGGCTGCGGAATAGGTCGCGATGATTTCGATCCGGACAAGCTTCGCTATCATCGCATCATCATTATGACCGACGCCGACGTGGATGGGTCGCACATCAGAACATTGCTGCTTACGTTTTTCTATCGGCAGATGAAAGAACTGATCGAGCGTGGCCACATATACATTGCGCAGCCACCACTCTATAAAATTAAGCGGGGTAAGCAAGAAGTCTACGTTAAGGACGACGCTGAACTAAACCGCTTGGTGCTGAACGCAGCGATGGACAATGCGGCATTGCACGTCAACAGCGAGGCGCCACCGCTGTCCGGCGTCGCCCTAGAAACACTTGCGAAAGAACACATTACAGTAGAAAGCATCATCGCCCGGCTGTCACCACGATATGACGAAGTGGTTCTCAGGGCTATCGCCGAGTTGTCTGAAGTAAAGGGAAGCATCATCGAAAGCCTTGATGCTTTGGCGGACTGGACGCAGCGACTATCAAGCGCGCTGCCCAAGAGTATGGGTGATCGCGCCGAAGACAATAACGTTGGCAGTTATTCCGCCGAACTTGAGCGCGGCGACGAAGATGGGGAGGGGGTGCGAATCGCAATCACTCGCCTACAGCACGGTATTACCACGACACGTTACTTGCCACGAGCGTTTTTCAGCAGCAATGAATACAAACATATTGCGGCACTCGCGGAGAAAATAAACGACCTGCTATCAGCCGACTCATATGTTAAGCGCGGCGACAAGGAAATGATGACGAGTTCTTTTTCGGACGCGGTTGATTGGCTCATGAGTGAGGCGCGACGCGGCCAATCCATTCAGCGCTACAAAGGCCTCGGTGAGATGAATCCAGATCAACTCTGGGACACCACTGTGAACCCTGAAACTAGGCGCCTTTTGCAGGTCAAGATTGACGACGCCCAGAAGGCGGACGACGTTTTTACGACTTTAATGGGCGATCAGGTCGAACCACGCCGCGAGTTTATCGAGAAGAACGCTTTGACGGTTGAAAACCTCGATGTTTAGAAACCAGATGTGAGCAATATCGAAGGTGTTGCTGTATTTTAGAGACCATATCGAGGGTTTTTGGCACAATTTGCAGTTGTTAGCTCTAGGGCAGACGGTTTTCGCTATGCGGGTCCTTAGCGTAAAATTTTTACAGCGAATATGACTCGTAACGCCTCTAAAAAGAGATGAGGACGAGACGAATGTCAAAGCGCAGCACTGTGATGCTTACGTGCATCATCGCTGTGTGCGAGAGCGCGCTGATGAATGAAAGCGTCCTGACAAAAACGATGCTGTCGATGACTTCATAAGGGCGGCTGAACTAAGGGGAAACTATTGCATAGGATAATTATCAGTGCTGTGGCGCTGCTCATGATTGCTGCGTGTGGCCAAAAAGCAATCGAAGAGCCAGCTGATGAGTTAATGGCAGAAGCGCCGAAGGCACTTGGGTCTGGCATTACGCTCACCAACATGGATAACAACGTTCGCCCCGGAGACGATTTCTTCTCTTATGTGAATGGCGCCTGGATCGCTCGGACAGAAATACCGGTCGACAAGGGTCGCTACGGCGCATTTGATATGCTTCGGGATGGGTCGCAAGATGCGGTCAAAACAATCATCGAAGAATCCGCATCAGGCGATTTCGCAAAAGGAACTGATGAGCAGAAGGTGGGCGACCTCTATCGTTCGTTCTTGGACATGGAGACACGCGACGCTCGCGGCATGGAGCCCTTGACGGCTGAGCTTGCTCGCATCAATGCGATTTCAAACAATGATGAACTCGCCGTGTATTTTGCCAGCGCCATGAGGCGAAACATGGATGCGCCACTCGGCTTTGGCCAGCTAGAAGACTTTAAAGATCCGACAAGATACTCAATCGGTCTTTTCAGCGGCGGGCTGGGTTTGCCGGATCGCGAGTACTATCTTAAGGAAGACCAAGCGTCGGTCGAGCTGCAGCAGAAGTATGTTTCACACATTGAGGCTATTTTTAGCCACGCTGGGTTCGATGACGGCGCCAATGCTGCGAAAACAATTATGGAGCTCGAAACGCGCCTCGCCGAACAAAACATGCCCAAGGAAGAGGCTCGCAACTGGACGGAAAATTACAACGCCGTTGCGCTCGAAGATCTACCGTTATTGATGCCCAACTTCAATTGGAAGGGTTATCTGGCAGAGGCCGGCCTTGAAAAGATTGGAACGATGGTCGTCTTCAGAACCGAATACGTTAAAGCACTCGACGGGATTCTCGTTGACACAGACCTCGACACCTGGAAGACCTATCTGAAATGGCGCATTGTTGATAGCACCGCCACCCGATTGACGTCGGCTATTGATGCTCAAAACTTCGATTTTTTTGGTAAGACGCTCTCAGGTACAGCGGAGCAACGCCCGATGTGGCGGCGAGCCGTCAATACCGTTAATAGAACGCTTGGCGAGATCATCGGCAAGGTCTATGTGAAGCGTCACTTCCCGCCAGAGGCCAAAGAGCGAATGCTCACTCTCGTCGGCAATTTGATCAATGCCTATGAAAAAAGCATAAAAGAACTCGATTGGATGTCCGACGAGACTAAACTTGAGGCGCTAGATAAGTTGTCAAAATTCACGCCCAAGATCGGCTATCCCGACGAGTGGCGAGACTACTCTGCACTTGAGATCGACGCCGTTGATTACTACGGTAATATCGAACGAGCGTCTGAGGCAGAGTACAAGCGTCAGATGGATCGCCATAACGGACCGGTTGATCGCACGGAATGGGGCATGACGCCGCAGACTGTTAACGCTTATTACAACCCACCATTAAATGAAATTGTTTTTCCTGCTGCAATCTTACAGCCACCGTTTTTCAATCTCGAGGCCGAAGAAGCTGTTAACTACGGTGGAATCGGAGCGGTCATCGGGCACGAAATCGGACATGGTTTTGATGACTCAGGTGCCACCTTTGATGGTGATGGCGTGATGCGTAACTGGTGGACTGAAGCAGACCTTGCTGAGTTTGGGAACCGCACAGCAAGGTTGGTCGAGCAGTACAATGCCTTTAAGCCCTTCGATGATCTGAGTGTTAACGGCGAGTTCACGCTGGGTGAAAACATCGGCGACCTTAGCGGCATCAGCATTGGTCTGCTTGCGTATCAAATGTCTCTCAATGGAGAAGAGTCGCCAGTTATCGATGGTTTTACTGGTGTGCAACGTGTGTTTCTAGGTTTTGGACAAGTATGGAGTGGTAAGTATCGCGATAAGACTTTGCGGTTACAGATCGAAACTGATCCGCATGCACCATCTAAATATCGCGCTAATGGATCAGTGCGCAATGTTCCAGAATTCTATAAGGCATTTGATATACATGAAGATGATGCTTTATATCTTGCGCCGGAAGATCGCGTCAAAATATGGTAAGCCCATTACCTGACCGATAACATAAATAGAGTCTGATCATAAGAGAGCTTTAATGGTGAAAAGAAATTATGTCAAAAAATTTCAAGCGATTCTGTTTATCAGTTTTCTAATTTTCGCGGGATGCTCTAGTTCACCTCAAGTGATAGTTGACCAATCAGATTTATCCGCTGTAGAAAAAGCTCGATTAACAATAGACAAGGATGAGTGTATTGGAATAGCTAGAACCTATGACTTAGATGGCGAAACCGCAGGTAAGGCAATCGCAGGAGCAGCAATAGGAATAGGCGGTTCCGTAATCGCAGGGGTAGCGACAGCCGTAGCAGGTGCTGTCTTTCCTCTAGCTATACCCTTTATCATTGCTGGCAAATTAGCTGGCGGCGGTATATGGGGGTCTAAAGTTTCCAAAAAAGAGGCTATTGCAAGACAAGCAATTCTTGATTCGTGTATGGAAAAAAGAGGACACGAGGTTTATTCAGCAAACTAAGGACGTTATCGGACGCCCTTGGAGGTTTCTTGGTAGCCACTGCTAATCTCATGCATTTTGGTTTCAATCCAGCTTTGTACGAGTAAATTTGTTTCTTCGGGCGATTGAGTGCTTGCGTCAATCGGTGGTCCGATACAAAAGCGAACTATGCCAGATCGTTTTGTGATTTCGCGTCGCTGCCAAAAATCCGCTGCATTATGAGCAACTGGCACGATCGAAACGCCAGCTGCTTTGGCTAGTGCGGCGCCGCTAATACCATATCTCCGAGTTTCCCCTGGTGGCATGCGCGTGCCTTCAGGAAAAATAGTTACCCAAGTACCTTCCTTTAGTTTTTTTTGTCCTTGTTCAATTATCTGTTTAACGGCGCGCCCGCCAGCATTGCGATCAATTGCGATGGGGCGAAAAACAAACTTAAGCGCCCAACCGACAAATGGTATCCATAACATTGATCGCTTGCAGACCCATGTTGAACGTGGAAAAAACGGCACATGTCCATAAGTCTCGAAG
>Ga0075444_10002139_pt1 | contig 11934 bp, 8 predicted proteins | sample CoawatmetaG01DNA_FD_76836 | JGI IMG/M metagenome (GOLD analysis project Ga0075444, IMG submission 76836) | Marine microbial communities from the West Antarctic Peninsula - Coastal water metaG017-DNA | ecosystem: Environmental > Aquatic > Marine > Coastal | place: Atlantic Ocean: West Antarctic... | reverse complement strand
GCCCCCGACCGGTGGCGCGCCTTCGCGCGTCCGGCCAAGCGGCTCACGGCGGGCGACGCGCTGCGCTTCGGCGATCTGACGGCGACCGTTCTCGAGAAGGCCGAGGCCGGCGAGATCGTCCTGGCCTTCGACCGGGCCGGGCCCGAGCTCGACGCGGCCATCGCCGCGGAGGGCGCCCTGCCGCTGCCCCCCTCCATCGCGGGCAAGCGCGCCACGGATGCCCGCGACGCCACTGATTACCAGACGGTCTACGCCCGCAATCCCGGGGCGGTGGCGGCCCCGACGGCCGGCCTGCACTTCTCGGACGCCCTGCTGGCCGATCTCGACGCCGCCGGTCTGCAGCGCCATCACGTCACGTTGCATGTCGGCGCCGGGACCTTTCTGCCGGTCAAGGCCGAGGACACCGACGGGCACCGCATGCACGCGGAGATCGGCATCCTCGACGCCGCCACGGCGGACGCCCTGAATGCCGCGCGGGCCGCCGGCGGCCGGATCGTCGCGGTCGGAACCACGGCTCTGCGCCTGCTGGAGAGCGCGGCCCGCCCGGACGGGACACTCGCACCCTTTTCCGGACCGACCGAGATCTTCATCACCCCGGGCTACCAGTTCCGGGCGGTCGACGCTCTCGTGACCAACTTCCACCTGCCACGCTCGACGCTGTTCATGCTGGTCTCAGCCTTCTCGGGCCTCGAGACGATGCGCGCGGCCTACGCGCACGCGATCGGCGCCGGGTACCGGTTCTACTCCTACGGCGACGCCAGCCTGCTCTTCCCGGGCCCGCGCGCGGACACCCCATGACCGACAGCGCTAGCTTCCGCTTCGACCTGCTGGCCCGGGACGGCACCGCCCGGACCGGCATGATCGCGACGCCGCGCGGCGAGATCCGGACCCCGGCCTTCATGCCGGTGGGCACCGCCGCGACGGTCAAGGCGATGTATCCCGGCCAGGTCCGTGACCTCGGCGCCGATGTGGTGCTGGGCAACACCTATCACCTGATGCTGCGGCCCGGCCCGGAGCGCATGGCCCGGCTCGGCGGCCTGCACCGCTTCATGAACTGGGACCGGCCGATCCTGACGGATTCCGGCGGCTTTCAAGTGATGTCGCTCTCCGCCCTGCGGAAGATCGACGAGCAGGGCGTGACCTTCCGCTCGCACATCGACGGCACAGCGCACCACATGAGCCCGGAGCGCTCCATCGAGATCCAGGGTCTGCTCGGCTCCGACATCCAGATGCAGCTCGACGAGTGCGTCCGCCTGCCGGCGGATCACGCGGCCATCGAGAAGGCCATGCACCTGTCCCTGCGCTGGGCCGAGCGCTGCCGCGTCGCGTTCGGCGACCAGCCCGGGCGAGCCCTGTTCGGCATCGTCCAGGGCGGGGACGTGCCGGCCCTGCGCGTCGAGAGCGCCCGCGCGCTGACCGATCTCGATCTCGAAGGCTACGCGGTGGGCGGCCTCGCCGTGGGCGAGCCCCAGGCCGTCATGTTCGCCATGATCGAGACGGTGGAGCCGCACCTGCCGACCGCGAAGCCCCGCTACCTGATGGGCGTCGGCACGCCGGACGACATCCTCGGCGCGGTGGGGCGCGGCATCGACATGTTCGACTGCGTGATGCCGACCCGCGCCGGCCGGCACGGCCTCGCCTACACGCGCCACGGACGGGTCAACCTGCGCAACGCCCGCCACGCGGAAGACACCGCGCCGCTCGACGTGGCCTCGACCTGTCCGGCCGCGCGGGACTATTCTCGGGCCTACTTGCACCACCTCGTGCGCTCGAACGAGATCCTCGGGATGATGCTGCTGACGTGGAACAACCTCGCCTACTACCAGGACCTGATGGCCGGCGCCCGCGCGGCGATCCGCGACGGCCGCTACGCGGATTACTGCGCCGCGACCCGCGCGGGCTGGGCCAGCGCCGAGCGCGCCGCCGCTTGACCGGGCATCACGGGTGGGCGAGCACCCGGTAGACCCCATCCGGATCGTCGCGGCCGGTGGCGACGGCGCTCGCGAGATCCGAGACGATGCGCGCCGCCACGGGCAGGCGGTAGTGCAGCGCGTCCCAGTAATTCGCGTCCCGGGTCGTGAGCGGCGAGATTCGGCGGAAATCCACCACGACCGCGCCGTGACGCGTCCCGATCATCGCGGCGCGCGCCTTGCAGGCTTCCTCGCGCAAGCCGACCGCCGAGCCCGGTGATCCCTGCGCCGCCGCGTGAACCGGCATGAAGGCCACGATCTTCAGGGCCTCGACGGGCACGCGGCCGAGAAGATCGTCCAGGCGGTCGAGGGCCGGCATCGGCGCGTCGGGCGGTTCCGCGGCCGACGAATCGACGGCACCGGCGCGGATGTGGGCCTGGGCGCGAACGAGATCGTAGTGCGCCTCAGGTGGCGTGAACACCGCGTAGCCGTCGCCGCGGATCCGCGCCTGCGCCAGTCCGAGATCGGCGAGCCCGATTCGGACGGCCGTCGTGACCGCGCGCAGGCTGACCTGCCGCAGGACGTCGCCGGGCGCCCGGTCCGCATAGAGCCAGTCGGGGAAGGCGTGGGCGGTTCGGGCCGGCGGATCGGCGGCGCACCAGGAGGCGTCGAGGCCCAACAGGACCGCGCGGACCGGCCGGCGGGCCAGGAACAGCGCGGCGAGGCGAGCCTGCTCATCGGGCGTCGCGGCATTCACCGCCAGATTGGCGAACCGGACGCCGAAGGCCGCGTCGAGCGCCTGCGGGTCGAGCAGCCGCGCGGTCGAAGTGCCGAAGACCGCCGCGTCGAACGGCCCGCCGCGGGCGATCTGCGGATAGGAGAGCCGCTGATTGGCGTCCATGATCGGTCCCGGCGGATGCCCGGGCGCCGCCCGCAGACCGTAGGGATCGACCGCGGCCACGAAAACGACCAGCGCCACGCCCATGCTGACGGCGCTGACGAGGAAGCTGCGCGCGAAGCCGACCCATCCTGCGGGTCGGGAGCCGGCTTGACCGTGTGAAGGCGAATCCATCGGGCGGCTTCATACGCCGTTTGGCCGGCCACGTCGCAAGCGCGCAACCGGCCGGGCGCCAGACACCGTGCGCAGACCCCTGATACAACGGCTGGGTGTAGAGCCTGCGACAAAAGGGCTACGGAAACATGTTGTTCCGGCGCGACAGCGCTTCCTGCACTTCTGCTGCTATGTATATGAGTACGGGTCGATTGCCGGCGCTTGACGATTTGATTTCGATGAAATTGATGATGATCACGGCACGCAGCCCGCGCGAACAATCTAGCAACGACACTCAGTGATCCAGTAGCGATATCGAAGACGCCGTCGATCCTCGTGTGCGGGAAAAACAAGGTATGCGCCGACACACTCGAGGTCCTTCGTCGTAAGCTGCCAGATCACACGATCGTGTACGTTTTCGCCGACAAGGATGAGACTTCCGCGCGGGTCGCGCGCGACGTGGCGCACCGCCTCGGGATCGAGAGCCGCGGCGTCCGAAATGCCGAGGCCTTCGCACGCACCTATTTCGAGATCGATCCCACCCTGCTCCTGTCGGTTCAGTTCTCGATCATCTTGAGACACGACATCATCGAGCACGGCGGCGACCGACTCATCAACCTCCACTTCTCGCCGTTACCGCGCTACCGCGGGATGGCGCCCATCACGCTCGCCATCCTTAACGGCGACGCGACCTTCGGCGTGTCGCTCCACATCATCGATGCCGGGATCGACACGGGAGCCCTCGTGGATCAGGAGACCTTCGCGATCGAGGGCCGATCCAATCGCGAGGTCTACAGCCTCTGCGAGCAGGCCGGCGTGCGACTGATCGAGCGGAACGCGGCCATATTCGGGGCCGTTACCGCGACGCGCGGCCTGTCGGGTATGGCCGCCGTCCAAGACGACGCGGCGGCGACCTATTTCAGCAAGACGGATATCGACTACGCGCGGACAGAGATCGACTTCAACCGAACGGCGGCCCAGATCGACCGGCACGTGCGCGCCTACCTGTTCCCGCCCAACCTGTACGCGCGTATCACGGTCAGCGATCGGCGCTTCCGGGTCTTGCAGCCTCCGGAGGTCGGCGCGCGCTGCACGGATCGCAAACCCGGTCTGGTAGTGCAGAGCGATCCGCTGACCGTGACGACGCGCGACCGGATCCTGATCTTCAGACAGACAGAAGAAGATGCCTGAGCGCATGTCGAAGCCCACCCTGTTGCTGATGGATGTCTTCGGCATCCTCGATGCGAGCCGCAGCGGGCTTATCGACGCCTTCGCGGCGGCCGGATGCGACGTCGTCGTCGCGAACTTTGCCTATACCCACCTCAGCCAGTCGGAGGAGCTTTCCGAGACCCTGCTCGCCTTCTTGGAGGCCGACGGCGTTGCGATCGACGGCGCCCTGAGCATCAATGCGGTCGGGCTTTCCGCGCCGATCTATGAGGGTCTCGCGCGGCGCGGCGCGGCGCACGCGGCGTGGTTCGTCGACAGCCCCTTCTACTTCTCCGGCCTTGAGATCCCCGAGAGCGTATTGCTGAGCGTCGCGTGCAGCAACTTCGCAGAGCATCCGCAGGCGACCCGGGCCGACTGGCTGCCCTTCGCGGGCTTCGAGCCCCGGCCATCCCAGAACCGAGCCGCGACCTCGGTCGGCTTCCTCGGGTCGCTGCATCACATCGCGCTCTACGCGGCGCGCTCGCAGGACGGCCTCGTCGGTTCCCGCACCGGCCCTCTCCCGGTGGGGGTCGAGCTCCGTGATCGTATGCGTTCGCCATTCTTCATGATCGACGAGACGTGGAGTCTACCCGACGGCACGCCGGTCAACGCGATGGAGTACTTCAATTTCCAGTCATCGATGCACCGACTGGAACTCCTCTCCTACTTCTCGGCGACCGATCTGGAGATCCAAGGACCGCCGAGCTGGTACAAGGAACTCTGGACGGCAGCCCCTCACCTCCTTCACAAGTTTTCCGTGAACAGCGTCGCCGGCGAGCGGGAGATGCGGGCCTACATGGCCCGCTACCGCATCTGCCTGAATATCTTTCACATTCAGAATATGAACGGTGGCCCGAACTTCAGAAGCTTCGACGCCGCTTCGCACGGCGTCCCGTGCCTGTCCCAATATAACCGCGACTGCACCGCCCTCTTCCCGCACGGTGAGGCGGCCCTGTACTTTAATAACCCTGCCGAGGCGCTTCATCTACATCGGGAGCTCGACGGCAGTAGTCGGCTGAGACAGAAGCTCGCGGCGGCAGCCGCGCGGGTCGTTCGCGACGGGAACACGTTCAGCCATCGCGCCAGCCGCTTCCTCAAAACGCTGGCGCTAAGACAGCGGGCCGGTACCGCCAGGGGCACAATCCGGCATCTGCGCTGGCAGGATGGCTGGACCGCCGAGCCGGAGGATGCAGCGCTGGCGGCAGCAGCTTCTCCGGAGCCTTCGCAGGCCGGAAGAGAGTTCCTGGCCCGAAATCCCATCCGTCGCTTCTTCGAACGGGCGCGCCGCTAACGCGCGCCGCCGCGCGCGCATTTCGAATCCGCGCGCGGGCCGTTCCACACGGGCAAATCCACAAACCACGTGAACCGATCGGCCGCGGCCCATATAGACTCAGGGCGTCCCCGCTCGGTGAGGGTGTGCGGCGTGGAAAGGCGGCATGACGTTCACGGCACACAACATCCGCCTCGCAGACGGGTCCGAGACCTTGCCAGAGGCGGGCTGGTTGATCGCCGACAGCCCCTGGACCCAGGCGGCGCTGCGCTCGCTCCGGCTGTTCTACGGGCACAGGCTGGCCGGCCGCTCGATCGTCGATCTGGGCTGCCTCGAGGGCGGGTACACGCTCGAGTTCGCCCGCGCCGGAATGCGCGCCACGGGTGTCGAGGTGCGCCGCTCCAATTTCGAGAACTGCCTACGGGTCAGAGATGGGGCCGGCGTCCCGGACCTCGGCTTCGTCAACGACGATGTTTGGAACCTCGCGGCCCACGGTCCCTTCGATGCCGCGTTCTGCTGCGGGCTGCTCTACCACCTCGACAGACCGGCCGCCTTCATCCGCCTCATGGCTGACTGCGTGCGCGACGTGATCATCCTGCACACGCATTTCGCGACTGACGAGAACCGAGACCTGTTCCAGCTCTCGCCGCCGGCGGAGAACGAAGGCCTGCCCGGCCGCTGGATGCACGAGCACGATCTCGACGACACCAGCCAGCTCGAAGCTCACAAATGGACCTCGTGGAGCAACAAGCGCTCCTTCTGGCCGACCAAGCCGGCCCTGATCCAGCTCCTGAAGGCGTGCGGCTTCGACATGATCTACGAGCAGTACGACATGCTCGGGCTCGACATCCGCGGTTCGATGGAGAGTGGCTACTACCACCAGCAAGGCCGGGGCATGTTCGTGGCCATGCGGACCTGAGCGACGCAGGCACCCGCGTCGATTCTGAGCTTCCTATCCACGAAGACTTGCGCCACCCGGGCTACCACGAACCTGATCAGCGATGTCCGCTTGATTACTGCGGCGAGCGAGTCGCAGCATCATCCTTATTTCGCGAAGTCCCGCAGTCGTGTTCGCGACGAGCGTCGCTCTGTGGGTGACAGCCATCCTGCTTCTGCTTGCTTGGCCGCATCTTCGCGTGCGCGTGAGGGAGCGGTGTCGCCGCACGACCCGAACGCAGATTGAGCGCCTGCTCGTCGAGAACCGTTGGATGGAGCGCCTTGCCCGGGATGCGGCCGCGTTCGTGGCGCTCTGGTAACGGGTACTGGTCCGGCTGCTCCGCGCCCATCTCTCGCGGCCGCTCCGCGCCGTCGTCCGGATCGGCAACTTCGGACGGTTGGTCCGGGCGGAATTCGCGTCCTTCCTGCCGGTCGGGATCGCGTCCTGGACCCTCGTCGACTGCGCCAGCTCCGCGCAAGCAGGCTACGAGGCGCCGATGCTGCGGCGCCTGAAAGCGGCGGCCTGGCGTCTGGAATACCAGTATCGAAACTCCTTCGTCCTCCTCCGGGCCCGGACGCGCGTCGGGGTGTGCCTGCAATCGGCGGATCGCGACGTCGCGTACCTCCCGATCTCGGGCGACGCGGCGGCGGAGCGTGCCGGATCGGCCGAGGCGTGCGTGATGACCACCGGCCGCTTCAGCGTCGCGGCGCGCGCCCTGGCGGAAGAGCAGACCGTCCTGGCGCTGCACTGCTTGCAGATGGACTTACTGCCGCCCCGGGACAGGTCGATGGTCGTGCCTCGCAGCGTCCGCGGCAACGGGCTTCGGTGCGCAGCCTGACCGCGCTCAGGCCCCCGTGGGGGACGTGAAGTGTGCCGCGCGAGACCGATGACAGCTCTCGGAGCCGCAATCGTGAGAGACCCGCCGTCAAGCGCCGCGATCTGTCACGCCGACGGGCTTACCGGTTCGCCTGTCACTGTTAGGAAGAGTCGCGGTGCTCGCCAACGCATCGAGCGCCCCTGACCTCGCCCGCCCGGTTCGCCGTGGCGGGCACATTTTTCCCCGATCGGGGCAACGCGCGCTTCACCATCCCGGGCAGACGCTGAGGCCGAATCGTGGTCCGCGCCGTTGAGGCGCATGGACCAGTCCGCGTTGCCCAGAACGGACCACCCCGCAACCGACCAGGACACCCTCGCCGAGTTGCCGGCGGGCGATTTCGTCAGGCGATGGCGGCAGATCACCGGCGAGCCGCCGGCCATTCTCCTGAATTCGCGGTCCGAGATGATCGCGCTTCTCGTGGAGAGCGTGCCCATCGCGCCGCTCACGCCGCCGGAGAGGATCCCAAGAATTGCGGAGGTCGACGAAGTGCCGTCTCAGAAACGCGGCCCGGCTGGTCCCGGCACACCTGATCCGGAATGAGACGCGCCCGATGACCTCCGGAGGCGCGACTGCGAACCGATCCGGGATGACGCGATACCGGCGAGCCTCGACGCCCTCGGACCTTTGCCGATGGCCGCGTTCGCGAGCACTTCGGAGCAGTGGCATCGTCGCGCGATCTGAGCTGGACGGTCGCGCATCACCTGCACGCGGACGCAGGGCAGCTTTCCGTTCTCACCGAGCTTGAGATCGCGGGAATTTTGGTCGGAGTGGCAGGATTTGAACCTGCGACCCCCACGTCCCGAACGTGGTGCGCTACCAGACTGCGCTACACTCCGAAGGCCGCCCCGCGTGTCCGTCAGGGCCGGCGAGCGGGTGTATAGCCGCGCCTTTGCCCCACCGCAAGCGCGGTCTCGCGCCTTTTCAGCCGAGATGATCGGGCCAGTCGTCCGAGAGCCGGTGGCAGGTGATCTCCGCCCCTGCGGATCGGACCGCCACCGTCGCCACGTGATCGCTCCCGCAATCGATCTCCGCCAAGCTCCACGGACCCTCCAGGTTCCAGGACACGTCGCCGGAAGCCCGGAGAAGGCGCGGCGGTTCGGGGGGGACGCTGACGCTGAAGCGGTCGAGCGGTAGCGACAGGCCGCTGCCCAGCGCCTTCACCACCGCCTCCTTGCGGGTCCAAAGTCCGAAGAAGCGACGCTCGACCGCGCTTCGGGGGGCGCCGGCGAGGGCCGACACTTCGTCGGCGGCGAAATGGGCCGCCGCGATCCGCAGCGCGTCGGCGATCGGCCGGACGGCCTCGACATCGACACCGATCGACGCGTCACGGGCGAGCCCGATCAGCGCGCGCGCGCCGGAATGGGACAGGTTGAAATCTGCGGCCCCCCGCGCCGCGCCCGCGAGCTCCGGCTTGCCGCCGGCTCCGGCCAGGAACTCCACGTCGGCCGGCGCGAGACCGAGCGCGTCGCCGAGGATCAGCCGCAGCGCGGCGTGGCTGGCGCGGAACCGCGCCCGATCCACCGGGCGCAGGAACCGGTCCGCCCGCCCGCGCTCCGCGGCGTCGAGAACGGCCTCGCACCGGTCGATCTGGCCCGGGGTCAGGGCGAGGTCGACGATCCAGACCTCGACCGCGCTCACGCGCCACCTCGCGAGGCGAAAGCAGTGGCGCTAGCGTCAGGGGAGCGAAACGGCACGGGCGGCGATCCGATGGAAGGAAGGAGCAGCATCGGATCGCCGCCCGTCTCCTGCAAGGAGCGCCGCGCTCCGTGACGGTGTCCGGCACGGATCTCCGCGTCGGCCTGTCCGGCAGACCGAGCCTCGGCCTGCGGCCGGTCCGCTACGGGGTATTCTTCGCCACCTATCTCTATCAGGGCCTCATCGCGGGCTTCTCGCTGACGGCGCTCGCCAATCATCTCGCGGCGCAGGGCGTCTCCTCCACGGAGGTGGGGACGCACTTCGCTCTGGCGGGCCTGCCGTGGACGTTGCAGCCCCTGCTCTGGGGGCCCTGGGTGGACCGGGCCGGGGACACGCGGATGGGACGGCGCCGCCCCTTCGCGGTCGCCGCCCTGGTCGGATGCCACGCGACGCTGGCGCTCCTCCTCGTCCCCGGGGGCCACGCCGTCGGAGCGCTCGGCCTGGTTTTCCTCGTCCACAGCCTGTTCGCGTCGCTCCTCGACACCGCCTGCGACCGGATGATCATGGATCACGTCCCGGCCCGTGAGCTCGGCCGCGTCAGCGCCTGCACCCGGGCGGGCTTCACGGCCGGAACGAGCCTCAGCGCCGCACTCTTCGGCTGGTCGCTCGCGAATTGGGGCTTCTCCGCGAGCGCCCACTGGCTGTTCGCCGCCGCGATCGTCGCGAGCTTGCCGATGCTGCTGGTCCGCGAGGCGCCGAGCGATCCGATCTGGTCGTTCGATCGCCGCGGACCGCCGCCGCGGCGCGTCCCGTTCCGCCGCTTTCTGCGCCGGACGGTCGTGGCTTTGCGCCGTCCGCGCGCCCTGCGGCTGCTCGCCCTGTGCTTCGGCGTCGACGCGGCGCTCGGCCTGTTCGAGTTGCCCTTCGCGATCGATCTCCTCCAGCGGCAGGGCTGGGAGGCCGCCGGCCTGTCGCGACTGCAGGCCGTGCTGACCCTGGTGAGCGGCACGGCGGGAGCCGTCGCGGTGGGTGTCTGGTCGGACCGCGCGGGAGCGGCGTCGCCGTTGCGCGCCCTGCTTCTGGGCAGCGCCGTCACCTTCGTTCTGGCCGGGATCCTGATCGCTGCCGGGCTCGTCGGGGCCGCGGCACCGGCCATCCTGGCGCTCACCAGCGTGCTGCCCGGCCTGCTGATCGTCGCCCTGATGCCGGCGCTGCTCGCGGCGAGTCGGGGCCGTCCGGGCGCGGCCACGCAGTTCGAGGTGTACATGGCGTCCATGAATCTCGGCTCGGTCTCCGGGACCGCGGTCGCGGGCTGGCTGGCCCCGGCTGTGCCGCTGCAGGCATTCGCCGCGCTGGTCGCCGCGACGTTCTTCGCGGCCTTCCGCATGGCGAGGCGCGGCGATCTGCTCAGCCCCCGCCCGTGAGGGAATCGGGGACTGCGCGCCGCGGCCGGCTCCCCGCCGGCCGCCGATGCGTTAGAACCCCGGCATGGCCGCAACGAAATCCGAACCACTCGATCTCGACCTCACCGCCGAGGAAGCGCGCGCCGAGTACGCGCGCCTGTCGGACGCGATCCTGGAGGCCGATCGCCTCTACTATCAGGAAGACGCGCCCGAGATATCGGACGCCGAGTACGACCGGCTGCGCCGCCGCCTGGAAGACATCGAGGCCCGCTTCCCCGATCTCGCCGGTACCGGCGCCGCCAGCACGTCGGTCGGCGCGAAGCCTTCGGAGAAGTTCGCCAAGGTGCGGCACGCGGTGCCCATGCTCTCGCTGGGCAACGCCTTCGACGACGCGGAGGTGGCCGAGTTCGTCGCGCGCGTGCGCCGCTTCCTCGGCTGGTCGGACGACACTCCCCTCGCCTTCACGGCCGAGCCGAAGATCGACGGCCTGTCCCTATCGCTCCGTTACGTGAACGGCCGGCTCGACACCGCCGCCACCCGCGGCGACGGCGAGGTCGGCGAGAACGTCACGGCCAACGCCCGCACGGTGCAGGACATCCCGGCGGTGCTCGCGGGAGCCGGCTGGCCGGAGATCTGCGAGGTGCGCGGGGAGGTCTACCTGTCCCACGCCGACTTCGCCGCCATCAACGCCCGGCAGGAAGCGGCCGGCAAGCCGGTCTTCGCCAACCCGCGCAACGCCGCCGCCGGCAGCCTGCGCCAGCTCGATCCCGCGATCACCGCGTCCCGGCCGCTGCGATTCTTCGCCTATGCCTGGGGCGAGCTGTCGGCGCCGATCGCCGAGACCCAGACCGGCGTGCTGGAGCAGTTCGCGACCTGGGGCCTGCCGGTGAACCCGCGCACCGAGACCTTCACCGACACGGCGGCGATGCTCGCCCATTACCGCCGCATCGAGGCGGACCGGGCCGGGCTCGGCTACGACATCGACGGCGTCGTCTACAAGGTCGATGACCTCGCGCTCCAGAAGCGGCTGGGCTTCGTCTCGCGCTCGCCCCGCTGGGCGCTCGCCCACAAATTCGCCGCCCAGGAAGCCACGACGGTCGTCGAGGACATCGTCATCAATGTCGGCCGCACGGGCTCGCTGAACCCGCTCGCCAAGCTCCGTCCCGTGACGGTGGGCGGCGTCGTCGTGTCGAACGCCACCCTGCACAACGAGGGCTACGTGAAGGGCGTCGGCGCCGACGGCGAGCCGATCCGCGACGGCCGCGACATCCGCGTCGGCGACACCGTGACGGTGGTCCGGGCCGGCGACGTTATCCCCAAGGTCATGGACGTCGACCTCACGAAGCGCCCGGCCGACTCGCGGCCCTACGCGTTCCCGGAGTCATGCCCGGCCTGCGGCAGCCGCGCCGTCCGCGCCATCAACCCGCGCACCGGCCGGCCCGACGCGGTGCGCCGCTGCACCGGCGGCCTGATCTGCCCGGCGCAGGGCGTCGAGCGGATGAAGCACTTCGTGTCGCGCAACGGCTTCGACATCGAGGGCTTCGGCGAGACGTATATCGAGGTCCTGTTCGAGGCCGGACTGGTGCGCCAGCCCGCCGACCTGTTCCGCCTGGACTTCGAGGAACTCAAGGCCGCGATCGTGGCG
>Ga0075444_10002135_pt1 | contig 11945 bp, 14 predicted proteins | sample CoawatmetaG01DNA_FD_76836 | JGI IMG/M metagenome (GOLD analysis project Ga0075444, IMG submission 76836) | Marine microbial communities from the West Antarctic Peninsula - Coastal water metaG017-DNA | ecosystem: Environmental > Aquatic > Marine > Coastal | place: Atlantic Ocean: West Antarctic... | reverse complement strand
GCAGCAAGGCGTTAAGACCAACCAAACGGTAGGACAGCGCAAGGCATTTGAGAGCCGTCACGCTGAGAACATAAGCAAGGGAAAGATGAGTGGAGCCTATTGGTCGGCAAAAACCAAATGGGCGCCGTCAAAAACCAAGTCACCTTCAACCAAGTGGAAAAAAGGAAGTTAATTATGCCAAGTGTCAACGGTAAGAAGTTCCCCTATACACCAAAGGGTAAAGAAGACGCAGAAAAAGAAAAAATAAAGGCGAAGAAAGTTAAGCCCAAAGCTAAAGCTAAACCCAAAGCTAAACCCAAACCTAAAACTAAGAAATGAAAAATTCAAGAGAGACTTTTTATGGGAAGGGTGATAACCGCCGTCCTGAAAACACTGCTAAGTTTAATGAAGGATTCGACAGAATTTTTAGGAATCCAAAAAAATCAGAGCGGGTTGATAGAAAGTCTATTAGGGATGAAAAGCGAGGTGCCGCTGACGATGCTTGATATCGAGCTTAAGCGGTTCGCTTACCACCCGCAGGGAACGCTAGGCGTAATAGATGTGGCTGGCGAGCGCTTCTACACGATTGAGCGTCCATGGCTAGATAACAAGCCTAACGTCTCGTGCATCCCTGAGGGCAAGTATCGAATGGGTTGGCGGGAATCCCCAAGGTTTGGCGAGACTTGGCATGTTAAGGACGTTGCAGAAAGAACGTGGATTTTAATTCACGCGGCTAATTACCCGAAAGATGTTCAGGGTTGTATAGGTCTTGGCACGGGTCTTATGGGTGATCGGATAGCTGTCAGTAATAGTCGTAAAGCGGTTGCTCAATTTGAGGAGCTTACGAAGGAGATAGAGTGGCGCTTGATCATAAAGCATGCACCTCATGCGGGATTGTCAAAAGCTTAGACGAGTTTCCTGCTGACTCACGAAAGCAGTGCAAGGTTTGTAAAACGCTTGGTGACAAGAATCGATGGAACGCAAGCGTTGAAGGATTTCTGCAGCTTCGTTTGACGGGTCTTCGTCAGCGTCACAGGACGAAGGGCTATGAAGGCGAAGTCGTGTCACTTGATTACTTGATGCGAGTATACGAAGAGCAGCGTGGCTATTGTGCAATATCTCAACTGCCAATGCACTTGACTACAGACCGATCTGATCTTTCCGCTAGTCCTGACCGGATAGACATAACCAAGGGCTACATCGACGGGAACGTAAGGTTGGTTTGTTCCCGCGTCAATTTAATGCGAAGCACACTTAACGACCATGACTTTGTCTGGTGGTGCCGTGCAGTGGTGAATAAGAGTGGAAATTGAGCAAATAGCGCGAAAATTTAAGGGCAACTTCCCCTTATATAGCAAAAATGTACTAAGAATCGTCACTAAAGAGGGCGAATCTAAGCCATTTGTACTTAATCCAGCGCAGATATACGTCCACAAAATGCTTGAAAAGCAGCTAAAAGACCAAGGAAACGTCCGCGCATTGGTGCTAAAAGCTCGCCAAACGGGCATATCTACCTACACACAGGGCAGAAACTTCTGGAAGGTCACGCAAAATCGAAACGCTAACGCATTTGTACTGTCCCACCTTGCGGAATCAACTAACGCTATTTTCAATATGGTCCGCTACTTCTATGACAATGTCCCCCATCCGGCATTTAAGCCGCCGTTAGCGAGCCAGTCTGCATCAACGCTTGTATTTGACGAGATCAACTCGCGATATCGGGTGGGAACCGCAAGGTCTACCCAAACAGGTCGAGGACAAACAAACAGATTTGTACACGGATCGGAGGTTGCTTTCTACCCGCAAGGATCAGACATCGTTGCAGGTCTATTGCAAACGGTCGGCGGGAAAAATACTGAAGTAATTCTCGAAAGTACTGCGAATGGAGCTGGCGGCTGGTTCTATGACCAGGTGATGAAATCGCTACGCGGCGAGTCCGAGTGGGTCACCTGTTTCATTCCGTGGTACTGGATGCCGGAGTACAGAAAAAAAGTTTCGCCTTACTTTGTGGCGACACCCGAAGAGTATGCGCTTGCCCAGAAATATAATTTAGATGACGAGCAGCTTTCGTTTAGACGCGCCAAGCTTGATGAGTTAGGTGGCACCGATCTTTTTAGGCAGGAGTACCCTAGTACCCCGCTCGAAGCATTTTTGACATCCGGTCGGTGCTTCGTTGAAGAGACTGCGATATCTAAGTGTGAGGTTAATTGCTATACCGCAGACTTTTACGGGGACATCATCGGCGGCGATCTGATACCGCGAGAGCATGGCAACTATCAAGAATGGTATCCGCCAGCGCGAGAAGAGAGTTACGTTATCGGCGTGGACGTTGCGGAAGGTCTTGCTTATGGCGACTATAGTTGCGCTCAAGTATTAGACTCGATGGGCAATCAGGTTGCATGTTGGCACGGGCATATGGACCCTTTCGATTACGGCGCACTAGTCGCGATGCTAGGCAAGCGATATAACAATGCTTATATAGTAGTAGAAAGAAATAACCATGGTCTGGGTACGCTCCGAAAAATTCAGGATTTGGGATACTCAAATCTATTTGTAGAAAGTTCGGTTGACGGAGCCTACGGAGATCGGATGACAAAGCGCGGTGGCTTCTTAACCACCAGCAAAACGAAACCGCTCATCATTGACAACCTCGCTACGCTGTTGCGACAGGGTGAAAGTGGTATAGCCGACATCGATTTATTAAGTGAGTTGCGAACTTACGTTATAGATGAGAAAGGTAGTTACAATTCTCAGAGCGGATGTTATGATGATAGGGTGATGGCTTATGCTATTGCCCTGCATGGACTAGCTTCTATGCCTCGACCGAGGCACCGGATAATACAGAAACGATTTAAATCGCTAGATCCTGTTACGGGCTATTAATCCATGCATGACGAGTTCGATGACGACGAGGTAGTTCAGGAAGAAGAATCAGATGGTACGCAGGCGCAAAGCATGCAGAGCCTGGGTTCTCGCCTTGCTGGTACATTTCAAGAATATAAAGACGCTCGCAAAGAGACAGAAAACGAGTGGCTAAAAGACTTGCGTCAGTATCAGGGTATCTATGAGCCTGATGTACTCGCACGTTTAAACGCAGCGTCTGGATCGCGATCAAAAGTATTCGTCGGGCTAACAAGAACAAAAGTAATGGCTGCTTACAGCCGAATCATTGACCTGTTGTTTCAGCACGGCGATATTTTCTTCTCAGTAACTCCAACCCCTGTTCCGCAGATCGATCCCTTGAAGGCGATGCAAATGCGCCAGATGGCTATGGAGCAGATCATGCAAGCTAGCGGTCAAGATCCTATGATGAATCAGGATTTGATAGCGGCACGAATGGAGGAGCTAGAAGAAGAGTTCCTTGAGTTAGAAAAAGAAATATCTAAGAAAGCCGCAGAATCGATGACCATTGATATTGAAGATCAGTTGGTCGAGACCAATGCGGAGATGAAGTTAAAAGAAAGCATGCTTGAAGCGTGTATCTTCGGTTCAGGTGCCGTTAAGTCAGGCACTGTTCGCATAGATAAAAAACAGTCTTACTCGAAGATGCTCGATCCCGAAACCGGTGAGCAAGCTTATTCCTTAAGCATTGTTGAGACGGTCGCTCCTGAGGTTGAGAGCGTAAGTATCTTCGACCTATACCCAGATCCATACTGCACTACGCTAGAAGACTGTGACGGATTGTTCCGTCGTCATGTCCTGACCCGTAGACAGATGCGAGACCTAGTCGATCTTCCGCAGTTTGACGGAGAGATGGTTAAGTACCTCCTTAAGATTCATCGCAGCGGCAATCACACTGAAGAGAATCACGAAACTACCCGCAGAAGAATTGCTGGTATTAACGAGAACTCGGATTCCAATCGCTTCGTTGTTATGGAGTATTGGGGAACTGTCGATGGTTACGAGCTTGAAGATCACGGTATTGAGCTTGAGGAAGGTTCCGACCTTAGTGATGACTACTCTGCTTGCGTATGGATATGTGACGGGAAAGTACTAAAAGTCATGTTAAACCCAATCACCGGTTACAAGATTCCATACCATATCTTCCCGTATGAAAGAGCGCCACATCAGTTCTGGGGTACAGGCGTACCTCGCATGATGCGCGATAGTCAGGGAACTATGAATACCGCAACAAGAATCTGGTTAGACAACATGGCGTTGTCTTCCGGTCCTATGGTTGAGGTAAACACCGACTTGCTAGCAGCAGGAGAAGACCCGACCGACATCCACCCTTGGAGAGTATTTCTCCGAGAAGGTGGAGACGGATCTATGCCTGCTGTCCGATGGTATCAGCCGATAGCTAACGCTAACGGTTTGAATCAGATTGTAGAGATATTCCGTCGATTCGCTGACGAGACGACCAGCTTACCGAGCTACACGCATGGTGAGCAGACGCAAGGTCTCAACAAAACGGCGACTGGTATGTCCATGCTTATGGGTGCAGCAAACATCGCGCTTAAGAGCACGATTAAAAACATTGACGACTTCTTGATTGAGCCAATGATTGCGAGCTTGTTCCACTTCAATATGGAGTTCGGAACTAACGAGAAGTCAAAGGGTGATCTGCGAATTGTTGCGCGAGGCAGTACGTCTCTCGTTCAAAAAGAGATTCAAAGCCAGAGGTTACTTCAGTTCCTGTCCATTGTTGGCGAAGACCAGAGCGGCGTTATTAAGCGCACGCAGTTGCTTCGAGACATTGCTCAAAGCATGGACATAGAACCCGACGATATTATAAAGACTGAGGAGCAAGTAGCTCTTGAACAGCAACAATTACAACAACAACAACAACAATTACTCCAAGCTCAAATGCAACAAGGAGCAGGCGCAGGCGGTCCTCCGCCTCCGAACAATGCCGGAATGGCACCTCCTTTCTGACTTAATTAAAGCCAGATTTGACAGCGCTCAAGCGTTGTTAGAAAGCGCAGACGAGACAAATTTTAGGTTCGAGCAAGGCAGGCTATTAGAGCTTCGCTTCATGCTTGACCTTGAAGACGCGGCAAAAGCCGTTCTAGACAAAGCGCGGACCCCTAAGAGGACACCCGCAATAGACTAACGAACATCCCAATTTGGGACTCGAAGGAAATTAACAATGTCAAAGAGAAATGACCCAGCGCGACTAGAAGCTGAAGCTAAAGAATTGTACGAACAAATGACTAAAGGAAGGACTGAGACCCCAGAGGCGGATCAACCTCTAGAGGACACCTTGGAAGAACCGGAAGCGTTGCAAGTAGAAGCCCCCGAACCCACGGACAGGGCTGAGATGTTAGCAGATGAGGACGCAGAAGAAGAGTCGGTACGCAGCGATGACTCTGATCTGAAGACTGCTTTGGAAAAAGCAGAGAAAGCTATGAAAGGCGCACAGGCGAGAATGACCAAGGCGACTCAAGAAACGGCTGACTTGAAGCGGCAAAATGCCGACCTGATCAGAAGTATCACTGAGTTGAAAGGTCAACTTGTAGACTCTTCAAGGGATGACAGCAAGCTGGCACAGATAAGGGAAGATTACCCTGATCTAGCTGGACCACTGTTAGACGAGTTGAAGAGAACGCAAGATGAAGTTGGCGCAGCCAAAGATGCTTTAGCTGAGCAAGAACAGAGTAAACATCAACAGATCCAAGAGCAGGCGCAAGCTGAGCACTTTGAGCGAATCCGAGCGGTACACCCTGATGTCGATCAACTTATTGATACGGCAGACTGGTTGAACTGGTTGGAGGAAGCGGATTCTCACACGAAGACCTGGATACAAGAAGGGTCGTCTAATGATGTGAACACTGTACTTTCAAGGTTTAAAGCTGACATGGGACAGCCAGCTCCAACGCTGCAAGAGCAGACTTTAGAGCGAGCAAAATCGGTTGCAGAACCGAAGATGCCAAAAGCTCGAAAGTCTAATTTAAAAGGCGATAAGAAATTCTGGACTGTCGAAGAGATCATGAAGATGCCAAACGAAACGTTTGAAAAGCATCAGTCTGAAATACTCAAAGCGATGGAAAGGGGATCGATACGCCGCTAATCTCTTGTGAGGTAATGCAATGTCTTTTTCACAATTTTCTACGGGTGCTACATCGGAAGTAAACTTTATCCCAGAGGTGTTCTCAAAACTCCTTCAGGCAAAGTTTTACAAAAAATCAATTTTACCCGCGATTTCAAACACCGATTATGAAGGTGAAATCTCCGGTCAAGGCGACAAAGTTGTTATTCGTACAGTTCCGGCTGTAACCATCAATAACTATGCTGGCTCAATCACTACTCAAGAGCTGACTACTGCTAAAGTAGAAATGCTCATTGATAAAGCGAAGTACTACAGCTTTAAAGTGGACGATGTTTTGGCAGCTCAGGCTGACATTAATATGCTTGAAGGTGCGTCTACCGATGCGGCTGAAGGCATGCGTATTGCTGTTGAGACTGATGTTCTTGCAGCAGCTATTACTGGCGCTACGACTATTGGTTCTCAAACCACTATTACAGCGGCTAACATTTTGAGCAACATCTTGGCTCTGTCTAAGACGTTAGATGAGTTGAACATTCCTGAAGAAGGTCGATTCATCGTCCTTTCTCCTGAGTTCATCAGCTTATTGAAACAGTCCGAGCTTCGTCAAGCGTACATTACTGGAGATGCTACTTCGCCTCTTCGTAATGGCATGGTTGGAATGGTTGACCGCTTTAACGTGTTTCAAAGCAACATGCTTTTCACTGCCGGTTCTGGCGCTGACAGTGGTTACACGCATGTCCTAGCAGGTCATCCTAAGGCTCTTTCTTTCGCGTCACAGTTTACTAACACTGAAACTGTTCGTATGGAAAGCACCTTCGGTGATCAAGTTCGTGGCTTGAAAGTGTACGGATCTAAGATTGTAACTCCAGATGCGCTTTGCGTAGGTAAGTGGACTTAAGTCTAGTCTGAACCATGGGGGAGGGTAACTCCCCTCCCCTTTTTAGGAGCTTAAATGAAATCCGCAACAAAAAAAGACGATATATTTGCTAAGGCAAAAGAAGACTTCGATGTAAAGCTTGATCGCAGGCTAACGCTTGCACAGTTAGAGGAGCAGGTTAAGCAGTTGGCTCGCAATAAAGCTAACCCGCCCCCGAAAGAAGAAGCCCTCGTCCCTAAACGAGTGAAAAATGTAATCACAGGAAATGTGTTTGATTACAATCCGCTTTTTAAAAATAACCCCGATTTGCAAATAATCGAATGGGAGACGAACGATGGCGACAACTAAAGTTGTAGATATTTTAGATCGGGCTGGGATTATCCTACAAGATAATACCAACGTTCGATTTCCTAACGAAGAGCTTTTGAAATTCTTTAATGACGCGCAGAAAGAAGTTGTGCTTCATAGACCAGATGCAAAGATGGTAAATACTACATTCGCTTGCGCCACTGGGAGTAAGCAGACTTTACCCTCCGCCGCGTTACGATTGATTGAAGTAGTGCGAAACGTGGGCGGTCGAGCCGTTACGCAAGTACAGAGACGCATCCTAGACGAGACGCTCCCCAACTGGCACGAGACAGTGGCTTCAACTAATAAGATCGAGCATTTTATTTATGACGCAGTTGATCCGAAGAATTTTTACATATATCCCAAAGGTGCTAGCGGCACACATTCTCTAGAGATTGTTTATAGCTCGTCGCCTTCAGAGATCACGATATCGAACTTTGCGACAGATACGCAGGTAATTAGCGTTGATGATGTTTATGCAAACTGCATTTTAGATTACGTGTTGCACCGTTCGTATCAGAAGGATTCAGAGTTTGCTGGCAATCCGCAGAGAGCGATGATGCACTACCAGAGCTTTGCTAACGCCCTTGGTGTAAAGACGCAAGCTGATGGCGCGACCACTCCCCTACCCGCGTCGGCTGGTGTTGGCTAATGAAGTACTCAGACCTGAACTTGTATGTTGGACCCGAAGTACAGGGCGCTCCCGACTTTATAATAGAACGGGCGATACGCGATTCTGCCATAGACTTTTGCAGCAGATCCGATGTCTACATGCCTGAACCTGAATTTATGACGGTAGTTCCTGGCGTCAATGAGTACGCGGTATCGTTACCGTCCGGTTCTGAGTTGAACCACATCATAGATATATTCTGGAACACTACTGCGCTAAAGCCTACGAGTTACAGTGAGCTTTTGCAGAGGCTGGGAAATGAAAGCACAAGGGGTTCGCCACGGTACTACGCTCAGCGTGACAACACTGAATTCTACTTAGCGCCTATTCCCGCATCAACGGCTAGTATTCGAGTTTTGTACTCCGTTAAACCCACCTCTACTAGCACAAGCATTCCAGACACAGTTGGTAAAGAGCATCGAGAATTAATTGCTCACGGTGCTTTGTATCGGCTTCAGATGATGAGTTCGCAGCCTTGGTCAAACCCAAATGCCGCTGGAGTAAATAAGCAGTTGTTTGAGCGAAGCGTAGGTCGAGTAATTCGCCAAGTGAAATATGGCTTTAGCGGTGGTTCTTTGACCGCCAAATCGAGGGAGTTTATTTAATGGCGTATTCGCAAACAATCAACTTAGTCACCGGCGATACGCTGCCCGAACTGACTTTCACTTTGAAAGACAGCAATACAGCAGCGGCAGGGGTAACCCTTGACGAGAGCAATAGCGCTACATGGGCGCCAATTAACGTGACGGGCGCAACGGTGAAATTGCGACTGCGAGAGCTTGGTAGTACGTCTCTTAAGTCCACGTTAACCTGTACTGTGACCAACGGCTCAGCCGGAAGCGTAGCCACCGATTTCCCGACGGGAACCTTGGATACAGCAGGAACGTTCGAGGGTGAGTTGGAATTGACGTTTCCCAATGGCGGCATACAGACGGTTAACGACCTAATTAAATTTAAAGTGCGTAGCGACTTCGACTAATGACCTATCGAGTTGTAGTTAATGCGTCACAACGGATTCGTGCTTTAACTAGCAGCACGAATATTGTTGTTGCTGACGCACAACTTACAACGTCACAAGCATTAGTAACACAAGCATCTTATGCTGCGGAGGTTAGTTCTCGAATCGTTGGTGCTTTTGCCGCTTACAGGGAACCTACAACTGAAATCTACTTCCAAAACCTGTCTGCGATAGACATTGAGTTAGACCCGTTTTCACTCAACAAGTACTTTCGCCTTGAGCAGTTCGGTATCTCAGACGCACCAGATCTTTTAGTTACCAAAGGCTTTAATGATTCAGTCGCTGCCACTGATGAAGTGCAGACAGTCACTGTAGGTAAAGGCTTTGAAGAAAGCATTGGCATGGGCGACTTCGCTTTTGTTCTGTTGGAACTACTTAGAGATTTTACTGACAGCGTTCCAGTAACAGATGCTCAAACATTGTCGTCGGGACTCTTTAAGTCAGAGACGTTGGGATTAGCTGATATAACGTCGACGTTTATATCTAAGTCTGAAATTGATGTTGCGAGTCTTGCGGAGCAGGCAGAGCTTGGTTTTTCAAAGCCACTCACTGATTCAGCTGGTTTGTCAGACCAATTTTCAAGGGCAGCGGTATTCCAGCGCGTGTTCACTGATTCTTTTGCGCTTGACGATTTCACAGACGTTGATGCAATAACTAAAGACTCTATAGCAGCAAAAAACAACGTTATTGGTTTCTCTGATGTACAAAGCTTTGTTACAGATAAACCATTCCAAGACGCGATGAGTTTTGCTGAACAGTCTGTAGCTGCTCTTACTAAAGGGATTTCAGACGCCGCGTCAATCACCGAATTAATTCAAATAACCACGGCGTCACCAGCGTCATCTGTATTAAATGCGAGCGTTATGAACAGCTCGCCTCTTAATAAATAGGAGCTATAAATGTTACATGATAATTTTCAAATGACTGGACGTCTGTCAATTGCTATCAATGATGCAGTTGTTCAAGAAGTACCTAATCTTGTTGTTACTGACGGGAAAGAATACGTTGCAAGCCGGATGAAGGACACAAGCAAATCCTCCATGTCACATATGGGAATTGGTACAGGCTCAACCGCCGCCGCCGCTGGTGATTCGGCGCTTGGTGGTCAAGTTGATCGCAATGCATTGACCTCGACTACCGTTTCTGGAGCGACTGTGACGTATGTTTCTACTTTTGCAGCAGGCGAAGGGACAGGCGCGATCACAGAGGCTGGTTTGTTTAATGCTAGCTCTGCAGGCGACATGCTTTGCCGCACGGTATTCGCAGTAGTGAATAAGCAAAGTGCGGACTCTATGACTATTACTTGGGCTGTAGCAGTAAGTTAATCCAACTAATATTCCGAGGGACGTAGCATGGCAATAGTTTTTTCCAACAACGCCAATACCGTTTTGGCATCTAGCGTATCTACATCTGCGACGAGCATTTCGGTCGTAGACGGGAGCGTATTCCCTGCGCTTAGTGGTTCAAACTACACATACGTCACATTTGAAGACGCTCAGGGTAACGTGGAGATTATAAAGGTTACTGGAAGAAGCGGTAACACGCTTACGGTTGTTCGAGCGCAGGACAACACATCTGCGAGAGCGTTCACGGCGGGTGATAAGTGCGAGTTGCGATTAACTGCTGCGGGTTTAAATGAAGTTGCTACGCAGGCAGATACAGACACGACTTATACAGTTGGCGATGGCGGTCTAACTCAGAAAAACTTCACCACCACACTAAAGACTAAACTGGATGGTGTAGCCGAAAGCGCGAACAACTATGTGCTACCCTTTACAAACAATTCAGCTAACTGGAATACAGCTTACGGCTGGGGTAATCATGCGCTATCGGGTTATGCAACTGAGTCCTACGTTGGAACTCAGGTTAGCAACCTTGTAGATTCATCTCCCGCAACGCTTAACACGCTAAACGAATTAGCTGCTGCGCTAGGCGATGATGCTAACTTCTCGACTACCGTAACAAACAGTATTGCAACTAAGCTACCATTGGCTGGTGGCACTATGACAGGCGCGCTTACTATAGAAGCTGGTTCTGGAAGTACTACTCCTTTAGTTATTGGCTCAAGTAGTTCAACAAACTATACTGTGCAACGATGGGTAACTAACTTAGGTTCAAGTGATGCATACATAATCGCTTATGGAGGTTTTAACACAAATAACGGAGGTAACTTTGCAGTCAAGAACATTAGGTACGGCGGCGAAATATTCTTTGAGTTAGACAATAGTGTACAGCCTTTAAGACTGACAAGTACGGGTGCAACCTTCGCAGGAGAAATCACAGCCAACGGCGGCATAGCTCTGGGTGATGGTGACAGGGCTACATTCGGCACCTCTGACGACCTAGTTGTGTACCATGATGGTACACATTCATATGTTAAAAATACTACTGGTAACCTGTACTTACAAGATGATAGCTATGTTGAAATTGGTAGTCCGTCGGGCGAAGTTTATATAGGTGCTGTGAAAGATGGCGCTGTAAATTTACGGTTTGACAACGCCTCCAAACTAGCCACTACCGCCAGCGGAATTGACGTTCTTGGCGTAGTGACTGCTGATGGGTTGACTGTTGATGGTGGTTCTAGCTCACCAAATCATTTGTTAACTGGTGCTAGAGCAGGGACATTAGTTTCTATTGACAATGAAAGCACTTCAACTTCCTATGGCTTGCTTACAAACACCGCCAGTGTAAGTGCTAATAGTTATCCGTTATGGGTTACATCTAACGATGTCAACAGATTAACTGTAGGGGGCAACGGAGACATCAGCTTCTACAATACAGCGGGGGACTCACAATCTCTTTTCTGGGACGCCTCAGCGAAATCGTTAGGTATTGGTATTTCTTCCCCGACCGCAACTCTAGACGTAAGGCGTGCAGATGCTTCGGGAAAGATTGCAGAGTTTCATCAAAGCGCAGGTTTTGGACTAGAATTTGGTAGTTCTCAAGCTCAGTCATATATCGAAGCAGGTAGTAATCAGACGCTACTTATAACAGTGCCTTCAGACATGACTATCGACTCTGGCGGGGATATTAATCTTGATGCGGGTGGGGCAGAGATTAAATT
>Ga0075444_10002126_pt1 | contig 11976 bp, 12 predicted proteins | sample CoawatmetaG01DNA_FD_76836 | JGI IMG/M metagenome (GOLD analysis project Ga0075444, IMG submission 76836) | Marine microbial communities from the West Antarctic Peninsula - Coastal water metaG017-DNA | ecosystem: Environmental > Aquatic > Marine > Coastal | place: Atlantic Ocean: West Antarctic... | reverse complement strand
GTTCAGCGTCGGCGCGGCCGCCGCCCACGACGCGGGCACGCGCGGCTCGGGGGGGGCGTCTCTCGGTGTCTTCTCCTGGTCCTGCGAGGCGCTCGAGGCGCGCTGCGCCCTAAACCTTGACTCCGCCCGATCACGGATCCGAATCGGCGGCTCACTTGCGGTCTTGAGCGCCGTCGGGGCGTCAGTTTCGAAAGTGTCGGGGTCGCGTGAGGCTCGCGTTGCCTGATTCGTTGGGGCCGCCCGCGATTCTGATCTTTGGACAATCCCAACAATACCGATTCGGTCGTCCTATTTCGGACGATTCACGCCCTTCGGTCTCTAGGGGCGGCGCCCAGACTCATCGGACCTTCGACGGGTTCGCCCGAGGCGCCCTGCTGCGTCGGTCGAGCGCCGGAGATCACTGATGACCTAGCGACGAGACCCTGAAACGGCGAGAGCCCCCCGTTGGCGCGGGAGGCTCTCGGAGATCGCAGATGCCGTTGTGGAAGGCGGCGAATTGACTGGTCCAAGGTATGGGGCGTCGTAAGGCGCGTCAAGGACCAGACGGGGAAGCTTTGCCCCGCGTTCGGCGATCTTGCCCCCGATCAAGCGGCTTCGTCCCCATGAAGGGACCACCATGCAAACCGCCCATTCCAACGAATGGCGGCCAGGCTTCGCCAAGCGCGCAGACAACTTCGACCAGGTCTGCGCCCAGGCCGAGGCCTGGCGCTGGCGCCCGGGCGAGAGCATCGCCCGCGTCGCCGCCGCCGTGCTGAAAGGCACGCCTATGCTCAGTGCGCCGCAGCGCCTGACCCTGCTGCTCTATGTCGAGCACCTGAACCAGGACCGCCTGGAGCAGGACATCGCCTGCGTCTGGCCGTCGACCAGTCTGGTGGCCGAGTACCTCGGCTGCAGCGAGAGCCAGGCCCGGGCCAACCGGCGGGCCCTGGAGGCCGCGGGCCTCATGGTGCGCGACTACACCCGCGCCAACCGCCCGGCCGGGCTGGAGGCCTATGACCTGCGCCCGCTGATGGCCCGTCTCGACGAACTGGAGGCGGTGGACGCGGCGATCCGCGAGGCCGCGGCCGCCCGCAGGGCGATGTATTCTGAAGCGGTCGCCTTCCCGATGAAAGATAGCGCCCGGGCGCCGGAATCTCGGCGCCTAGAACAGTCCCATCAGAATTTTAGTTCATCTGTACGAGGAAAGGACGCGGCTGCGCCGCGACATGATTCACCCGGTCGGCCCGCTGCGCGGCCCGAGATCGGCACGACCCGAGACCAATCGAACACACGCCGGCGCACCGGCCCAGCCAGCGCCATTGGCTCTCCGGGGGGAGCCAGCGGTTTCGTCAGCGGACAACCCGACCCCTCGGTGTACGCGGAAATGGTCCGTGCCGAGCTTCGGACGGCCGCCCTGGTCTGTCCGTCCTTGGCCGCGCTGGTCACCCCTGCCCTGCTCGCCAACCCGGCGAGCGCCACGCCAGAGGACGCCGCGCGCGTGGCGGCCGCCGCGGCGGAACTGCTCCCGCAGCCGGAGCGGAACAATGACCAGACCGCCATGTGGGGCTGGCGCAAGCATGGGATCCGCGTGCTGGTGATGCTGGCCATCGCCGTCGAGGACCCGGAGGTCCGCTCGCCTTGCGGCTATTTCGGCAAGCTGACCGGTCAGGATCGCGGCGCGGCCGACCTTCGGTTGAACCTGGCGCGGATCCTCAGGTCCAAGGGCGAGCCGCCGCCACCGGATGTCGCCGCCGCGCCGGTTGTCGAGGAGCCGCCGCCGCTGATCTTCAGCCCCGGGGTCGAGGACCATCCGTGGCCGGACATCGCCGGCCACCTTCGGGCGATCGTCCGCGAGGGCGCCTGGGGCAGCTGGTTCGGCCAAATCGGCTTCCACGGCGTGGTCGATGGGGTCCTGACCCTGTCGTGCCGCACCGAGATCGCCGCGGACCGGATCAAGCGCGACTTCATTCCCGCGATCCTGCAGGCGGCCGAGGCCGCCGAGGTGTTCGTCGACCGGGTGGTGCTGACGGTCCGAAAGCGATGACGGCCGGCCTATATTCGACCGGTGGGCCGCCTGGCGCCGCCGGAGCCGCTGGGGTGTGACGATGGAATGTTTCCGGATCGACGAGAGCGGCTACACCGGCTTTGATCTGCTGAATCCTGAGCAGCGGTTCCAAGGCGCGGCGGCGATCGCGATCAGCGACGAAGAAGCCGTGCGGCTGATCGAGGCGCATTTCCCGCGGCTTCAGGCGCCGGAGCTGAAATACCGCGCGCTGTCGCGTCGGCCTGGCAGCCGGCCGCATCTGCTGGCTCTGCTGCGTGACCTCCTGCACGGCTACAAGTGCGTCACCCATGTCATGGACAAGCGCTTCATGCTGGTCCTGAAGTTCTGCGACTACGCCGTGGAGCCCTGGTATTATGAGCGCGGCGCCGACTTCTACGCCGACGGCCAGAACTACGCGATGGGATCGCTGCTGACGATCCTCGGTCCGACCCTGCTGGGGGCCGCGCCGTTCGAGGCCATGCTGGCGGCGTTCCAGCAGGCGATGAGAGCCAAGACGCCTGAGAGCCTCGACGCCCTCGTCGCGGCGGCCCGCCGCACCAACTGGCAGGCGATCCCCGAGGCCATAGGGCCCCTGGCCAGGGATGCCTGCCCCGATTGCTTGGCGGCGATCGCCACGCCCGGCGTCACGACCGACCTCGCCATGGTGACGATACAGGCCCTGATCAGTCGGATGGAGGTCATGGCCGACGGTCCCTATCGCGTGGAGCACGACGAGTCGAAGAACCTGGCGGCCTACCATGACCTCCTGCAGGCGTTCATCGACCACACGGGCGAGGTGGAGCTGCGGCAAACGGCGATCGCCAGCTTCAAGTTCCCGCTGAAACTGACCGAGCTGACCCAGGTCGATTCCAAGACTAGCCCCGGGATCCAGCTCGCGGACGTGATGATCGGCGCGGCGCTCGAAGCCGGCAACATCATGACCGGCCACCGCACGGACGGCCTCGACCCCGAGGCGCTGCTGCCGCTGTTCAAGGACGACCAGCTGATCCACATGCTCCCGAGCCTCGATTTCGAGGCCCAAAAGGCATTCCGCAAAGGCGCCCAGGCGTCGGAGGTGATCGACTATTTCGCCGCGAATTTCGGCGGCACAGGCGTCTGACGAATTTGACGAACCTGATAAACTTGGCGAGTTCGGCTCGAAGGCCCATCTTCGGGCCCAGGAGACCCCCCATGGCCCAGGCACGTGAACAGGATCGTCAGGCGAGCGCGAAGCGCTCCCGCAGAGCCAAGGGGGCCGCGGCGCGTTCGGCCTCGAGCGGCCAGTTCCTGCGAGTACACGCCGACGACGACGTCACCGAAGTTCCGGTCTCGAAAGTCCGCTACGGCCGGATCGTCAACAAGTCCCGCGTGCTCGGCAAGGTGATCGCCGGCTACGCCGACGCCGCCGCCAAAGCCAAGCGAACGGGCAAGGCCTATGTGATCACCTATGTGGTGACCCCGGATGGCAAGGCGCAGGCCATGGCTGAAACCCCCGCCGAGCAGCCGGCGGAGGGTTCGCTCAACGCCGCCATCGCCCGGGCCAAGGGCCGCGGCGCGACCAAGGCCGCCGACATCCTGAAGGGTCCGGACATGTTGACCGCGCGCGACTTCGGGCCGCTGATCGGCGCCTCGCATGAGACCGTCAACACCAAGCGCAAGCGCCACGAGGTCCTGGGCCTGGAGGGCGCGACGCGCGGCGTGAAATATCCGCGCTGGCAGGTGACCGACAGCGGCCTGCCGCTGCCGGGCCTGCCCAAGCTGTTCGAGGTCCTGGGCGAACAGCCCTGGATCGTCTTCCGCTTCCTGAAGACGCCGCACGCCGAGCTGGGCGGCAAGACCGCCCTAGACGTGCTGAAGACCGGGCGCGTCGACGCCGTCGACACGGTCGTGGGCGTCGCGGAGAACCAGGCCGCCGGCGCCTTCAGCTAGTGGCGTTGGTATGGGAAACCGGACAAGCGCGCTCTCGCGGCCGCGGCTGGATGAAAGGGAATCCCGCGATGGCCTAGGTCGTCCTCGCCGTTGGCGCCGCGCCCGGAACAGACGAACCGCCGCGACAGCAAGCACGAGCTCGACCGCCACAAACGACGGCAGGGCCGCGCTGAGTCCGAAGCCGATGAATCGCGCAAAGACATTCAATCCATCGCTTGGCCCGATCGCGGCCCACCGCCGCGTTCGCTGGACGGGGCCCTTGGGGCATGATTTGGAATTGGCTCAGGATGCTCACCGGAAGTGAGCCAACGCCGCTCGACTTAAACCTCCCGGAGGTTTATAGGGCGGCCTTAGAACTCACCCAGGGTTAGCCATTGGACAGCAAGATAAACCAACTCCAGACCTTGCTGCCGGCCGGCGTGCTGGTCGACGCGGCGTGGCTGAAGGATCGCGGCTACTACTCCAGCCTCGTCGCGAAATATGTCCGCAGCGGCTGGCTCGAGCAGCCGACGCGCGGCGCCTATCGCCGCGCGGGCGAGGTCGCGGGCCAGGATGACGACGCCTGGGCCAGCGTGATCCTCTCCCTGCAACGCCTGCGCCCTCCCCTCCCCTTGCTCGGCGGCCGGACGGCCTTGGAGCTGCTGGGCTACGGCCACTTCCTCTCGCCGACAGGTCCCAACGAGCTGCACCTGTACGGTCGCGATCCGCCGCCGCTGTGGGCCCGGCGGCTGCTGGGACCGCGGCTCGTGTTCCATCGCGCCCGGCTGTTCACCGACGACCCCGTAAAGGGCCCAACGTCCCGTCTGGATCGCGACAGCGACCACATCCGCCGACCGGATCGCGACGGCGTCGTGGGCCAGCTCGCCATCAGCACCGCCGAGCGGGCGCTGCTGGAGCTGCTCGACGAGGTGCCGCAGGCGGCGAGCTTTGGGGAAGCCGATACTCTGATCGAGGGCCTGACCACGCTCAGCCCCCACCGGATGTCGCATCTGCTGGCCAGCTGCCGGAGCGTGAAGACCAAGCGCCTTGCCCTCTGGTTCGCGGACCGCCATCGTCTGCCGTGGGCGGCGCGGCTCGACCGGCAGAACATCGACCTCGGTCAGGGCAACCGTGTCCTGATTCCGGGCGGACGGCTCGACCCAACCTACAAGATCACCGTTCCGCGCGAGCTCGCGTCGTCATGAGCGACGCCCAGTACCGCGCCCAGGTCGCTCTGCTTGTGCGGATCCTGCCCCTCCTCGCCGGTGAACCCGATTTCGCGCTGAAGGGCGGCACGGCCATCAACCTGTTCTGGCGCGACCTGCCGCGCCTCTCCGTCGACCTCGACTTGACCTATCTCCCCCTCGCGGATCGGCCGACCTCCCTTGCCGCCATCGAGGCGGGCCTGCGCCGGCTGGCCGACCGCATTCGCGCCCAGATCGCCGGCGCGGCTGTCGACCTGCAGGGCGGCGCCGAGGGAGTGCACCGGATACTGGTGCGCGTCGGCGGGATCCAGGTGAAAGTCGAGGTCACGCCGGTCCTGCGCGGGGTGGTGTTCGCGCCCGAGGTGCGGGCGGTGACCCGGCGCGTCGAGGACGCCTTCGGCTTTGCCGAGGTCAACCTGGTGTCCTTCGCCGACCTCTTCGCCGGCAAGATGGTCGCGGCCCTCGACCGGCAACACCCGCGTGATCTGTTCGATGTGCGCGATCTGCTGGCGACCGAGGGTCTGACCCGCCCCTTGATCGAAGCCTTCCTGATCTACCTTGTGAGCCATAACCGCCCGATGGCGGAGGTTCTGGCGCCGAACCGCAAGGACATTGCTGAGGAGTTTGAGCGGACTTTCGCCGGCATGACCGAGGCGCCCGTCGACATCGCCGAGCTGGTTCGGGCCCGCGAGGACCTCATCGGCGGCGTGCACGCGGCCCTGACCGAAGCCGACCGGCGTTTCCTCCTAGGGGTCAAGCTCGGCGAGCCGGATTGGGGCCTGGTCGGATTGCCCGACGCCGCCGCCCTACCGGCCGTGCAGTGGAAGCTGGCGAACCTGGGGCGACTGGAGGCCGCGCGGCGGCAAGCGCTTGCCGATCGGCTGCGAGCGGTGCTTGGCCTATGATCCTGCGCGCCTTTTCGGGCTTGCCAATTGGCAGCCGTGGATGGCCAAGCGCGCCGCCCGCGAGCAGAAGTTCGACCTGTTCATCCCGCGCATGAACAGCCTGCCGCTGAAGGATCAGCGGGAGATAACGGAACGCGCGTTCTTCTCCTCTCGTGGTCGTTAATTGCGTCCGCCACGTGCCCAAGGCCATCCGCGGAAATCCTGCGCGAACTGGGTCGGGCGCGTGACCTGATGGAGCCGGGCCAAGGCGGCCGTGCCAGGTGAAGCCGGCGCCCGCCTCGGGCACAGCGCCCAAAGGGCGCGGTCGACGTCTTCGCTGGCGGCTTGACTACGGCTCAGCTTTCCAGCTTGGAGACGCCGACGCGGACCGGCGCTCCGGTCTGCACTACCTCGAGGTAATCGATCCTGGGGTCGATGGCTTGGGCGAGCGCCGCAATCACGATTTCCCGCGTCGAATGGTAGGTCAGCATCGACCACGCCGAGGTTGAGACGTGGTGCGCGCCGCCGTTCAGGGCCTTGATGCGTGCGATCAGGTGTTCGCGCCGCTCAGCGTAGGTTCCTCTGGTCGGCGAGGCCTGTTCCTTCAACCGGCAGGTAGCGAGGAAGCGTTTGGGTTTTGCGCCCGGGACCTTCAGCAGCGCCTCGGCCTCGCTCAATTCCTTCGTCGCCTTGGCCACGCGCTGAGCGTGGGTGGGCGGGGCTTTTTCGCCCATTGTCGTCAGGATGATCTTCTTCAGCGCGTCCGCGCGGGTATCGTTCGCCATGGTCCAGCCCTTTGGGTTTACGCCGAAGCGCGTCGGCCTGGCCAAGCTCAGATATGTACCACATGCGATTTTGTTAAGGCGATCTTATGCATTAGGCCGCATAAAAATTGTCCATAACATAGCCCACATCCTATATAGATGCCGAGGTCCTATAGCCCACAAGGTATAGAGATGAACCGCAGGCAAGCAGCAGCCCTTGGTCGCCGGTCCTTAGATCGGGTCCTTACGCCCTACCGCAAGGCGGCCACCCGGCGGCCTCCGAAGGGCTGGATCCGAGCCATCCGCGATGCGCTCGGCATGACCGCCGAGCAACTCGCCGATCGGATGCACATTACCCAGCCGTCCGTCCAGCGCCTGGAGATCTCCGAGGCCGAGGACACCATCCAGCTAAAGACCCTGAAACGCGCCGCCGAGGCCCTCGGCTGCGAGCTGGTCTATGCACTGGTGCCGCGCCAAACGCTGGGTGAGACATACGACCTGGCGGCGCGCCAGGTGGCGCTGCGCGAGCTTGGCCGGATCAGCCATTCCATGGCCTTGGAAAACCAGGCGGTCGATGACGAAGATGACGATGAGCGGCTGCGCCGCTTCATCGCCGACGAGCTCGACCCGCGCGACATCTGGGCCCGCCGCCCGTGACCGACGACGACGACCTCTACGCACACGATGGCGATGCGACCGACCTGACGGCCGAGGAGCGGGTCGGGCTGATCCCGACCTGGATCGTGACCCGAGCCGACCTCAATCGGGCCGAACGCGCCAACATCACCGACGGTCTCCGCTGGGCGCGCCGAGGCCGGTTCGACGTGCTCAATCCAGAAGCGCTCATGACCTTGCACAAGCGCATGTACGGCGAGGTCTGGCGCTGGGCGGGCGAGACGCGCCGTTCAGAACGCAACATCGGCCGCGACGATTGGTGGGCGCTGCGCGAGCATCTGGTCCAACTGCTTGGAAACATCGGCGCCCAGATCGACGCCGGCGCGCGCGATCCGGACGAGATCGCCATCGATTTCCATCACCAGCTGGTCGCCATTCACGTCTTCCCAAACGGCAATGGCCGACACGCGCGCCTGGCGGCGGATCTGTTGGCCGAGCGCCTTGGCCGACCCCCGTTCACCTGGGGCCGCTCCGACCTAGTCGATGTCGGCGACGCTCGGGTCGCCTATGTGGCGGCGCTGAAGGCGGCGGACGCCGGGGATCTGGGGCCGCTGATCGCCTTCGCGCGATCCTGACCCGCCCATCAGGTCTTCGGGTCGGGGCCTGGGGCCGCGCCGGTCTCGGCGGTAAGTTCGGTGATCAGGGTCACCGGGCCATAATATCCGAAGTCCTCGCGGACGCAGGCCAGCGCCAGGTCGACGTCGCGGTAGGTCTTGGGCTTGTCGGACTTGAACATATTGACCCGGTGCTCGCCGGGCCGGCTGCTCAGGCGCACGAAGATCGTCCAGCGGCGATCCTCGCCCTGCACCAGCCGGACATCCTTCAGGCCGCCGCCGTTCTGCAGATAGGCCGTGAGACTGCGCACGCGGATCGCGTGTTCGGGATTGTGGACGGCGATCCACACCTCGTCGTCACGGCCCGCCGGCGTCGCCCGCTTGTCGTCCTTCTTCGGCAATGGATATGGCCCCGTTAAGCATCGCGAATCCCGCGAATCCGTATCAGGAAACGAGTCGGCGCGCCGTACAGATATGTTTTCGCCTCGGCGGAATTATTGCAGAGCTTACAATGGGTGATCGGATAAGTAGAATAATGGCAAGCCCGCACTTCTTACGCGAGTAAGTAAGAGTGGTGTTCGCCGAACCAAAAACAGATCCGGCGAAAAGACTAGAGCCTACTGCTCTTAAGCGTGGCGTCAGGTGGCGGTCTCACGCTTGAACTGGCACAGTAGCGGGGCGCCCGACCGTTGAGCAATGCCCATTTGTGGGGGAGCGCCCTCCCCCTGCGCCGCAGCCCCGAGGGGTCTGCGGCGACCCCCACCAGCGGGGAGGGCCCCGCAACGCCCCCCAAGAGGGCGGCGCCGGCCGCGCCGGACCGGCGCCACGACCCCGTCAGGACCGGGTCCAGATCAGGCTGAAGCGGTCGCCGGCGGCGTCCTCGACCAGGGTCGCGAACAGCGGGGCGGCGAAGGCCGGATCGTCGATCTTCGCCGACAGATAGTCCCGCTGCTGGGCGCTGGTCTTGCGCCAGGCGGCGCCGAGCTCGGCGTCCGTCCCGTCCGGGCCCCGACCCGTGCCGGTGGCGAAGATGCGGTAGTCCGGCGCATTGTCGCTGGCCTTGTCCGCCTTGCGGATATCCAACTCGACGTCGAGGCTGAGGGTGCGGATCACGCCGTGGAAGGTGTCGCCGCGGCGGGTGAAGGTTCCGATGGTGGCCATGGTCTTGCTCCTGTCTGATCTCGACCGCGCCGATCGCGGTCTCGATGGCGCTCAGGAGGCCGGCGCGGAGCGGCGCCGCACCCGCCAGGGCGTCAGACGCCGGCGGCGGCTTTGTTGCTGCGCGAGGAGGCGCTTGGCGCCGGGGAAGAAAGCCTAGCCGCCGCGCGTTGCGGCGCCGGACGAGGCTGCAAGCCGTCGCCGGCCAGAACGCCAGACGAAGAGACCGCCTGTCGGACGGGCTTCAGACTGGAGCGTCCCAGGCCATTGCGGCCATCGCGAGCCGGCATTTTCAGGGGGTGCGATAGGTGACTTCCTTCCCAAAAAGGACCATGATTTATCCGGTGCTGCGGCACGCCTGACGATGGGTCGCCACTCCTGGCCTGCCCGAACACCGACCTTTGGTCGGGCCGGACGTACAGGAGGCTCGATGAGCGGCTCCCTATCGACAAGCTGCGGCGGCCGCCTTGGGCGGATCTGGCGGCGCGCGCGGGTTCTGTTGCTGGCCGTGCCGTTTGCGATGCTCGCTGTGATTGTCGCCGACATATTGGCCGATCTCGAACGGCCGGGGCCGATGACCTGGTGGGCGCTGGGCGCTGGGCGCGGCCGGGGCCGCGATCGCGCTCTACCTGGCCTTCCCATGCAGGGACTAGGCGCGGAATCTAAGGGACTGGCCGAAAGGTTGGGGAAGGGCGGCGGGGGGCGAACAGTGGAGCGTCGCAGACGCCGAGGAGCCGAGACCATGCCGAGATCTGCGCAACCCCCGCGGCCGGAGGGCGCCCGATGTCCTTGAGGGCGATCGTCGAGGTCCTAGGCGGCGAGCTCTACGACGGCGGCCGGCGCGCCAATATCCCGGCGCCCGGCCACAGCCGCGCCGACCGTTCGGTGTCGCTGCTGTTGAAGGACGATCGGGTGATCGTCCACACCTTCGGCGACGGCGACTGGCAGGCCGTGCTCGACGACCTGCGCGCCAAGCGCCTGATCGACGCCCACAATGCGCCGCGGTCGGTGTCGTTCGGGCCCGCCGTCGATCAGGCGGTCGCGCCCAAGCCCGATTTCCGCCGGCTCGACGCGGCGCGGCGCCTGTGGGAGGCCGGCCGGCCGGTCGCCGGCGCCCTGGCCGAGCGGCATTGCCGCCTGCGCCACATCAGTCGCGCCCTGCCGGGGCCGCAGGTCCTGCGGCACGGCGGCGAGACGCCGGTCTCCGCCTATGCCGAGAGCCGCTATCGCCGCCCTGCCCTGCTGGTGGCGATCAGCGCCGCCGACGGATCCTTCAGCGCCGTGGAGGTGACTTACCTGGCCGCCAACGGCCAGCGGGCGCTGGACCTGCGGCTGCCGCGCAAGACCGTGGGCCTGGTCCCGCCCGGCAGCGCCGTGCGGCTCGATCCGGCCGCCCCGGAGATGCTGGTGGCCGAGGGGGTGTTCACCACCTTGTCGGCCACCGAACGCTTCGGCCTGCCCGGCTGGGCCCTGCAGTCGACGCGCAACCTGAAGAGCTGGTCCGCACCGGAGGGGGTGCGGTCCGTGCTGATCGCCGCGGACCGGGGCAAGGACGGCGAGGCCTCGGCCGAAATCCTGGCGGCGCGGCTGCGCCGGCAGGGCGTGGCGGCGACCATCGCCTTGCCGTCTGAGCCGCATGGGGACTGGAACGAGGCGGCGCGGCCTGCCTGAGGGGCCGGCGCCGTCCACTCAGCCGCTAAAGGCCGGAGGAAGGGCCGGGTTGGGCGCGCCCAGGGGCAGGATGACCCTCGCCCAGGCGCTGGAGCCTGACCCCCATGACCGACATCCAGACCGCTTCCGTCACCCCGATGGACGAGATCACCGTCCGCCTCGGCGACCTCGGCCTCGCGCCGGAGAACCTGCGCTTCCAGGAACCGGCCGACGACGGCGTGCCGCAACTCGCCGAGACCGTGCTCGCCGCCGGCATCCTGATCCCGCCGATCGTGCGGGCGGGCCGCAAGGGCGAACAGCCGTTCATGGCGCTCGACGGCCGCCGCCGCCGCTTCGCCCTGCTGGCGCTGCGCGATCGCGGCGACATCGACGACGATTATCCGGTCGTCTGCAAGCTGGCGGTGAGCCGGGGCCAGCAGGCCGCCGCCATCGTCCTGCCCAACGCCGAGGTGGCGCCGGTGCATATCGCCGACATCATCGGCGCCATCGGCAAGCTGCGCAAAGCCAAGATGGACACCGCCGGCATCGCCCGGGCCCTGGGCTACGCCGAGCTGGAGATCAAGCGGCTGGAGGCCCTGGCGGCCGTCCATCCCAGCGTGCTGAAGGCCCTGCGCCAGGGTCGGCTAACCCTGAAGCAGGTGCGGCTGTTCGCGCGCCTGCCCGACAAGAAGCAGCAGGCCGAGATCGCCCAGACCGCGCTCGACGGCCATTTCCACGACTACCAGCTGCGCAACGTGGTGGAGGGCGACCGGGCGACGGTTCAGGACGACCGCTTCGTCATGGTCGGCATGGACCGCTATGTCGCCGCCGGCGGACGCGTGTCGACCGACCTGTTCGGCGAGCTTCCCGACAGCCTGCTCGATCCGGAGATCCTGCAGAGCGCCTGGCGGGCGCGCATCGAGCCGGTCGTGGAGCATCTGAAGGCGGCGGGCCTGGCCGTCTATGTCGGCCGTGAGGGCGGCTACCGCGCGCCGGACGGCTTCTTCAACCTGCCTTACGTCTACGGCCGCGACCTGACCGAAGCCCAAGCCGAGGCCCTGTCGGCGGCCCGGGCGGAGGTGGCCCGCGTCGCCGGCGAGCTGCAGGACGTCGACGCCCTCTCCGACGACGCGCCGGCGGCGCTCTGCCCGCTGT
>Ga0075444_10002122_pt1 | contig 11983 bp, 11 predicted proteins | sample CoawatmetaG01DNA_FD_76836 | JGI IMG/M metagenome (GOLD analysis project Ga0075444, IMG submission 76836) | Marine microbial communities from the West Antarctic Peninsula - Coastal water metaG017-DNA | ecosystem: Environmental > Aquatic > Marine > Coastal | place: Atlantic Ocean: West Antarctic... | reverse complement strand
GGCTACCTAGCCAGGAAGTATTCATTAGAATCTACCCTAGGAGAAGTTCTAGATCCAATTGCTGATAAGATTTTAACCCTATTTCTCATCATCACATTAATCGTATATTTTAAGAGCTCATATATAGCAATTCTTGGTGCGGTAATTCTATCAAGAGAATTTTGGGTCAGCGCATTGAGAGATCTTAATGCTCGAAAAAATCGCTTAGATGCTACGAAAGTAACATTTTTAGCTAAGCTAAAAACCTCTTCGCAATTTATAACTTTTGGCAGCTTCCTATTAGGTATACTCATGAATAATTCTTTAATAATTTTTCTAAGCAATATTTTGCTTTTTGTCGCTATGATTCTCTCCCTGCAGACTGCCCTGAACTACACAAAAGCAACATTTAAAGCTTAATTCCTAATGTATAATCATAGACAATGAACTTAATTATCTATGGTGCTGGCGGGCATGCAAAAGTTGTTGGCGAGGCAGCTTATAGCTTGGCAGAATATGAAAGAATAATCTTCGTAGACCCCTTTATAGATACATTCTCATTCATTGAAGGTAATCCAATATTTTCACTTGTTTCGTCATATTCTATTCAAGGCAAAGAGTCAGAGACAAAGTCTTTTTGTGCTATTGGAGACAATGAAATGCGCAAGAAGGTCGTTTCACATCACTCGAAAGATAATTTTATACACATAGCCAGCAACGAAGCGTTTATTTCCAAATTTTGCAATATCTCTGCTGGAGTTTTTATTGCTCCAAGAGCCTCTGTAAATGCAGATGCATCGATCGGGCCTCACTCGATTATTAATACTGGTGCTGTTATAGAGCACGACTGTAAAATCAGTAGCTTTTGTCATATTGGACCTAATGCTTCGCTTGGAGGCAATGTATTATTGGGAGATAAAGTATTTGTCGGAGGCAATGCATTCATTAATCCTAATCTTTCAATTTGTAGTGATGTTACTATTGGGAGCGGGTCGGTTGTTACAAGCGACATTAATAAGCCTGGAACTTATGTTGGGTCCCCAGCAAGAAAGATAATATAAACAATAAAAAATCATGATAAACAAAGATAAAACCATATTAGTCACAGGCGCAGACGGATTTATTGGCTCCCATTTAGTTGAAATGCTTCATGAAAATGGCTTCAAGGTAAGAGCCCTTGCTCAATACAACTCATTTAATAATTGGGGTTGGTTGGAGGATATTAATTGCCAAAAAGATATAGAAATTATTGCTGGTGATATCAGGGATCCATTTTTCTGCCAGAAGCTATGTAAAGATGTAGATACAATTTTTCATTTAGCCGCGCTAATAGCTATACCCTATTCATATGTTGCACCACAAAGCTATGTAGAAACAAATATTACGGGAACTCTTAATATCTGTAAGGCTGCATTGGATAATAACGTATCTCGAGTAATACATACATCAACCAGTGAGGTATATGGTTCCGCACAATATGTTCCCATTGATGAAAGCCATCCTTTGCAAGCTCAATCTCCATATAGTGCATCTAAGATTGGAGCCGATGCAATGGCAATGAGTTATTACAATTCATTTAACTTGCCACTCACTATAGCAAGGCCTTTTAATACATATGGCCCAAGACAGTCAGCCAGAGCGTTTATCCCAACAATAATCTCTCAAATTGCCAGTAATCAATCTCAGCTTAAGCTTGGAGATACAACTCCAACAAGAGATTTAAATTTTGTATTAGATACTTGCAGAGGTTTTATGTTACTAGCAGAATCTAATGATGCGGTTGGCGAGATTATTAACATCGGTTCAAATACTGAGCTTTCAATAGGAGAGGTTGCATCTATTATCAAGTCTGAGATGGATAGCGACATTGAAATTGTTCTTGACGAGCAAAGAATTAGACCAAAAAAATCCGAAGTAGTGCGCTTATGGTGTGATAATAAGAAAATAAAAGAGATTGTAAATTTTGAACCAACATATGATATTTTTTCTGGCCTTAGAGAAACCATTATATGGTTTCAAGGTAAAGAAAATCTTGCGAAGTATAAATCTGATATTTACAACATTTAAAAATCATCAATGTTAGATCAAATATCCGAGTTCATCCGAGAGAAATTTCATACTAATGATTTTATTCCACTGCATGAACCTAGATTTATAGGTTTGGAAAAGGATTTATTAAATAAAACAATAGAATCAACTTTTGTTTCCAGCGTTGGAGAGTATGTTGATCAGTTTGAGAAAAATATTTCTTCATTTACTCAATCAAGTCATGCAATTGCTGTAATGAATGGAACTGCTGCATTGCATCTTTCAATGATTTTAGCTGGTGTAAAGCCTGGGGACTTTGTAATTACGCAAGCCCTTACATTTGTTGCTACTTGCAATGCAATTAGTTACTGCAATGCAGAGCCCATTTTGCTTGATGTAGATAGAAAGACATTAGGGCTATGTCCTATTGCCCTAGAATCTTGGCTAGATACAAATGCAACTCTTAATAGTAAAGGATCTTGTATTTCAAAGAAGTCTAAACAACCCATTAAAGCTTGTATACCCATGCATACTTTTGGGCATCCTGTTGAAATAGACTCTATTGTAAATATCTGTAGCAGGTGGAATATTTCAGTTATTGAGGATGCCGCAGAGTCTTTGGGTAGCCTATATAAAAACACTCATACAGGAACATTTGGATTAATGGGCACCCTGAGCTTTAATGGTAATAAAATTATCACGACTGGCGGGGGCGGAGCGATCTTATGTAATGAAGAAACTTATTTTAAGGGCAAGCATTTAAGCACAACGGCAAAAGTTCCTAGTGAGACACATTTTTTCCATGACCAAATTGGGTTTAATTACAGAATGCCTAACCTTAATGCCGCACTTGGGTGCGCACAATTAGAATCACTCAAACTTTTTCTTGAGAAAAAAAGAAATCTAGCAATGGAATACCAGTTGCTATTTAAAGGTTCAGATTTTCATTTTTTTATAGAGCCTGTTAATTGCCACTCTAATTATTGGCTGAATACAATTTTCTGCCAGGACAAAGCTCATCGTGATGAGTTTCTTTCTAATATGAATCATAGAAAAATTATGACTCGTCCAATTTGGACTCCCATGAATAAACTACCAATGTTTTCAAATGCCATTACTGATGGCTTAGTGAATACTACTTGGCTTGAAGATCGAGTAGTGAATATCCCAAGCAGCGTTACAATATAGTCATATGAAATCAATGCAACCCGCTTCAAAAACTTTAATTATTGCCGAAGTTGGCGTTAATCATAATGGAGATCTAAAGATAGCAAAAGAATTAATCAAAGCAGCTGCAATGGCAGGGGCAGACGCAGTTAAATTCCAATCTTTTAATACAGATACATTGGTTACTGAGCATGCCCCAAAAGCAGAGTATCAAATTACCTCAGGTGAAGATAATGATTCTAATTATCAAATGTTAAAAAAGCTTGAGCTATCAAGAGATGATCATGCTGTTTTGATCAATGAATGCAAAATTCATAATATTGAATTTTTTTCAACTGCCTTTGATATTGATAACTTAGAATTTCTTCTTCAATTAAATATGAAAAGAATTAAAATTCCTTCAGGAGAAATTACTAACTTACCCTTTCTAAAATATATTTCATCAATCAATATGCCAGTAATTCTGTCAACCGGTATGGCGGATTTAAATGAAATTGAAGACGCTGTTGGTATTTTACTGAGCAATAAGCTCTCTAAAAGTAATCTGTCTATTTTACATTGTACCTCTCAGTACCCAGCTCCATTTGATGAGGTAAACCTTCGTGCTATCCCAGCCCTAAAAGATAAATTTGGTATTGAGGTCGGATATTCAGATCATACTCTTGGTATAGAGGCATCAATCGCTGCAGTTGCATTGGGGGCAAAAATAATAGAAAAGCATATTACCTTGGACTCGAATTTACCTGGCCCAGATCATAAAGCAAGCATTGAGCCCGATGGCTTAAAAGATATGATTTCAGCTATCCGAAATATTGAAATTAGTCTTGGAGATGGTAACAAGAAACCTTCTTTGGCTGAGATTGAAATGAGAAATATTGCTAGAAAATCTTTAGTAGCAAAGAAATTAATATCTAAAGATGAAATCCTTTCAGAGCAAAATGTCACTATTAAGAGGCCCGGAAATGGTATTTCTCCTATGCTAATAGAAGAGGTTCTTGGTTCAAAGGCTGTGCAAGGTTTTAAAGAGGGTGAATTAATTATCAAATGAAACGTAAGATTTGCTTTATAACTGGTTCAAGAGCTGAGTATGGTCTTCTTCGATCAATTATTTTTAAATCATCTGAGTCTAAGGAGGTTAAGACTCAAGTCATTGTGACAGGCTCTCATTTATCCAATAAACACGGTATGACTATAAATGAAATCAAGGAAGATAAAGTAAAAATTAATTCTATTATTGATCTTAAACTCACTCATGATAAATCTATAGATATTATTAATTCAATGAGCATAGGAATGAAGTTATTTGGTCGCGAGCTTGCTAAGCTCAACCCTGATATTGTCGTTATTTTAGGAGACAGATCAGAAATCTTTGCCGCTGCAACCTCAGCAATGATCTTAAGAATACCAATTGCTCACATCCATGGAGGCGAGATTACAACAGGTGCCTACGATGACTCCCTAAGGCATGCAATAACAAAGCTCTCAAACATTCATTTTGTTGCAACAATGGACTACAGGAAAAGAGTTATTCAGCTTGGAGAGAATCCAAAAACGGTTTTTAATGTTGGTGGGTTAGGAGTTGATGCAATTAAAAATGTACCTTTATTAAGTAGGCGAGATCTTGAGAAAAAACTTAATTTTAAGTTTCACAAAAGAAATCTTCTTGTTTGTTTTCATCCAGAAACTATGTTGAAAGCAGAGGAAAATAAATTTTCTTTTTATGAGCTTCTCGAGGCATTAAAAAATCTTGAATTAACTGGCATTATTTTTACTATGCCTAATACTGATGTTGGAAACCAAGCTATTGTCCATATGATCAAGGGCTTTATTGATAAACATAGTTTCGCTATTGCATTTGAATCTTTGGGACAGCAAAAATTTTTTTCTATGCTTAAGCAGGTTGATGGAATCATTGGAAATTCTTCGAGCGGTATATTAGAGGCACCAAGCTTTGGCACAATTACAATTAATATTGGAAATAGGCAAACTGGTAGAATTAAAGCTGATAGCGTAATTGATTGCAATCCACATAGAAAAGATATCTATCAAGCAATTCAATCTATATATTCCAAAAGATATCTAGAAATTTCAAAAAAAGTAAAAAACCCATATAAAAATGGTGCAACATCAACAAAAATTTTTCAAAAGCTAGTTAATTATCCTCTAAAAAGCATACAATCAAAGTCTTTCTTTGATCTCTCATAAATTAAAGTTTAAATAGATATGTATATAAAAAATCAATCTTTTATTTTGCAAGAAAACTCATCAATTTTAGAAGTAGTTTCTAATTTAAGTAAAACTGGCTACTTGATTTGTTGCATAGTAGACAAATCAAATAAATTGCTTGGCTCAATTACTGATGGGGACATAAGACGAGGACTTCTAGCTGGAAAAACCATGGAAGACTCTGCATTAGATATTATTACTAGCAATCCAGTAACTTCTTTCATTGATTTTTCTGAAAATCATAATATTGAGCTATGCAAAAAGCATAATATCAATCAAATACCAATCGTCGATAGTCAAAATATTATTCAAGCATTGTATCTTATGAGAGAGTATGCATATGTTGAAAAAAAGCCCAATACTATATTAATAATGGCTGGCGGCTTCGGAAAAAGAATGATGCCTCTTACAGAGGATCTCCCCAAGCCTATGCTAGAGATATCTGGAAAACCAATTTTAGAGCATATTATTTGCAATGCACGCTCTCAAGGATTTAGTTCTTTTTGCATATCAGTCCATTATTTACCAGATAAGATTAAAAATTATTTCTTAGATGGATCGAAATGGGGGGTAAACATAACATATGTTGAGGAAAGTAAGCCTCTTGGCACGGCTGGATGTTTGACTTTATTTGAAGAAAAGCCTCAACTACCATTCATCGTTATTAATGGAGATTTATATAGTGAGATAAATTATAGGTCAATTTTATCTTTTCATAATTCTAATAATGCAGATGCTACAATGTGTGTTAAATTGCAAGCATTTCAAAACCCATTTGGTGTAATTAGTATGGACGGAATTGAGATTCAAAACGTAGAAGAAAAGCCTATACAATCTTCATATATTAATTCCGGAATATATGTCATTGAGCCAAGTCAATTATCTTATCTAGAAAAAAATCAATATACGCAAATGACCGATTTTTTTATGTTGTTAAAAAACAAGTCCAGAAAAATTGTTGCATTTCCACTTCATGAAGGCTGGCAAGATTTAGGAAACCCTTCTGATCTAAAGAAAATGAATAGTGATTCACAAGTATAGTGAATGTCCTATTAGCATCTATAGATATGGCTTGGGAGAACAAAAATCATAATATGATTCTTTGTGAGAATATTTTAGATTCAGTTTCAGTAAATCAAATTGATTTAGTCATTTTTCCAGAAATGACCCTCACTGGCTTCTCAATGAATACTCAAAAAATTGTAGAGGACATTCAAGGCTCTAAAACAATAAATTTTTTTAAAAACTTGGCTCTTAAAAAAAAAATAAATATTATTTTTGGCATGGTTTTAAAAAGAGCAGAAACTAATAATGTTTCTATATGCGTGGACTCATCTGGCAGTATTGTAAATATCTCACCTAAAATTCATCCTTTCTCATTTTCTCATGAAGATCTATCAATTAAACCGGGTGATTCCTTGGATATTTATAAGATAAAAGACTTTTCTGTAATGAATGCTATATGTTACGACTTGAGGTTTCCTGAAATATTTTCTGCAAGATCAAAATATATTCAAGCTATAATTGTCATTGCAAATTGGCCCCATGAAAGAAATTCAATATGGAGAAATCTATTAGCAGCACGTGCGATTGAAAATCAATCATATGTTATTGGTGTTAACAGAACAGGAGCAGACATCAATAATTTAAATCATTCTCATTCCTCGGCAGTATTTTTGCCTGATGGAACGGAGTTAAATCCTAAAAAAAATGATGGCATATGCTCTATATATAGTTTGCAATCCTGCGTCGTTAAAAGTGCACGTCAAAATATGAAGGTGCTTAATGATAGAAGACCTTCATTTTATTCACATTACCTGAAGGATGAAAATAGATGAAAGGACTTGTTATCGGCTTAGGGTCCATGGGCATTAGAAGAATTAGATGTCTTGACGAGTTAGGAATTAAGGATATTACTGGGTATGACATTGATAATGATCGATCTATGCATGCAAGGTCTCAATATGCAATCAAAGTGCCAGATGAAGAGCTAAAAGATATTTTTTCTAAGGATTTTGATTTTTGTATCATCTCAGTTCCTCCACATATACATGAATCAATTATGGAAATGTGCCTTTTGCATGATATTCCTTTCTTTGTTGAGGCGAGTGTTGTAAATACTGATTTAAAAAAAATTCTTCAATTATCTAAAAAACAAAATCTAAAGATAGCTCCTTCTTCAACTCTAAGGTTTCATCCCGCAATTAGATTAATAACTAGCATTTTAAATGATGCTAGCATTGGCTCAGTTTCAAATATCTCATATCATTCCGGACAGTATCTTCCAGATTGGCATGCTTATGAAGAAGTCTCTGATTTTTATGTGAGTCGAAAAGAAACCGGGGGAGCAAGGGAAATAGTTCCATTTGAACTCACATGGATTTTAGAATTATTTGGTTTTCCTGAAAGCGTTATTGGCTCATACAATAAAACAATACAAATTAAAGGAGCGGAAGAAATTGATGATAACTACAATGCTATTTTGCGATTCAAGCCTTTCACATTAAATATGACAGTTGATGTTGTTTCAAGATATGCGACCAGAAACCTTATTATAAATTGTGATAAGGGGCAGATAAGATGGTCATGGGAAAATAATTTTGTAAGCGTTTATAGCTCAAGCAGTGCAAAATGGGTAAATCATCAGTTTGATGCGGGTAAAGCACATTCTGGTTACAATATTAATATTTCAGAGAATATGTATGTTGATGAAGTCAAAGCCTTCTTAGCATTTCTGAATGATGATACTCCATTTCCTAACACTCTTGAAAAAGATATAAAAGTTTTAGATATTCTTAATGCTATTGAGATCTCTTCTGATTCAAAAAAAGCAGTGGAAATTAGAAAATGAATATAATTATTGCAATTAATGCGAGGCTAAATTCCAGTCGTTTAGAAAAAAAACATTTTAGTGAGGTAGATTCAGAAGCTATATTATCAATTTTGATTCGACGTATTCAAAATATACTTTCAAGCATTATTCAAAAAAAAAGTATTCAAATTTATATTTGCACTGGAAACAAAAATGAAAATGCGCAATTTGAAGAATTCAGCACTAGGCATGATATAGGCATATTCTATGGAGATGATAATAATATTCCATATCGGCAATTTCAGCTCGCGGATAATATTAGCGCTAATGGAATTGTATCAGTTGATGGTGATGATATTTTTTGTGCGCCGGAGGCTATAGCATCGATAATAAATGCACTGATTGATGGAGAAAACTATGTAATCACCAAAGGACTTCCATTTGGCATGAATTGTTTTGGTTATTCCAAATCATTTCTTGGGTCTGCACTTAAAAATAATTCTCAAGAAATATTGGAAACAGGGTGGACTGATATTTTTGATTCAAGGCTAGCTAAAAATATTTTCTTTAAGAATCTAGCGTATAGTGAAATTAGAGCCACATTGGATTACGATTTGGACCTAGATTTTTTTTCAAATTGCACATCATTCATTGAAGACATACGTTCTGTATCAACTGAAGAGCTTATTGGTAAAATATTAAAAAACAAACTTTATAAAATAAATAATTCCTTAAATGAAACTTATTGGGCTAATTTTAGAATGCAGAATGCTAAAGAGAAAACATAATGAATAAATTTGGTAGAAGATTAAATAAAATTATTCCAGGGGGGGCTCATACATATTCTAGAGGCAATGATCAGTTCTCCAGTAATACACCAGACATATTAGTTAAAGGAAAAGGAGCTTATGTATGGAGCGCAGATAATACTAAATTTCTTGACTATGGAATGGGCTTAAGATCAATCTCTATTGGCTATTCAGAGAAAAAAATCAATGAAGAGGCATATAAAGCAATAAAGGCTGGTAACAATTTAACGAGACCGTCTCTTATTGAGCTAGAAGCCGCAGAGATGTTGAATTCTTTGATTGGCTCATCAGATATGGTTAAGTTTGCAAAGAATGGTTCAAATGTAACTTCAGCAGCAGTAAAACTCGCGCGCGCATATACTGGAAGGGACCTCGTCGCAAGATGCGCTCAACACCCGTTTTTTTCTTTTGACGACTGGTTTATTGGTTCAACTGAAATTCCAAAGGGAATACCTAATCAGATATCTAAGCTTACTAAAGAATTTAATTTTAATGAAATCGCCTCATTAGAAAAATTAATTGATAAATATCCAAATAAAATTGCGTGCGTAATTTTAGAACCAGCAACTATGGAATGTCCTTATACAACTAATGAGACAGAGGGTTGTTGTGGAAAGAAAGTCTGCACGAGAGCAAATACCAGAAAAAATTTTTTAAAAGATGTTGAGCTGTTATGCAAAAAACATGGGATAGTTTTTATTCTAGATGAAACTATTACAGGTTTTCGTTGGAGTCTTGGTGGGGCTCAAAAGATATTTAATGTAAAACCTGATCTTACAACTTTTGGTAAAGCAATGGCTAATGGCTTTTCTGTAGCTGCAATTTGTGGAAAAAAAGAAATTATGCAGCTCGGGTCTATTGAGCGAAAGAATCAAGAAAGAGTTTTTTTGCTTTCAAGTACTCACGGAGCAGAAATGTCAGGTTTAGCAGCCTTTATTGCTACCATGGAGTTTATGAAAAAAAATGATGTGATAACTCATTTTTGGGATTATGGATCTAAATTAAAAGAAGGATTTAACAACGCCTCCAGAAGATATGGAATGATAGATTGTCTTTACATTGACGGTCCTGTAGTAAGCCCTGTTATTGTTACCAAAGATCAATTGGGAAAAAATTCTTTTGAATTAAGAACACTATTTCAGCAAGAAATGATTAAAAATGGAGTATTGATGCCTTGGATTGCAATTTCATTTCGACATAAAATGCCTCAACTTAAATTCACAATTAGTGCTCTTGAGAAATCTCTTGAAGTTTGCTCTAAGGCAATTAATTCAGATATTTCTTTATATCTGGAAGGCCCAATAATTAAACCAGTTTTCAGAAAATATAATTAGAATGGAAGTATGTATTAAAGATAAAATTATTATTGTTATCGGGGCAGGTCTTATTGGTAGAGCATTTGCACAAACTATCATTGAAGCAAATGGGATCTGCTTGATAGCAGATAAAAATTTTAGTGCTGCACAACAAATAGCAATTGATGTAAATCAAACTTTACACACAGAAAACTGTCATCCATATGAGGTAGATATCACCAAAGAGCAATCTCTTGAGGATTTAATTTTAGACGTAAAATCGAAGTTCAAAAATACTCATGCTCTTGTAAATTGCGCATATCCAAAAAATAAAAACTATGGAGTTAATTTTGAAGATGTTTCTTATGAAGGTTTTTGCGAAAATGTCAATATGCACTTAGGCGGATATTTTCTTGCATGCAAAACATTTGCTAAATTTTTTAAATTACAAGGGCATGGAAATATAATTAATATAGCTAGCATTTATGGTTTTAAAACACCAAGATTTGAAATATATAAAAACTCAGCTTTTACAATGCCTGTTGAGTACGCTTTAATTAAATCAGGGATCCTTCAATTAAATTCCTATCTTGCTAAATACTATAAAGGCTCAAATATCAGGTTTAATGCAATTTCTCCAGGTGGAATCAAGGATAATCAGCCTAAAGAATTTATTAAAAATTATAACCAGCATGGTTTAAATAAAGGAATGCTTGATGTCGAAGATTTATTAGGTTGTTTAATTTTTTTATTATCTGATTCTTCAAAATATATAAATGGGCAAAACCTTATAGTTGATGATGGCTGGTCACTCTAGAAAGAAAAGAGCTTTTGAAACGCTGAAAAATTATTTATAGAGCTTTCCGATCATTTAGACTTTGCTGAAAAAGTTTACTTTCATTATATTGAAAACAAAAATAAATTTGTTTATGCAAAAGTCTTATTTAATATTAATGAAGAAATTTATCATCTTGTAAAACAAAATATAGTTGTCTACCCTGAAGAAGCAAAATAAGATTGTTTAGATTTAATTTTTTATCTTGATGCATGACTATCATTTTCCCAAACAAAGTGTAAAGCGCCTTCTTGACTTAATTTAAGCTAGAGATATTGGAAGGCTTGGAAAAACTTAATATTCCTAAAAACCTTCAGAGATGCCTTGAAAAAGCTGGAAAGAGTTAACCTTATTTTAGTATTTCAAAGGCATCTATGCTATTTGCTAAATACTCATCAAGGCGCTTGCTGCTTTCTACCAAGCCTATTGATCTTTTATGAAATTGATGTGGTGAATATTTTAAGTCCGCAGGGTTTGATAAACATATAGTAGTTATTCCATGTAAATCGGCTTCACATAATGTTGTGGAGTTCCAGCCAGCGACAAAGCTAGGTTTCTCTTCAAGCATTAACTTTAATGCTGGAGTATTCGGGTCATTTAAAATTTTAATGTTCCGGTCACTCAAAAATTCTTTCTTAAGATTTCCTTTATACGAAGGATGCAATTTTATTATTATTTCATATTGATATTTTTTAAAAAGGCTAATTAATTTTGAAAGATCTTTGTAATTCATTTCTGAATCTACATCATTCGTAAAGATGATTATTTTCTTATGTAATCTATTCAATTTCTTATATGGGTATAAGCATAGCTTGCTAGAAATGCCATGATC
>Ga0075444_10002121_pt1 | contig 11985 bp, 6 predicted proteins | sample CoawatmetaG01DNA_FD_76836 | JGI IMG/M metagenome (GOLD analysis project Ga0075444, IMG submission 76836) | Marine microbial communities from the West Antarctic Peninsula - Coastal water metaG017-DNA | ecosystem: Environmental > Aquatic > Marine > Coastal | place: Atlantic Ocean: West Antarctic... | reverse complement strand
CGTCGAGCCCGTTGTCGTCGGCCACGAGCTCTCCCACGGCGTCACCGAGATGACCTCTGGTCTCGACTACCAGGGCGAATCTGGTGCGCTGAACGAGAGCTTCTCCGACGTGATGGGCGCCTGCTTCAAGCAGTGGCTCAACAAGGAGACCGCTGATAAGGCCAAGTGGCTCATCGGCGAAGGCATCTTCGGCCCCACCATCAAGGGCAAGGCCCTGCGTTCCATGATCGCCCCGGGCACTGCCTACAACGACCCGAAGCTCGGCAAGGATCCGCAGCCTGACCACTACAGCAAGCTGTACCGTGGTTCGGGCGACAACGGTGGCGTGCACATCAACTCGGGCATCCCGAACAAGGCCTTCGCCCTGTTCGCCATCGCCGTCGGCGGCTTCTCCTGGAAGGAGCCCGCGCACGTGTGGTGGGAGTCGAACGCCGGCACCAACCGCGTTGGCAGCACTGCCGACATCGCCGACTTCGCCAAGAAGACGGTGGAAAACTGCACCAAGATGTGCCCGCAGCACGTCGCCAAGCTGAAGCAGGCTTGGAGTGACGTCGGCGTCGCCGTCTAACTGCTGAGTCTATAGAGAATCAGCAGCGTCAAATCTTTGTCCGGACACAGACCCTTCGCATAGGGCGAAGTCAGCCGCCTTCAGGCAAACAATTGCACTCTCGGGCCGTCAACTTTTGATCGGCTTCGCTTCTTAGAGTGAGTGTTTCGCCTGGAGGCGCTTTCTGTGTCTTTCTCCTATCAGTCAGAAGTCAATTCTTTTCTTCTGACACCAAACCGAAAATTCAAGTAGGAACTCATATGAGTAACAACAAGCAAAATCCGCATGGGTCAGTTGCTGGTCCCAATAGTGGGAGCTCCAGCAAGGGCCGTAAGGGCGACTTTTTCTTCCGCTTCATCCTCAACACGATGAAGAAGATGAAAGTCCTCCCGCAAATCTCCGAAACCGAGCGCCAGGCGCTTGAGGCCGGAGATGTCTGGCTTGATGGCGATATCTTCGCTGGCAAGCCCAACTTCCGTTCGATGCTCGAGAAGCCTTACGGCGGGCTGACTGCAGAAGAGCAGGCCTTCATCGCCGGCCCTCTCGTGGAGCTGTGCCGCATGTTCGACCACTACGAGGTCGGCCAGACGCGTCGCGTTCCGCAGGAAGTCGATGACTTCATCAAGTCCCAGGGATTTATGGGGCTGATTATCCCGAAGCAGTACGGAGGCCGCGAGTTCTCTCGGTTGGCCGTCTCGACCATCCTGCACATCCTCACGCCCTACTCGTTCACCGTCGGTGTACGAGTGATGATCCCCAACTCGCTTGGTGCTGGCGAGCTGATCATCCACTACGGCACTGAGGCGCAGAAGAAGTACTACCTGCCGAAGCTCGCCAGCGGCGAGTTCGTCCCCTGCTTCGGTCTCACCGAGAAGGAAGCCGGTTCTGATGCGGCTAGCATGAAGTCCGAAGGCGTGGTCTTCCGCGACACCGACGGCCAGGTCAAAATCCGGATGAACTTCGAGAAGCGCTACATCACGCTGGCGCCCATCGCCAACCTCTGCACCGTTGCCCTGAAGGTGTCGGACCCCGACAACCTGACTGGCAAGTCCACCCCGGAGAACAAGGGCGATATCGGTATCACCTGCGTGCTGATCCACAAGGGCACTCCCGGTTTCGAGAACGGTAATCACCACATCCCCATCGGCGAGCCCTTCGATAACGGCACGCTCAAGGGTGTGGATGTGATCGTTCCGGTCGAGAACATCATCGGCGGAGTTGAGTACGCCGGAGGCGGCTGGAAGATGCTCATGGAGCAGCTTGCCGGCGGTCGCTGCGTCTCTCTCCCGGCTGGTGCGGTCGGCAACCTCAAGTTGTCGGCAGCCGCCGTCGGTTCGTATTCGATGGTCAGGTCTCAGTTCAATCGCCAGATCGGCCAGATGGAAGGCATCGAGGAGAAGGTAGCCTCGGTGGCCGGCATGACTTACATGCTGGATGCGGCGCGCATCTTCGTCTGCTCGGCCGTTGATACGGGCGTTCAGCCCCCAGTGACGTCCGCTGTGCTGAAGGCATACACCACCGAGATCGCCCGCAAGGCCGGTATCGATGCCATGGATGTCTTCGCCGGCGCTGGCGTCATGCAGGGTCCGCGCAACATCCTCTCCAAGGGATACACCGGAGCACCTGTTGGTATCACCGTGGAGGGTGCCAACATTCTCACCCGCACGCTGATGATCTTCGGTCAGGGTGCGACCCGCTGCCATCCGTATGCGCTCAAGGTGGTGCATGCGGTGGACGACAATGATGTGCCAGCCTTCCGTAACAACCTGTGCGGCTGGATGCTGCACTTCGTTCTCGGCATGGTGCGCACCGGCGTGCGGGGCCTCACTCGCGGCTGGACCACGAGCATTCCCAAAGTCGCTCCCGAGACCAAGACCTACTACCGGCGCCTCGGTTGGGCGGCGGCGCATTTCGGCACTCTCACCGACCTGGCTATGTTCACGGTTGGTGGCAAGCTGAAGTCGCGCCAGATGCTCACCGGACGTTACGCTGATGCGGTCGCCTGGATGCTGCTCGGTTTCTCGGCGCTCCGGCGCTTTGAGGCTGAAGGGCGTCGCAAGGAAGACCTGCCGCTGGTTCAATACGCTCTGTCCAAGGCACTCAGCGAAGTGCAGACGGCCTTCGAAGGCATTTATGCCAATTTCGAAGCGCCCGTCCTCGGTTTCCTGATGCGCACGGTAGGCATGGCAATGCTGCGGATGAACCCGCTTGGCCATGCACCTTCTGATGCAGTCTCTCGCAAGGCGGCAAGGACCCTGCAGACCTACGGAGACCAGTTCAATCGTCTCACCGAAGGCGTTTTCGTTGACCACGAAGACGCTCCGGGGCTCGGTCGACTGATCCACGCCTTCCGCCTCACCACCGAGGCTCAGGCGACGGTTGACAGCATCATCACGGCGCAGAGGTCGAGACAGTTGCCTCGCGGTGCCATCAACGAGACGATTGCTGCTCAGGCAGTCGCACTCGGTGTGATCACTCAGAGCGCAGCGGATCGCTTGTCGCTGGCGCAGGCCGCTAAGGGCAAAGTGGTCGAAGTCGACGTCTTTACTCCCGACCAGTACTACCGCGACTGAGCTGGCCTGTCCAAGTCATCGCACCGTTTGTAGTACCGCTAAGAAATTAGCGTTTAGTACAAATTCGTTCACTCACGACAGCACCTCACCTGGTTCGGTAAGCAATTTCCGGGCCAGGTGGGGTGTTTCTTTTCGGCCTATTTCAGCTGGCAACAGTTGAGAAAAGCTCGAATTTTAGTACCGCTTTTCAGCGGAAGAAGGGCCAACATGTCAAATAACAAACCTGTTCAAATCATCCTCGACCTCAAGTCGAACGATGACGGCAGTGATCGCAAGCCGCACGGCCATCGTGGTTCGTGTCGTCCCCATGTGGTCATCTGCCCCGGCTATGGCAACAAGGATTTTCCTTTCCCCAACGCCGAAGACCTGACCGTTCGGGCGCTCACTCGCCTGAAGAAGAAACAAGCCGACGCCAAGGCCGCACAGGCTGAAGGTGGAGAGATCAACACCGACGGCATCGGCTCGAAGTCAAGCAAGGGCCAGCGCCCTTTTGATACTGCCGGTAGTGGCCACAGCCACGAACACATTACCGGCGAGTGTGCAGGAGATTCGTGGGATGGTCTCAGCAAAGATCAGACCTTCGTTCCCGGTATGCCCAATCTGGGCCAGATTCCCAAGCCTGCCGCTGTCATCGCCCAGTCCAAGCGGGCGCGTGAAAACGGCATCGACGGTACGCTCTTCGTAGCGGCCGGCGGTCTGCGGGAGCTTCTGGAAGACGGCAAGTACGATGCCATCGTCGCCGAGCGTTTCGACGACCTGGTCGACAAGGTCAACTGGGCCCGCGACAACATGGGTCCCAAGTACCAGCGCGCCGTGGAGAGCCTCAGCTCTCAACTCAGCAAGTTGCGTGAAGTCTATCTCGGCGCCCTGCCTCGGGTGCTGGATGGTCTGCGCGCTCAGAACCCTGGTGTGGGTGAAGGTCGCTTGATCGAAGCGGCTGTGGAAGTGCTGGACGAAGAGCTCAAGCAAATCATCTCTGTGCTGCGTATCTGGACGGATGCTTTCGGCCAGCAGCGCGGCGGCAGCTACAAGCAGCTTGATGCTGTTGTCTTCGCTGTCGAGCAGGCTTTCTTGCTCTTCGAAGGCAATGACCCGTCGCAGCCTCTGTCGAACGACGTCACTACCCGTCTGAAGAATCGTGTCTTCGGCGTCGGTGATACCTTCGTCGCTCGTTTCAGTGGCGAAGGTCCGGCTACCCTGCCCGGCACTCGTGGTCCGGTGCGTGCTCACGCCCTGGAAGTTCCCCACGATGAGCGCCATTTCATCACCCTCATGCTCGTGCTCTACATGCACGAGTTCCGCCACGATGTCTTCCATGACGTCGAAGGCATGGGTGAAGAGCTGACCGCGGTGGTGAGCAAGGCGATCATGCAGGCTGCTGGTAAGGGCGAGCTCAAGCTCACCCGCGAGCACGTCAACATTGGCAAGCAGCGCGTGCCTCTGGCCAACCTGCTCACCAAGATGTATGCCGACACCATCGGCGAGGTCGATGCCGACGTTTCTGGCGGCGTTCTGCTCGCTGGTCCGGCCTTCCTCTATAACATGTTGATGACGTTCTCCGCCTTCAATTCCCGTCGGCGCGGCGTCTTCAACCAGCGTCAGCTGTTGCGTACTTCCTCTTTCTATGAAATGGAAGAGAATGCCAACGGTCAGATGGCGCTGTCCTTCTTGCCGCATCCGCCCGACTACATCCGGGCGCACATCGTTGCTGCCGCCCTCGATGAGATCGGCATGCCCGATGAGGCCAAGCAGTGTCGCCTGCTGGCCGACCAGGCGGTGGGTTGGAAAGTTCCGGAGTTCATCACCTGGGACGACGTCAACGGCACCAAGGGTCGTCCGACCATCAAGATTCCGGTGGAAGACATCAAGCGTGCGGCGCCCTTTGTGGCTCGCGCCTTGATTCGCACTCCCCTCGAATCGCTGGGCAAGGTCAGCACCGGTGAAGTGATTTACTGGACGCCCAAGTCTGAGGCTAAGGCCCAGATGCTGGCCGAAATGATGATGGACGGTGAGGCTCAGCTGCCCACCGACAAGGGTGACATTCATGTCACTCACGTCATCGCTGCTGCCTCTCTCGCTTACTGGGGCCTGTGCAAATCGGGTACTCAGCCGCGTGATGGTGCAGCTGTCATCGAAGCCACTGCTCTGAAGATGATCGACCAGGTGCGCAACGCCTTCGAGACTCGCAAGGCAGCTCTGGAGGCTGAAGCCGCTCGTTTGGCCGAAGTCGCCAAGGCTGAAGCCGCCAAGAACCTTGCCCCGCCTGCTGGCGACGGCACTGGTGAAGGCGGTGACGGCTCAGGTGAAGGTGGTGACGCCATTTTGGACAGCGACGCTGGTGACCCCAGTGCTGAAACCGGACCGGATGGAGCTGGTCCTGTCGCTGGCGGGCCGGGAGCTGAAGAGCCCCAGTCCTGAGATTTGGGTAGAGAAGGCCCGGCCTCCTCTACCCTATAAAAAGAACAAGACATCGAGCGCCCTGACTTACTCCGAAGTCGGGGCGCTCCTGTCATCAACCTATAAAGGTCTAAGTCTATGAACATCAATATTCGAAAGACCGCCATTGGCGCGGCTCTCCTCGTATTTCTTCTGGTCTTGGTCAAGTTGGGGCTGACGGCTTTTGCTGGTGACTCTGCTACCAATCCACGCTTTCCCGAGCGTTCTCAGGCGCCTACGGTTGTCCTCAAGGATGGCCAGTATGGCGAGCAGGTTCGCCTGGTGCAGTACGCACCCGACAAGCGCACCCGCGTATCGATGCGCATCGAGCGCTTCGACGGCGGCTCTGCCACTGTTGAGTTTGGCAGCAATGGCAAAGCAACAAAGCTGACCGAGTACTACCCTGTGCCGACTCCTCCGGTGGCAGCTCCTGGTGCTTCGCAGAACAAGGAATCCACAGACGTTGTGGACCCTTTGAAGCAGGCTCTCAACAACCGCACTGTGTTGCGCGAAACTCTGTTCAAGAGCGATGGTTCGTCCGTTGCTGCGCAGACAGCCTATCGCCCCGACGGCAGCTTGAAAGAAGTGGCCGTGCGCACCGCTGAAGACGACCTGTTGGTGACCGTCTATCGTGACGACAAGAACGGCGTCGAGAGCATTCAGGTCTTCGACAAGTCCACGGGTCTGATCAAGAGCGAGCGCGTCTTCAATGTCGATGGCACGATCGCTTCTGTTCTGGCCAAGGACAGCACCAATTACTACAGCAAGGCCAAGCAGGATTTCTTTGGCAGCGACGGTAAGCGCACTCGCAACGTGCTCTTCACCAATTGGGACGTCACTGTCACCGATTACGCTGCTGATGGCGTCACCGTGACGCAGACGGTTCAGTACGGCTCCAGCGAGGTGATCGTCCTCATCTACGACAGCAAGACTGGCAAGAAGCAGTTGGAGCGTCGTTACAACACCAGCACCAAGGCAGTGCAAATCACCTACTACAATGCTGCTGGCACGGCTACCACCGTTCAGCGCTGGGTGGTGCTTGACCCTGCCGTTCCCACTGATTTCATCGGCGCAGTCAATGACGGTTATGTGCTCAGCGAAGTCGCTGACATGCATCCGGATGGGCTGGCAGCCAAGAAAATCATTCGCTACTACCCCGGTGGCAAGGTCGTCGGTCAGGTGGAAATTCGCCCGACCATGTCTTGGTCTACTCGCACCCTGAAGACCTATCGTCCCGACGGTAGTCTCGACAAGGTCGAAGAGTATTCCTGGAGTCAGGTGACCAAGACGGTTGCTTCACCTCCGGGGCCGAACAGCGACCGTGAAGTGGTGCCTGCCGACTGGACTAAGCCGACCAAGCTTTTCCCCGACCCGGCTTTTGATCTGGCGGCAGCTCCCAAGTTGGCGCAGCGCCCGCTGAGCTACAGCTTCGACTAACCTCGACCAGCTATCTCTAAACAAAAAATCCATTTTTGGAACGCCCAGGTGATCAGGTTTTCCTGATTCTCCTGGGCGTTTTTTTTGGCTTTTTCCAGCATAAATTTTTTCGTATATACTCATATACTACTTGACACCCAAAACCCAAAATGTCCCCTGACAAATCCCCCCAGACTCCCACTGTTAGCCAGTCTGATGAGACTGACAGCATCGTTGCCTTGACCGCGCAGTTAGTGAAAATTCCCGCTCAAGGCGGAATCGATCAACCCCGGCCGATGTTGCAGGCCATCTCTGCTTGGCTCACAGATCGCGGCGTTAATCATCGTTTGCTGTTGGCTACGACTGCAACTGGCGCGTCGACTGCTGGTGAGAATTCAGCTGTTGCGTCTTCCACTGTTGCGCTGCCTGATCCTGTTGCTGTGGTCATTGAGATTCAAGGCGCCCTGCCTGGCCCGACCTATTGCTTCGACGCCTGTGTGGACACTGCTCCCGCCGGTAATTTGGCCTCTTGGACCAAACCGCCGTTTGCGGCATTGATCGAAGACGGCTGGCTTTACGGTCGCGGCGCTGCTGACTCGAAAGTGGCAGTGTCGATTCTCTGTCATTTGGCTCTGGAGTTTCAGAAGCGCCGCGAGCAGATGCACGGTAAGCTCACCATTCTCTTGGATGGAGATGAGCACACCGGGCGCTTCGGTGGCGTCAAGGAATACATTGCCAAAGTGGAGAAGCCGGATGGTTTGGTTATTTGCTATCCCGGCAATGACCGCATCGCAGTTGGTGCCCGCGGTTTCTATCGCGTTAGCATCAGCGTGCCTGGATTCGCTCAGCATGCCGGTAGCAGCCAGCCTGTCAAAGACAGTGCTGTGACCAAAGCTGTCTTGCTTGCTTCGAAGTTGAACGCCATTGCTTTGCCCAAGGAAGCGGATCAAGATTTCTATTTCGGTCCGAAACTGACAATCACAGCCATCAATGGCGGCAGTGGTTTTGCCCAGGTGCCCGATCTCTGCACCATCAATGTCGATGTGCGCCTCACTCCTTCTTTCACTGCTGCTGACGCTCGCGTGTTGATCAAGCAGGTGGTGGATGAAGTTGATGGTGTTGACGTGACTGGCTCGGCGAGCGGTGCGGTGACGAATGCCAAGAAAGTTTGCATCGTCAAAGAAGAAGAAAGCTGGCCGCCTTACAAGCTCGCCGCTGATCACCCGCTGGTTGCCAGTTTCATTGCTGCTGCCAGTGACGCACATGGTCGTAGTTTGACCAGTTTTGTCTGTGGTCCCTCCAACATCGGCTGCTACCTCAGCGCCTTGGAAGTGCCGGCCACCTGTGGCTTTGGCGTCAACTTCCGCGGCCTGCATGCTGCTGATGAAGCGATCGAAATTGCCTCGATTTTGCCTGTGGTCAATTCTTACCGCAAGCTGGTGGAGAATTTGCTCTACAATCCGGACGTCGAAGAATCATCTGACGCTGGTAGCTGCTGCGGCGGCAATGCCTGTGTCAACGATACTGAGGCCAAGAAAGAATAAGCGGCAATGATGTTTTGGGGAGAGTTAGTCTAAATCTAGGCCACGCCTGGATTTTGCTAGCTCTTCTCTTTTTAGATTTTAATACTATAGAATATAATTAAAACGAATTTTTTGGGAAATTTGGCATGATAAGTTTGCATTGATTGCATAAATATTGGCTCTCCTAGTGCTTTTTCCTCGTGCCAAACTTGACTCATTTTCACTAGAAAAATGAGTCAAGTTTGGAGGTAAGAAAAGAGACGATGCTGAGCCCTGCATTTTTACTTAGCGAAAACTGTCCGATTTTCAGCTGAAAATCGGACAGTTCTAGAAGCTGTTTGGCGCTAAGGCCAAGAGAAAATAAGGGGACTTTACTTGTGATTTGTCGTGGCTGCTCATAGAGCGGATTACCTATGTGTCGTGTAGATACATATCGTTTTTCAATTCGAAACCGCTGACCGCATCGTTTCGCAAGAAGAATCTCAGTCGACTGTTGCCAACTCTGTAATCGATACTTTTGCCAGCTTCTGAAGAACAGCGCTCTGGGCCGAGCAGGGCGAGTATTTCTTGCCGTTTCATTCCAATCAACTTTCGCAGATTTGGTTTTATTGCTGCCCAGTAAGTAGCTTCGTCACGTCGTTTTGCGCCTGTGTATACAGCATCTTTGTCGCTTGGCCTTGCATCGCCCCAGCCTGTTCGAGCAAGGCCGTGGGCTAGTTTTCGATCTTCAGTTATCTCAATGGGTTCAAAGTCAATAGACTGCACGAGGCCACGTTGCAAAAACACTGTGCTGCTAATTCGATCATCAAGCTGCCATTTATCGATTTTGTAATCGCGCTGTCGTGCTCTATTCGATGAGCTTTGGGCACTTTTTGAATTGGCTGCTTCTTTTTCTCTGGAATTTTGCACTAGTGACTCGTACTGTTCGCTTGTCATGCCAGGAAGTCTGTCAATTTGAGTTTGAAATATTGGCCATAGTTCAGGGTGAGGCTTTGCCGGAGTAACTTTAGATAGAAACCAATTCTCTTTGCCGTATTTGTCGGTGATTAGCTTCAGGAAAGAAACACGATCTTCATTGAGGTAAAACCGCAGCCTTTGATTGCCGATTCTATAGTCAACAGTTTGTTGTGACTGCGATGAACATCTCTCTGGACCGAGTAAATGCCTTAATTGAATTTTGTCCATACCTATGAAGTTCTTTAGGTTAGCCTTCACCGTTGACCAGTAAACACTTTCCTCTTGCCGTGGCGCGTATGTATAGTCAGCATCGCTTTTCCAGTCTTGCTCTGCGTCATCGTTAGCACATTTGTCATACAGGTATTTCGAATCTGGGCTCGTTGGCATCAAGACTATTGCGTCAATTTGAAATCGGGTGGCAGTAAGTTGAAGCTCAGTGTTCTTGTCGATTTGTATGACCTGTCTGCTACCAGGTGTTTCCTCAGGTTTGTTTTCTCTTACTATTTGTGAGGCACCAAAAAGTTTTTCAACTTGCGGCGGAACCAAGTGACCAAAATATTCGATCTTATCGCTCAAGATTTGCCAGTTGTTTGTTTCAGTCTTTTCTGCTTGTGTTTGTTTTGTTGCATCATCCCCTTCCGCCTGCACCGGCAATACAAAGCCACATACGAGTAACACTGCTGCCACTAAATTTAATGGCAAAGATAGTTTTGTTTGTTTGATTGCTTTGTTTCGAGAGCCTGCTTTGGCAGATTCGAGTGAATCGAATGACATGACTGATTTTTTTGATTCGAATTGATTAGCGCTCATGCTTAAGTGCCATCGCAGGTGTGTTTGCCATTATATTCCTCTTGCCAATTGCTTGCTGGATAGCACAGCTTTTCGTCCTCACGGAAGGTTCACCTAACAGGTGCTAAGTGGGCGAATCTCATTTTGCAAGCCGGGCATGGTCAGTGCTTTTCTTCGCTTCCAAAACTGTCAGAAATTTTGAAGAAAATCTGACAGTTTTGGATCTGGAAATATATGGTATCGGCTGTGATTATTGCAGAAGCCGGTTGTTGGTTATAACTACTGAATATAATAGAAATGAGTTTGAAAAATGAAAACGAGGCGGGAAGTGGCGAAGCGACATGCCCAGAACTTGTGGGTCCTGAGCATGTCGCCGCCATTGCTAATCGCCGCTATTGTGAATCTAGCCAAACTCTACGCGGCGAAATCAGTTGTTCAATGCCGGTCCGCGCTTGGGCAGAACACGCTTGAATTGATTGCGGGTGTAGACGCCATCAAGGTAGTTCACTGTGGCTTCACCAAGCGCTTCCAGTGCGCTTGCTGGCAATTCCTGCAGTTTCACTCGCAGGAAAACGTCAATTTGTTCCAGCGGAATTTCCGCCATTGCTTGAGGGCGACCGCAGTCAGGATCGGCTCGCCGACTGGATGCCAGAATTTCTTCGGGCACGCCAGCCAGAGCGCAGAGTTCCATCACTTCCGACTTGAGAATCGATGCCAGCGGCAAATAGGTGGCCACGCAACTGGCATAGCTGAATGTGCCCAACACTTCTTCTGTGCGTGTGCGTGAACCAACCAGCCAGAGACGTTCGCTGACGCAGAGCGATTGCACCGTTGCCCAGCGCATCACTTCTGCGTCTTGTCCAGCGCTCAATGTCGGCTTCGGCACCAGGCGCAAAGTGCCGACACTTTCAAACCATTCCCGGCAGCGCAGATTGTCACCAACGTGCACGCCGATGATTTTGCTGCGAGCCGGTTCTGAAGAACTGCCTTTGAGCGCAGCATTTCCGGCTGGGCTTGTTGGAAAAGCCTGATTGAGCAGCCAGAAAATCAAGGCACTGTCAGAGCCACCACTCAACGGCACGAGCAGACCATTAGCCGGAGCTGCGCTTGTGCGCATCCAGTCAATCAGTGTGCTCAGGCGCGGGTCCATACCGCAGGAAGCGTCAGGCAGCGACCTATCGGATGCAGATTTTGCAGCAGAATTGTCCATGTTCATGAGCCACCTGTTAGTACGAGTGGATGGCCGTTGAGGCTGACGAGAGCGCCGCTGCAAATGAGGGCAACGGCGTCGGCAACCTCAGCAGCGGGGATGATGCGGTTTTGCGGATTGGTTTTGGCCACCTTTGCCCGCGCCGCTTCTGGGGTGAGAGACTGGTGCTTGACCAGTCCGGCGATGGTGCGGTCGGTCATTTCGCTTTCGACGAAACCAGGGCAGACCGGCACAACCACGATGCCATGCTTGGCGTATTCCAGTGCCAGGCTTTTGGCCAGACCGACAAGAGCGTGCTTGCTGGCACAGTAGGCGGCATCGTATTTCATGCCCTTGAGGCCGGCCGTGCTGGAGATGATGCAGATGTTGCCGCTCTTGCGCTCGACCATGCCGGGCAAACACGCCTGGGTGAACCAGAAGGTGCCGTTGACATTGACTGCGAAAATTTCTTTCCACAAGTCTTTGTCGAAGCTGTGACTGACGCCACCCTTGCCGATTCCGGCGTTGCAGACAAGATTTTGCACTGTCCACTTG
>Ga0075444_10002120_pt1 | contig 11986 bp, 10 predicted proteins | sample CoawatmetaG01DNA_FD_76836 | JGI IMG/M metagenome (GOLD analysis project Ga0075444, IMG submission 76836) | Marine microbial communities from the West Antarctic Peninsula - Coastal water metaG017-DNA | ecosystem: Environmental > Aquatic > Marine > Coastal | place: Atlantic Ocean: West Antarctic... | reverse complement strand
AAAGTTACTGAGGTCAGCAAAGCTCTGGGAATTTCGCGGGCAACTCTCTATCGATACGTGCCAGCTTCAGAGCGCGGCAAATCCTAAACTGGTCGTCAAACCCCACACTTTTTTATGCTCTCCTACACTTAGCTTGCGGTGAAAGAATAAAATAGAAATGAAAATGATAACCAAACCTTAAAAAGCCCACAGGCTGTGGATCTCGCGGTTGACAAGAATGAAAACGGCTGTTATTGTTTTGCCACACGAGACGACAAATCCGGTCGTCAAATGCTTGTTAAAACATTTACTTTATTTACTACACCCTTGGAGTATGTACGATGAGCGCAGGAGCAATGGAGCAGTTTGACGAATGTGGCAGTCTCGTTCACGGCGGAGAAATGGTCCGGCTTGGCGATGAAATGGCTAAGAAGAGCGTATTAGAAAGTCAACTGACTGCTCCAGCAGATGTAAGTCAGGCCAAATCATTTTTTGGCCAATTCGAGGCTCCACCAGCACCAGTCGAAGATTTGCCCGGACTTTCAATGAGTGACCAACTACCAAGCGTTGATATCGGAACTTCGGCAGTAGGTATCGATAATGGTGGCTTAATCGGGGGCGACTTGCTCGGCGGCGGAGCAGCACCAGGTGGTTTAGTGTCTGGCTTGTTCGAAATTCTGACAGAAGTTATGACAGCCGTCCCTTTAGATCCTAATCAGGCTGCGAATCTCGCACAACCGGGATAACGGCCAAAGGGCTTGAAAAATTCATTTTGAAACTTACTATCGCTAATCCATACTGGGACCTTCACCAACAGGTAAAAGCACTTCAGAGAGAGCACGATCCGAAGATTCTGCAGACGACTCTTACTGAGCTGAATTCCTTGTCGCGCCTCAGTTTCCTAGATCGCTCTGCGGTAAAATTTCTGATTAAAGTCAGACTCTTTGCCAATCGACTTCTAGAAGAAATTTTTTTTGTTCGACTACGCGAAAAATATGCCTATTCTGCGCCATCTCCAAAACTCCTTCGGCTCATAGCAGAATATTCTCCTCTAATTGAGATGGGAGCCGGCAACGGATATCTTGCTTCGTTGCTGAGAGCTATGGGTGCAGATATTGTTGCATTGGACGCTTTCCCTGTCGAAGAAGGCAACAACTGGTTTTTTAACACAGTGTTTTTGGTTTCCCAACCTCAAGAGGCAGCAGCTGGACGACGGTCATCAAAGGCAATGCCGCAAGCCTGGACGAGTTTTCTGATAGAGTGTTGCTTTTGTGCTGGCCTCCAAGAAATGCGATGGCTATTGAGTCACTGACTCATTTTAAAGGACACCAAATCATTTTGATAGCCAATAAAAGTTGTTGCGCTAATGCAAAATTTTATGACATGCTTGATAAAAATTGGCACCTTCAGCTGGAAGTGAATACAGACAGTTGGGCTATGTGTCATACAGAAGTGATGGAAATTTATTGTAGGGATGCTGACCTTTAGGCACAGTCAGTAACAAGTGAGCATACAAAAAAGGTCAAAGCATGGACTGGCAACTTGAATTTCTCATGGTGACGCGCACTCTTTTAGCAGCACTCTTCGGTGCCTTCGTGGGATGGGAGCGCGAGAATCGCGGCCAAGATGCTGGGATGCGTACCTATGCTGCTGTAGCACTTGGAGCTTGTACTTTCGGTCTGATATCAACTCACGCCACCAATCAGATTGATACCCGCATTGCGGCACAAGTTGTATCTGGCATTGGCTTTCTGGGTGCTGGACTAATTATGAAAGAACAAGGGCGGGCGACAGGTTTAACGACAGCAGCCACCCTTTGGTCGACTGCGGCTGTAGGCCTTGCGATGGCATTTGGAATGTATACGGTCAGCATTTTGACAGCTTTACTTACTTTCGGCATTCTGTCGGCACACCATTTGCCGGGATGGAAACACCTGGCCCGCAAGCATGACAATACTCCAAATAAATCTTCTTAAGAGTGGTGACAATTGGCTTTGCTTTTACACACATTGACCTGGGCATTAATACCGACGCTATCAATGATTGTTGGTGCAGTCATAGCCCTTGTTAAACCTCCTTCAACGGCCATTCGAAGCATCATTTTGCATTTTGCAGCAGGAGTCGTTTTCTCTGTTGTCGCTGTGGAATTATTACCTGACATTGTCAAACGACATGCTCCGATCGAAATTACAATCGGTTTTACTGCTGGAATCGCAGTAATGCTTAGTTTACGTACTCTTAGTCGTAGATTGGAGGAGCAAGACAAAGAGTCGACTATGGTTAGATTGCCGAGCGGACTGCTCTTTGGCATCGCTGTAGATCTAATTCTTGACGGCCTATTGCTAGGAATTGGATTTGCGGCCGGTAATTCCGAAGGCATGATGCTTGCTTTTGCGTTGTCACTAGAGCTGTTGGCTTTAGGTTTGGCGACAAGCACCACGCTTGTGAAAAAAGGGATCAGTAAAAGAAAAACAACTTTTGTCATTCTTCTTTTGTCTTGTTCTTTAGCGCTAGCAAGTGTGGTTGGCACGACACTGTTGCGTCAACTTGAGAGCAACAGTTTGGAGATAGTTTTATCCTTCGGTCTTGCTGCTCTATTGTTTTTAGTTACTGAAGAACTGCTGGTAGAAGCACATGAAGAGGCTGAGAGCCCGCTACATACAGCTAGCTTTTTTCTTGGCTTTCTAGTGCTTTTGATTTTAGGGATGGTGGCACCATGAAAAAAATGCGTTGATAATTTAATTGATAGACATTTGGTTAAGCGTCAGAAAATTGGTGGAAATGAAAATGATAATCAAACCGTGTATGCCAAACAGGGATGGCCTTTCTGGTTGACAACGCCTCGTGAAAATGGTAATGTTTCATAGTTCATCTCCCGTGAGCAAGCATCACCTAATTTGTAGCTGATGATGTATATCTGCTGATTTTTACTCAGCGGCATATTGCACATTTACCAGTCGAATGTGAATTTTAGATCTAACGCACATTTACGCCAGGTCACTAAGTGAGCCCTGGTGGCATGCATTGCCCAGTCTATTTTTCAGTCTCGCGACTTATGAAATTGTCGCGATAAGTTTGCAATTTAAAAGCTGTTCGGAGGGTCGGGCAGTTTGCTATCTCTTTTAGAAGGAATTTTATTATGTCTAGAGCAAACACGTTTACGAAATCCGCTATCTGCCTCAGTTTACTCGGATACTTTATTTCTAGCTGTCCCGCTGGAGCACAGGACTCATTTGGCTCAAGCACCACCGAAACTGCGGAAAATTCTCTGGGAGCAACCGGAATTCAAAGCCGCCAAAACTATACTACTGGTTCTCAAACGCAGCATCTAAATAATGGGCGCTCGCCCGTCCTGCAAGGGGCTACTCACGGCACAATAGCGCCTCAGGGCTCCGAGGCTACAGTAGTACAGGGTGTTAACACTGCAGGCACTGTTCGAGTAAACAATTTGGCCAATCTCGAAGCTCTGTTGAATATCATTGCTAACGGTATGGAAATTCTCGGCATTGCTTGGGGAGGTCCAACAATGATTATGGGCTTCATGCATTTAGCAGCCGGTACTAATGATGCGAAAAAGAAAGTTTTATATGGGGCCTGTGGGGTTACCGGTGGCTTAGCTACTCCCGGTATTATCAACTGGCTGGTAGCTTCGGCACGTGATGCAGCGCTGTTCAATTAAAGGTAACTCAAACATGTTTTCACAAATAGCGATTGATATTTTCTTCCGCAAACCTGAGCATTTACTGCTTTTATCATATCTTGAAGCGAGCTGTATTCCAGTCCAGCACGGTATCAGTATTGGTATTAGACGCCTGCAAAAGTTTCTAAAAAAAATGCTTGACCCTCTAGTATGCTTGAGGGTTTATTATCTCCTTGACATCGGGAGATGTTGAGAAATGAGGGGACCAAAGGAGGAGGATGAATCGGTATCTGGACTGACTATCGGTCAAATCGCTACCAAGACTGGAACCAGCGTTGAGACCCTTCGATATTACGAGAAATTTGGTTTACTAGCAGCGCCAGAGAGGACTAGCGCAAATTACAGACTTTTCCCACAGGAGACAATACGAGTAGTCAAATTTATCAAAAAAGCTCAAGAACTGGGTTTCACGCTCAAAGATATTAAGCAGCTTCTCTATTTGTACAACAGTCCTGACGCCAACGATGAAGACGTAAAAGCAATAAGTCTCGCTCTTCTGAAAGACATCGACACCCGTATAAACATACTAAATACGATGCGAACTTCTTTAGGTGAACTTGTTGCCCAATGCGCCGGTGAGCATCCTGTAAAACACTGCCCAATACTAAACGCCCTGGATGTCTGAATTTGCGAACCAGTATATGGTGGCCCGCTTTTTACTTACAAAATGTCAAAACTTTTGAGGAAACTTTCATGTCACACGATCAAAATGACAACTCTAAAATTTCAGATAAATCGTCCGCCAGTCCGTTTGATACGGCAGCAACCAAAGCTGGAATGCTGATGCGGGAAGAAATTTACGGTATCGGTGTCGGTCACAATGCCGGTGATGGTCACAATCATTCTGGTGCCATTCAAAACTTTGCAATATCTAGTAATGCAGATGGGCACAATCACGGTAATATGGACCAAACGGCAGCCGCTAGTTTCGATAAGCTAAATTCAATTCTGCCAATTAGTGATAGCCATGAGACCAGTCAAGCCGTGCAGACTGGGGCCGCTGGATTAGATAAATCGGTTACTCCAATTGGTCTCGACGGATCAGCTTTGGCTAGTATGTTGCAGAGTGGAGCATTAACATATCAGCAAGCAATTCTAATGAGCTCCCCACAGCTGGCCTCATACCTATCAAGCTTCAGAACCAACAGACCGAACTCGTAAAGCGAAGACTAATTGAACTCGTTTGGTCCTTGCGGTTACTGTGCTGGCAGCTCATCCGGCAGTAATGTTGCCCATGATTTTCTACAATTTGGTTCAATTGGCAATCATCGATTGGCAAATTTTCACAACAGAAAATGAGTGAATCTCAAACATTCAAGACCTCCGCACTATTTATACTCTCATTGCACTCATAGCTCGTTTGACAATCCCACTGTAATTAAGTGGTTAAGTATTGGTTATTCCTAACACATAGAATCGGGCGCGGAGACTCTGATATGATGAGTTTTTCGGTAAGTAAATAGCTGGAATTGAACCGGTTTGAAACTCTTGACGATCACTTTGAATCTGCTTTTCTTGTTCATTTTTGGAGCAGGTCAGATTTGCTTTTGTACCGAAAGTGATAATTGCCAAGGTGCAACTAATATCTCTTTTGCCGGGAAAGTTGCTAGCTCAGACCGGAAAGTATTTCAGAGCGAATGTACTTCAGCCAGCAGTCAAGACTGTTGTGCTGATTGTTTCAATTCAACCGATGTAGCAGCGTTGGCTGGCAATTTATTTGATGGTTCCAATTTTGAATCAGCCGGCCCGATGTCTTCTTGGACAACATTTGCGATTTTCAAAAATGATAAGGCAGAGCGGCCACGTATGAGGGCACCGCCTGACGGCTTTGGTAACCTCGTAACAAAGATCTATTTAGCGAAGCAATCATTGCTTATTTAAAAACCACCTGAAGAAGAGCCTATAAGCAGTACTACTGCTTTGTTTTTGCTTGTTACAGGTGGTTTTTGCATGAGAAATAGTTTTGCCCCTTTGGGCTTACGCACAATTATTGTCCTGTCTCTTTTATGCTCCTTAACGATGCTTTGTGGTGTTCAGCACCGGGTCTTGAGCCACAGTGGAGATAATGAAGCTTTTAGTGAAAGCGAAAGTTTATCAGGCCCTAAAGAAGTGTCTGTGGATGAACAAGGAATTAGAGCACTAGAAATTAAGACATTTAAGGTGCGGCTTCAGAACTTAAAGAAATCACTAGCTGCAACAGGTGAAGTTCAAGCGGATGAGACACGCGCCTTCACTGTCAATCCTCCTGTCACAGGTGTCGTCAATTCAGTTCTAGCTAAGCAGGGGGATATAGTAAAAGCTGGGCAAGTTTTGGCTATCGTCCAGAGCATAGAGATAGCTAACACTCTCACACAGCTATTGAACGATCGCACAAAGATCACTGCAGAAATTGCTCGGGTCAAAACAAAATATTTAGGCGAACTGACTCTACAAAACAACCAAGTTCAACTCAATAAGAGCGCCTTTGAACGTGAAGACGGACTTTTAAAGGAAGGTATAAGCGCACGTAAAAACTATTTAGAAGCAAAAAATGCCTATGACTCAGCGCTGGTGAGACTAACAACACTCAAGCAACAGCTTGCACAAGAAGTTTCTCTTCTCGAAAAGCAGCTAGCAGTGACAATTCATAACGCTAAAGGGCAGCTTCGGATAATGGGCATAGAAGGAAGCGCCGTAGAGGATGCTCTGCGCACCGGTGAGGTAACTTCAGCGCTATCGATCAAAGCACCGGTTGCTGGCTGTGTGATCAAGCGAGAAATAACCTTGGGCGAGCGCGTCGACCCTAGCAAGAGCATTTTCTCAATTGTCAATCTTTCTCCAATTTGGGCAATGATAGACATCTACCAAGAACAAATACAGAAGGTCAAAGAAGGGCAACAGGTCTTACTTGCGACTCCTTCAAACGAAAGAATATCAGGACGAATTTCTTCTGTGGGCTCAGTTATTGACAATGAAACCAAAACTCTACATGTGCGAGTAATAGCCGATAACCCCCGGGGAATTTTGCGGCCAGGTATGTTTGTCACAGCGGAAATACTACTTGGCTCAAGCACCAAAACAGCACTCCTAGTGCCTGAGTCAGCAATAGTAACTTACAAAGACCGCCCTTATGTTTATATGCACCATATAGACGAAGGGCATTTTGAACCGTCGGCAATAGGAGTAGGTACGAAGACCGGTGGCTTAGTCGAAGTGACGTCAGGTTTACACGAAGGCGAGTTGGTTGTTGTTTCGGGAGCCAGTCAGCTTCTGGCACAGTCAGTCTTAAAGCCGGAAGCTGAACATCAACACGAGGGAGAGAAACATTCGGATCACCATGGTCATGAGGCAGCAGAAGCTCACACGGCCAGTTCAAGTGCACAGGTAGTAATGGGCTTTGCGCTGGGGCTTGGAGCTGCGTTTTTATTAGCAGTTGCATGGGCACTTATAGCCAAGCCACGAAAGAAATCAGAGGGTCAGTAAGATGCTGAACCTAATTATCCGCTGGTCCGTAAGCAATCGCTGGGTCGTAAATATGTTGGCCTTAGTGTGGTTCCTGGTTGGAATCTATGCCACATTCAATATGCCGGTTGATGTATTCCCGGACTTTGCTCCCATACAAGTCGTGGTGCTGACGGAAGCACCGGGTTTTGCTCCAGAAGAAGTTGAAAGCGTAGTTACAAGGCCTCTTGAGACTGGTTTGAACGGCACCGCGAACGTAAAGGTCGTAAGGTCGATCTCCACTATCGGGCTATCAGTGATAACTATTATTTTTCAAGATGGCACCAACATATTTACAGCAAGACAACTCGTTTCAGAAAAGTTGCAATCAGCTAGAAGTAAGCTGCCAGAAGGTGTTCAAGAACCAGTACTTGCTCCGATAACGACTGCAGCCGGTGACATTCTAAAAATTGGACTATATAGCACAGGCAAATCAACTCCGATGGAGGTAAGGACGCTGGCTGATTGGACAGTCAGAATGCGCCTCATGGCAATCAGCGGCGTCTCCAACGTTGTTGTAATCGGCGGACAAGTGAAACAATATCAGGTACTAGTCAATCCTGATAAATTGCGGCAGTATAATGTGACACTACCACAGGTGCTAAAAGCTGCAGGTGGCAGTAGTGTAAATGCTGCCGGTGGAATGCTTCGAACCAACGACAAAGAGCAACTTATAAGAGGATTAGGCAGAGTCTCATCTCCTGAAGAAATTGCACAATCTGTAATCACCAGTCGAAACGGTCTGCCAGTGCTGCTCAAAAATGTAGCGAAAGTTGAAATTGGTCCGGAATTCAAAATAGGCGACGCGATAGTAGACGGTCATCCAGGTGTAGTTCTAACAGTCTTTAAACAGCCCTGGTCTAATACTCTTGAAACTACTCGCCTTTTGGAAAAGGCTCTTGAAGAATTAAAAGCAGGATTTCCAGAAGACGTAAAAACCGTAACCACATTCCGCCAAGCCGATTTTATTGAAGTGGCAGTCAAAAATGTTAGCGAGGCTGTAATTCTTGGCGGAGTACTAGTAGTTGTTATTCTCTTTGTCTTTTTACAGAACTGGCGCACTGCTTTTATCTCTCTGACGGCAATTCCGTTGTCACTGCTTTCTGCAATTATCTTTTTAAAGTTTCAGGGTTACACAATAAACACAATGACCCTCGGTGGTCTTGCAATAGCTATCGGAGAAGTTGTCGATGATGCGATTGTTGACGTAGAAAACGTCTATCGCAGGCTGCGAGAAAATAAAAATTCGGCTTGTCCGAAAAGTACTTTCACGGTTGTTTATGAGGCATCAGTAGAAGTTCGCAGCTCTGTTGTGTATGCCACCTTCATAGTTGGATTGGTATTTCTGCCAGTGCTATCGCTCGGCGGTCTAGAAGGAAAGATTTTCAGTCCTCTTGCATATGCCTATTTGGTGGCACTGTTTTCATCGCTCGGAGTAGCTCTCACCGTCACGCCCGCACTCTGTTACATGCTCTTGCGGTTGCCCAAAAACCTTGCCGAGCATGAAACGAAAGTGGTGAGTTGGCTTAAGCATATCTATTTGCCGGTAGTGAAGTTCAGTCTCTCCAGGCCCAAAGCGGTAGTAGCAGGCGGCATCTGTCTTTTCTTGTTATCACTGGTTCCCTTAACTGTCATGGGAAGCGAATTCTTACCAGAATTTGATGAAAACAATTTGGTTGTAGTTTCTACTTCCATGCCAGGAACAAGCTTGCACACGACTACTAGCATTGGCAAAGAGCTGATAGAGCATTTTCTTAAACAGCATGACGTGATGGCAGCTAGCCAGAGAGCGGGAAGAGCCGAAGGAGGAGAGGATTATGGAGCCGGAAACTTCAGCGAATTTGATATACGTCTGCAACCAAATAGCGAACACAAAAAAGACGCTCTCTATCATGTACGTCATGAATTCGCTCATGTTCCTGGCCTGATTGGAGACTCTGGCTCTTACTTGCAACACAGGATGGAGCACGCGCTATCTGGCGTTAACGCTGCAATCGCAATCAAGATTTTCGGAGCAGACCTAGACGTACTTCATGAAAAAGCAAAAGAAGTGGAAGCGGCGATGAAAGGTATTCGTGGTGCCGTGGATGTCCACGTAGAGCCAATTGTTCCTGTACCTCAAATTTCAGTCAAAGCCAACCGTGCTAATGCGGCAAGATATGGTATCTCCGTAAAAGAATTGTCGGCGGCGATAGAAGCAGCGTTTAAAGGAGTCGCCGTAGCGCAGGTTCTAGAAGGACAAAAAACCTTTGACATATATGTCTGGTTCGCTCCTGAGCAAAGAAATAATTTTGAAATTATTCAAACAGTGCTTATAGATACTCCCTCAGGAGCTAAAGTGCCACTCGGTGCCCTTGCGACATTATCTGAAGGCACAAGCCCAAACACAATCAGTCATGAAAACATTTCTCGACGTGTAGTTGTGCAAGCAAACGTTTCAGGGCGTGACCTAGGAAGCATCGTTGAAGAAGCCCGTAAGAAAATCGCCGCCGAAGTAAAGCTGCCGACAGGCTATTACATAGTCTACGGTGGGCAATTTGAAGCACAAGAAGCTGCTGCGAAACAGCTTTTACTGCTTTCAATCGCCGCGCTTGTTGGAATGATGATGTTGCTAAGTTTGGCTTTCAAATCATTGCGAGCAGCGATGCTGATAATGGCTAACCTTCCTCTTGCTTTAATAGGCGGAGTGTGGGCCGTATTGTTCAGCGGGGCCGTTATGAGTGTGGGATCTCTAGTCGGTTTCATCACACTGTTTGGAATCTCAACAAGAAATGGAATTATGCTCGTGGCGCACTTTAACGACATGCTGAGGGATGCTTCTAAAGAATTTGATGAAGTCATTGCTGAGAGCGCTCTAGATAGGCTCAGTCCTGTTTTAATGACAGCGTTGACTGCCGCATTAGGAGTCTTGCCGATCGCGGTTATGGGCGGAGCTGGCCGTGAGCTTGAGCAACCGTTAGCTATCGTCATTTTAGGGGGGATGGTTAGCTCTACAGCTTTGACCCTTGTGATGATTCCTGCACTGTTGAAGTTATTCGGCTCCGATCTAGTACGAATGAATCGGAACGATAGCGAGAGGGATTGAACATGAAGTCGCTATACAACTGCATTTCACCAAAAGATAAAATGATCAAATCCATTGTAAAATCGACAAGAAAGCGGACTTTATCTTTTGATGTCTGCTCTCTCACTTACCTTATCGTTATCGGAATAAGCCTAAGTCTGCCAACCTCTGGTGCTTTAGGCAAATCCGGTAGTCATGTAGGCGTGCCAAAATCTTATATCGGGACAACTCCAGGGGAAGGAGTATCGCGACAGCACTTAGCTGCGCTACAGCCCGAATTGCGCGGTCCGATAGCTAGCTCGCTATCAATTGACCAAGCCATGAATGAAACACTAATGCAAAGCCCGAGAGCGGCCTCGCTGCGCTTGCAGCTAGGAATAGCTAAGTCGGGCATTGTGAGAGCGACCGAGCTTCCTAACCCAAGCATATTTATGGACAATGGCTACAAGGCTGAATTTACTTACAGGTACGGTGTCAGTGTGCCCATTGAACCACCGTGGAAATTAGCCTTGCGTTTATTGGCCGCAAAAAAACAAATTGCGCTCGCCGATCTGCAGATTACAAAGGGACTATGGGCGCTTCGAGGTGATATCCGCCGAACCTATACTGCTGCTCTGATTGCTCAAGAACGCTATGAAACACTCAGCGAATTGACTGAATTGTACAAGAGGCTATTGTCTTCTGCTGAAATACGCTTTAAAGCTGGTGATGTTGCACAACTGGATGTCTATCGAGCTGAGCTGGCATACCAACGCGCCCTCATCAATCGCAATTTAGCAATGAATCAAGTTAAGAAAGCAAAACAAGGACTCAGTGTGCTTTTGGGGCGTGAGTATGATTCATTTTTTGATGTTCCACGATTGCCACCATTTACTCTTAAAGCAACAAAATTAGATTACTTGCCAGATCTCACAACCAACATTCCTGAGATTTCAAGCATCTTGCCACGTGCATTTCAGAATCGGCTAGAGATTAAGATTGTGGAACAATCAATCAAAACTAATGGTGCGAACTTGAAGTTAGCCTATGGAAATATTTTGCCCAATCCCACTATCGGCGCCGGTAGTTCCGTTGTAAATGGTCCGCCGCTTCCGCAAAACGCAGGTCCAAACGATCGAAATAGTTTCCACGGCTTCTTCTTACAGGCCTCTGTCCCTTTGCCGATTTTCTCATTTCAACAAGGTGATATAACGCAATTCAAGGCAGTAATTAAGCAGCTTCAAGCTGAGCAGAACACACAAAAAAACGTTATTGAACAGGAAGTGGTCGAGGCCTATCAGGCGGTTGTAATGCAAAGACAAAAAATTCAATCGTTTCAGGAAAACGCTCTAGCCCGGTCACATCAGATTGCACAAATGACTCAACGTAGTTACGAAATAGGGCAATCGGACATTGCTTCTGTGCTTATTGCTCAACAAGCCAATGTCGAAATCCGAAATGAGTATCTGGATACTGTATATGCATACGAGATTGCTTACACCGACCTTGAGCAGTCAATTGGGACCACGTTATATTAAAAATCGATGTAAGTAGCTAAATTCCGATTGAGGTATGTCATTCGAATGGAGATGAAAGATGGAAGACTGCTGTCATTTTCAGTAGTCGCTGTCACTAGATTTCAATAGTCGATGTCACTGATTGGAGAGCATAAAAAAGTGTGGGGTTTGACGACCAGTTTAGGATTTGCCGCGCTCTGAAGCTGGCACGTATCGATAGAGAGTTGCCCGCGAAATTCCCAGAGCTTTGCTGACCTCAGTAACTTT
>Ga0075444_10002119_pt1 | contig 11992 bp, 8 predicted proteins | sample CoawatmetaG01DNA_FD_76836 | JGI IMG/M metagenome (GOLD analysis project Ga0075444, IMG submission 76836) | Marine microbial communities from the West Antarctic Peninsula - Coastal water metaG017-DNA | ecosystem: Environmental > Aquatic > Marine > Coastal | place: Atlantic Ocean: West Antarctic... | reverse complement strand
GCCTTGGGCCGAAAGGTCAACCACAACGCTTCCTGTGTCGTCGCCGCCAGCTATGACCAGGGCATCAAGGTTGAATTTTCTCAAGCCGTCTTTGATGCGGTCATATTTTTTGTCATCTTTGATTTTTGAAACTTTCACTCTTGAATTGCCAGCTTCGCTTCCGGCCATGAAGACGTCTATGGCGGCAATTCTTTCGCGGGTCAGTTCGGTTATTGACTTGAGATCAACCAGGTTGTAGAGGCCAGCGTATCCGTTGGGAATAATCCAGGCCGTCATGCCCTTGTTAAGAGCGCTGAAAGCTGCCCCTTTAATTACGCCGTTAAGTCCGCCGCAGTCTCCGCCCGATGTGATAATGCCGATGTTCTTCACGCGGCCTCCATTTATGTTTTACATAGTCAATTTAGATAGAATTCCTTCTATTTAGGTTGAAGTTAGCATGCTTCACTCGCCAATAAGTCTTGACTGCTTGAAGGTTCAAGCTGAGTAACAAAATTAAGGTTGTCATTTGAACTTTTTAGAGACTATGAACGTTATACAGAGAAGCGTCTGATTTAGGACATAGCGAAGGGGCAAATGAGATGAAGCAAGAGTCTGCCGTTTTCCTTACCGTGCCACTGCTACTTGGGCCTGTTCTGCTTTCAACATGGCTGATGGGTTCCCCCTCTAACCCGGCCCTGGCGGCTTCGCGGAGCAAGCATGTCTCGACCTCTAGCGTCAAGACGGCCAAGCCCAGCAGCAATATGGCGAGCTTGGGGCCAGTCTCAGCGCCAAAGCCCATGACCTCTGACCAGAAAGTAGTTCAGGTATTGAACCGCCTTACTTTTGGGGCCAAATCGGGTGATTTTGAAAGGGTTAAGGCTATGGGGGTGAAAGCCTACATTGCCAGTCAGCTTAATCCTAGCTCTATTGCTGAGAACCCTGAAGTTGAAGCGCAAGTGGCCTCCGCCGAGATTATCCATAGAAAATCTGCTGATTTAATCAAAGAGTTTCGATTAACCATCGCTCAAAACAATGCGGCGCGCAAAGCTGCCAGTGATAAACAAGGTAAAGAAGACAAAGCAGATGCCAATGAGCTTGAGAAAAATACTCTTGCTGCTAAAGAAGAGCAGGCGATGAAGCAGAAGCACATCAAGGTGGTGGCCGATCAAATATTTAAAACCCGGCTTGTAAGAGCGTTAGATAGCGAGCGTCAGCTGCAAGAGGTCATGGTCGACTTCTGGTACAACCATTTCAATATCAGTATAAATAAGGGTCTTGATCATGTCCTGGTTGGCGCTTACGAAGAGCAAGCGATTAGGCCTAATGCCCTTGGGCGTTTTCGCGATATCCTCGGGGCTACTTGCTATCACCCAGCCATGTTGTTCTATCTCGATAATTGGCAAAATGCTGCACCTGGTACTTTAATGGTTGTTCCCGGTGGCAATAACAAGGACAAAGCGCGAAAAAAAGGTGGGCTCAATGAAAATTATGCTCGCGAGCTAATGGAGCTTCATACCCTCGGCGTTGATGGTGGCTATACGCAAAAAGATGTAATAGAGCTGGCTCGCGTTTTAACTGGGCTCTCTTTGCCCATCCGCGGATATTGGGGCCAGTTCTACGCCGCGCGCCATGATCAGGGCGAGAAAGTAATTCTTGGACATAAGATCACGGCAAAAGGTGCAGGCGAAGTGGAAGAGGCCCTCGATTTTCTCGCTCGCCACCCCTCAACAGCTCATCACATTAGCTATGCCCTGGCTCAGTATTTCGTCGCCGATGAGCCACCTAAGGCTCTAGTTGATCGCATGGCTAAGCGATTTAGCGAAAGCGATGGGGATATCAAAGCTGTGCTGACAACAATGCTGGAGAGTCGCGAGTTCTTTGATGAGCAATATCAAAATAATAAGTATAAAAGTCCGTTTCGTTATGCCGTGTCTTCATTGCGCGCCAGTGGTGCTCGGCCCGAACACTATGAGCCGATCTACTCGTTTTTGAAACTACAAGGTCAGCCTCTCTATGCTTGCCTCACCCCTGATGGCTACAAGAACACTAAGGAGGCCTGGCTGAACTCTGATGCTCTATTGAAACGCATAAATTTTGCCACGGCTCTTGGTAGCGCCAGTAGTGCTAATGCTGCTGGAAATATTGGCGGCAATAGGGGTTTTTCTCGGGTCTCGGGGCAGTCATATGACCAGGTGCTCCGCACTGTTAATGGTGGTCAACTTTCCGCCCGTACAAGTGCCGCAATTGCCAAATCACCAGAGCCTTTTAAAACGGCACTCTTGCTTGGTAGTCCCGAATTTATGAGTTATTAGGTGCAACATGAATCGCAGAGAATTCTTACAAAGGGCGGCGCTGGCTTCGTTCTCATCCCTATCTTTAGCTCTCCCAGGCTCTAGAGGCTGGGCTTTTAGCAATGGTAAAGATGACGACAGCGCAAAAAAGTTGATAGTGATATTGCTTCGTGGTGGTATGGATGGACTCAATGTCATTGCCCCATATGGCGACTCGCAGTATCAAATAATTCGGCCGACAATTGCTTTGCATAAGTCAGCCAGTGGCGGCTTAGTTGATCTAGATAGTTATTTCGGCATGCATCCAGCCCTCATGCCAATTTATCCACTGTTTCAAGAAAAGAGTTTGGCCTTTGTTCATGCTTGTGGTTCGCCCGATCCAACCAGGTCGCATTTTGATGCTCAAGACTATATGGAGTCTGGTGTACCTGGTAAAAAGTCAGCCAGTACAGGTTGGGTTAATCGTCTGGTGGCGCAGCTGCCTTCTAAGCATTCGCCGGTGCAAGCTATTGCTATTGGTTCAGTTTTGCCGCGCATTTGCGCCGGGCCCGCTGCCGTTGCCACCGTGGCGGCCAATTCTAAGATTTCAAAAGGTGCTCTAGACAGACCTCGGGTCGAAAGTGCTTTTAGTGAGATGTATTCAGGTTTAAACAATGACATTGGTGCTTCCTTTGCCGAGGGCATGGCGGCCCATAAGACTGTCAATCAAATTATGGCTAGCCCGCAAGACATTTATTCTGACAGTGATGCAAAAGAACAGATGATTGCCAATCGTGGTGCTGTCTCACCAAATGCTTATCCTAACTTTGGCAAACAGCTAGCTACTCTTTTTCGCAAAGATGCCTCGGTGCAAGTGGCCTTTGTTGATTTTGGCGGCTGGGATACCCATATTCGCCAGGGGGCAGAGCAAGGCGCTTTGGCTGGGCATTTGTCGCCTCTCGCCAATGGCCTGGCCGATCTGGTTAAGGGTTTAGGGCCACTATATAAAGACACCAGCATAGTAGTAATGTCAGAGTTTGGCCGCACTGCCCATGAGAATGGCAATGGTGGCACTGATCATGGTCACGGTAACGTTATGTGGTTGCTTGGTGGTGGCGTGGATGGTGGCAAAGTTTATGGTCGATTTGGCGGATTGAAGGCCAATGATTTGTATGAAGATCGAGACTTGCCTGCTACAACAGATTTTCGCTCTGTCCTCACCGCCGTGCTCGGCGAGCAAATGCATGTTCCTAAATCTGCCTTGGCTCAGGTGTTTCCTGGATTTCAAGCCAATGGAAATGTTTTCACTAGTTAAACTGCCAGGGTATTTGCGAAATTGACAGCTGCCTGACATCGATGGTAGAGTGGCAGAAAGTTATCGTTCGGAGGGCTGCGTCATGTTTAAGAAATTGAATTCCAGCCGCCTCTGCTTTCAAGGCTTCTTCTAGCACAGCTTATTCATTACTGAAACTGCCAAGACAAGCGCTGGCTTGTGGCCCCATCGCTGATATTGTCCGTAGCAGACGATCGAAGTGATTGTTTCGGTTTGTCTGCAGACTTTGATCACCAGGTAATGTCGCTCTTACAGCGGCACAAGCTTTAATTGCTGCGGAGAAGTTTTTGAATGAAATTAAAGAAATTGTCGGCGCGCGCATTTGCACGTGCTGTTAGTCGTGGCCATGGCCGCGCACTTTTGCATGTCACTGAGTATGGTGACGCGGGATTGGAGGAGATAATCGATCGGGCTCTGCTCAAGAATACTGCCTATTGTATGCAGATTGAAGGATCTCGCAGTTCCTGGTTGTTGCGGCTCGTGGAAGCAACTGGGCATAGTCGCCAATATGCCCACCGTTTTTTAGAGAGCATAAAGAATCGCAAGGACGGTGATTATGATTTAGTTCAGCAAATCGAGGTTGCTGCTTGCTTGTTTGAGCTCGGTTTTATAGAGTTTCGTCCTGCTACCTATCGCCTCTTCAAGGCGCTTGTTTCAGGAGGGAGCAGTCGTACCCTTTGCGGTTGTGATGTTGTCGACGTCGGCGGTCTTCATGGCCTCAAGTTTGTGGCGCGTTCTCTGGGTAGCGCTTCTCAAAGCATTGATGACTATGACTGTGGCGTTATCATGGAGCATGCCCGAGAGACTCTCGGCACAGAAGCAATAAGAACACAGCTCTATAAGTTTTCACTAGAAGATGTCTACATTCAGAATTTTTTGGATGCTTGCGGCCGTGCTGAAGCCAGTCGGCTGGCTAAGCCTTCGACGGCATTGAATGGCAGTCGATGGAGTAGTGTGCCGTCCCTGGACGAATTGCTGATAAGGATTGAGCGAGAAGATGTCACCTTGTCACCAGGTCAAATTCGGCGCGCTGGTCGTGAACTATCAGAAGAGGACGGTCGGAAGATTTTGCAGTTGCTGTTCAGAACGCGCTCTGAGTTTAAGCACTTGGCCTATCTGCGCTTGTTCTGGCGCCAGCCTGTGCCCTTTGTCAATGACCAGCTGCTTGCTTTGCTTGATTCATCTAATCGTGCGCTGGTACATGCAGCTGCTTCTGCCATGTCTCATGTAAGAGAGGTCAACGTTCGGCGCAAGGCCCTTCAGCTTCTGCAGGGAGCTAATCGGTCGATGATACCAGTGGCCTTGGAGCTTTTGCGTTTCAATTATTTGCCTGAAGATAGTGCTCTTATTCTCAAGTCTCTTATGAAATTGCGCTCCCTGGAAGAAATTCATTCAGCTGGCATGGAACTTCGGGACCTTGCCGCTGACAGTGGTGGCGCTGAACTGGCAGACTGTTTTCTCTGGCTCTATGAGCATGGTCCTGATGGTTTTTGTCGCAGAGCATTTGTTGAACAGTTATTGGGTTGGAAAAAATGCCCGCCTGAAATTCTCTTTGAGTGTCAGTGGGATTCATACAACGAGCTCAGGCAGTTTGCTCGTTCGCTTTTCTCGGCTGAAGTCGAGCAGCCCCTCTATTACGCCCTGGAAGAAATCGTTCTGGAAGGATGCTTAAGTTGATGATTCTTCTCAATTAAATCTCTAACTTATATCCAACACCGTAGACAGTCTTGATGATTGATTCTTGATTTTCGCTATCAATTTTTTTACGCAGGCGTTTGACGCAAGTGGTGAGCGCGTTGCTGGTGGCGTCTGACTCTGAAGACCAGACCCTGTCTAATAAGGCTTCTTGCGTAAATACTTGGTTAGGGTGACGCAGCAAAAATTCAAGCAAGGCATATTCGCTTGGTAGTAGTTTTAATTCAGTGCCAGCTTTTGTTACTTTATAGGTGCCGCGATCGACTACTAAGTCTCCGCACTGAAATACTTCGCCAACCATGGCTCTTGGCCGGCGCAGTAGGGCCCTGATCCGGGCGCTCAATTCTTTCATGTGGAAAGGCTTGGTTAGATAGTCGTCGGCCCCGGCGTCCAGGCCTTCTTCTTTGTCGACAATGGTATTGCGCCCGGTGAGCATAATCACCGGGGTGGAGAGCCCTAGCTTGCGAATCTCATGTAAGATTTCAATGCCCGACATTTGCGGCAGAGACCAGTCGAAGATGGCCAGATCATATTGATAGAAACGCATTTTTTCTAGACCATCTTTGCCATCAGTTGAGATTTCTAGATGATGGTGCTCAAGGGTGAGCCAATCGTTGATCATACGGCAGAGCCCGGCGTCGTCTTCTACCAGTAAGATTTTTGCCATTAAGCGCTCCCGTTCTAATACCAGATCTATTAGATTGTACTTTGAACTTGCTGCTTTCTTGGTAGTTTAAACCAAAATTTGCTGCCCTTGGCTTGCTTGTCTAAATCCGATACACCGATTGTGCCACCGAGCTCTTCAATTATGGCCCGACAGATTGCCAGACCCAAACCTGTGCCCTCTCGACCATCGCTGCTCTCAACTTGGCGAAACCGCTCAAAGATTGAAGCTCGTTGACTTTCTGGCACTCCGCGACCGTTATCGATAATTTCTACTACTACCGATTCGTCGGCCTTTAGCACAACACTAACAAGACCATTTTTTTCGGAAAACTTGACGGCATTGGCCAGCAGATTAACTACTACCTGGGTAAGGCGTTCCCTGTCTCCCATCACTGCGATATTTTCATTTGTTTCTTCGTAGTTGATTGTCACCCCTTGCTGTTTAGCAAAACCAGTGACTGACTCTATCGATCTGACAATTACGGCATTTAAATCCACGGCCTCCAGTTGAAAAGTAAGCATGCCACTTTCTAGTTTTTCAATATCGAGAATGTCATTGACCAGGTGCACAACTCTGCCGATATTCATTTCGGCTAGCTCCAGGCTCTCTTTGCCAGCCTTTGACATGGTGCCGTAGGCGTCTACTTCTAGCAGATCGAGAAAGCCTTGCACTGAGGTTAGTGGCGTGCGTAAATCATGGGAAATCATGGCGACAAAGTCTTGTTTTAAGCTTTCAATTTTTTTGCGTTCAGTGATGTCGTGGGCTACGCAGAAAAGTGCTTTTTCCTGTTCTGACCATTGCGCTGTCCAGAGCATGTCCACTAATTTGCCTGCTTTGTGCCTGACTTGATTTTCGAAGGTACCTTCGCTTTTGCTTGTGATAATGGCGTTTATTTTGAGCTGGGTGTTTTGCAGCTGGTCGCCATTGAGAAATTGACTTAGCCTGAGGCCAATTAACTGCTCTGGTTCATAACCCCAAACTTTGAAGGCGGCATTGTTGACGTTAGCTATACGCTCTTGCTCATCAATAGAACAAATCACATCAACGGCGTTTTCCACTACTGCTCGTTCTTTTCTCAGGGCTTCTGCTAAGGCTGCTGCCATTGAGCGAAAAGTGCTATCTAATTCAGCAATCTCGTCGTTGTCACCTTTGATTGGTGCATTTAAAGGTTTATTTGCTGCTAGTTGTCTGGTATTTGCCACTAGAGCTTTGAGTCTTCGCGTGGTACCACGGTTGTAGTAGGCTACTAAAACAAAGGCCAGTAAAATATTGAATATGACAGCGACGAAAATTAGGAGCTTGACGCTGCTTCTGTAGCGAATCTGTGCTTCTTTTTTTTCTAACTGTACAGCTTGTTGTTCTTCTACTAATTGGTCTGCCAAGAGAAAAATTTGATTGAGGTTCTTTTGCAGCGAAATCCACTTTTGTAAGAGCGCGACTTTGTCACCGTTCACCATTGGCTCATGGGTGGCACTCAATTGCTTTATACAAATATCATTGAGAGCTGCTAGTCGATTGAAAATAGCGCTTTCATGTTCGTTGTCGCGCACTAATAGTTTTAATTGCCGCGCTTCGCTGTTAAATACGTCTACCAGATGACGGTAGCGCTGACGATGACTTTCAGACTCGGTTAAATAGCTCAGGATGCTGGAAATACCAGCATCTAAAAGCAGTCGCAAGAGTGAATTGGCGTGGGTGGCCACGTCTCTGGCATGGGCTTCTCGTGCTCTTTCATGTTCTGCCTGTTCCAATAAGGTGACCAGGCCAGCAACGAAAAGCAATTCGAAAATTAGAGGCACCGAGACAAGAATAATTGCCTTGCGCGATAGGGTTAGATTGAAGGGGCCAAACTTAGTGCTAGACATATGGCAGTAGTTTAACCCAAGATCATGCCTGCGAAGACTGGGGTGGACGGAATGCCCAAATTTGATTGCCAAAACGGTTGGGGCTGAAGGCCCGGTTAGCACTTTCATGGGTCCAGCGACCGGTGGCCGAGACATTGGCATAAACCATTAGTTTGCCGTCCTGGCGCTCGCCGACGATACCGACATGGGCATTGCCACCTCCTGCGGCTGCCGCTTTGCCTGGTTTAGCGCCATATATTACGTCACCTGGTCGGGCTTGGGAGACTGCTACTTTATTCCAGCCCCGATCTTGTAATTGCTCAACCAGGGCACAGGCTCCGGTTTCTTTGTTGATATCAAGACCTGCTTGGGCTAGCACTTCGGAGGTTGATATGGCGCAGCCGAGACGGCCGTTTTTTGTAGCTGTAGCTTCTGAGCGCCAGAGTTTCTCTCCCTCTGCGGCCTGGGCGCTGGCAACAATGCGATCACCTATTTTAGAAGTGGCCTGAGGCGGCGGTGCTAGCCTTGCCACCATCATGCCCTGGTCTTTGGCGATGTCACCTTTACCGTTGCCTGAATTAGGTTGGATGAGAAATTCGATTTCTTTTTTGTCTGTGCCACCATGATTGGGGTCGCCGCTCAAGCCGAGAGCTCGACAGAGGGCCTGTGAGCCCTCGCCAATTTTTCTCTTGGGGCCGTGATCTCCGAAAATTGCCGCTACCATTTTGCCTGTGCGAGTATTGCGTACCCAGGCAAGGTCACCGAGTTTGATTCCCATTTGTTTGTATTCGTCAGTCATGGGCAACACAAAATAGTTGACTCTATTGGCATCAAGAGCACTGCCGTCAGCATTGGTGAGGCTCGTGGTGGCCTGGCCGTAGCGGTCGTTGCGCCAGTCTGAGCCACCATCAGCATCTACTGCAAGTTTTGAGCGTAAGTAGACCATGCCATTGTCGAGCTTGATTAGGCGATCGCTAGGCAGATTTAGATATTGATTTGCCCCTTGGGCAAATGCTTGGCGGGCACTTTCGCTGTTGCTAGCGTCGCTGCCAAGGGGGTGAGTAGCTATCGAGGGCTGAACGGTGGCTTTGCCCAGCATGTTCGCGCTGCCGTCTATGTCTTCTATGGCTTGGGGAGTCTTCCTCGATATGTTTTCTTTCGATGTGCCTTCTTTCTCTGTTTCTAACTTCCTCTTCTGGTTTAGTTTCTCGTTTGTTTTCGGCTCTATTTTCTTGTCTAGATTGCTCTTTAGCGGCAGCAAATTTCCCGCTCTGGTCCATGGTGCCATCGAGGGTGAGTCGAGCATTCTTACCGTCAATTTCGAATACGGCGATTCTAGTGGCGTGAGTTTTTTCGTTCTTTTGTTCGACTATTTTATAGTGATGGTTTTTTCCACTATGATCGCTTTGCGAAAATTGTTTGTGATTGTTTTTGTAGAGGCTGTGTGCGGCCTGTAGGCGCTCTTCGGCTTTGTGCTTGTGGTTGCCGTCGACAACTTTATCTTGTAGCTTTTTATGGTCAAAGATCTCTAAATGAGGTAAGTGTTTTTCTGCTGCTTTGCCATTATCTGAAGGGGCTGTTATTGCCTTTGGTGTGTCTGCTTTTTTGTGGCTCTGGCTGTGAGAATCCAGAAGGTGATTAGTCTCGGTCTTTTGCCTGAGCTCTTTGCTTTTATGGTTCTCTAAGTGTTCTCTTTCTGCTGACATGGTTACCGACTCTCTATTTATTTTGATAAGAATAATTCAGATGATCGCGAGCGCTATAACTGTTTATAACGCTCGCAATATCTGCCCCGTCGTGAAAAACTGAATAATTGCTGCTTGCTGTCTACATATAAACCTGCTGTCTAGATATAAATTTGCTAGCGCTGCCCTTGAATCATCAAGTCTACTGATTTACCAGTCAGTCTTTGTCTGCGAGCGGCATAGGTATAGCCCTGGTCGCCAGCACGGCCGATGATCTCACCTGCTTTTATGGTGTCACCGGTTTTGCTGCTAGCCAAATCAAGGCCGCCGTAGATTTGATATCTGGTGCCGTGGGCTTGCTTGTCATAGCAGGCCATGACGACAATATCTTGGTCGGGGTTGCTTCGTCTGTAGCGGTCGAGCATCGCCACTTCTGCTGGTGCCAGAATAATATCGGCGTTGCCGGCGCGATTGTTCCTATCGTTGTGGTTGAAGCTATAGACAACTCGCCCTTCTTGCATGGCTCTTACGGAGCTGTCTGGCTTGCTATGTATGACTGCATGGGTTTCGTCTTTACCGTGCACAATTTCGGCTTCAGCACCAAATGTATTTAAGACGCCCATTTTTGTTTCGCCTTTGACCACCTTAAATTGAATTGCTGCTTTGGCACCATCTTGAACTCTATCACCATCGACAAAACTATCGATTTTGCTGCCGTCTTTATCAACAGTGCTGATGATGCCGCGGTCATTAATTATGGTTTTTCCATCGCGACTGTGAGTCACTTTGCGGCCATTTTCGCTATAAGAGTAGACTCCATTTTTATCAATCTCGACTTCACCAAGCCAGCTTTTGCCTGTGGCATTATTGATCCAGCGATCTTGTCCATGACGAGTCCAGCTGCCTCTTTCGTCTTTGATTGATTGTGGTCGGCCGCGATCGTCAAAGTCTGAGAAGTTGAATTTTTTGCCGCCAGCATCTCTCATGGCCGTCAAGTTGCCTTCGCGGTCAAATACAATTACTGAGTTGTCGTTGAGGTCACGATCGGCTCGGCGTCCGTTATTCATAATATATTTGATTTTGCCCTGGCGAAAGTCTTCGTCGGCGATATTGCCATTTCTGTCTTCTCTATGGCGGGAGACGACTTCACGGTTGGGTCCTAAATATTCAACAGCTTTGCTACCGTCTGGTCGGTAGACTGTGCGATCGCCGCGGCCCTGATTGGGGTCATAGTTGGTATATGAATAGCCGCGGGCATTGACTTCGATCTCGCCCCGCCATTTGCCACCATTGTCAGATCTCCATTCATCAGTGTGCTTGTGTCTGTGCCAGGTGCCATATTCATTTTTGACCTGGTTCAGTTCTCCGCTTTTGCGATCGTATTTAAATTCGAAGCTGCGGTTGGCTGCATCTCTCATGGCTGTCACTCGATCGAATTCGTCGAAGGAGATTTCGCTGCCATTTCTATTGAACATTCTTTGCGGCTCGAAGCTCGGATAGACTTCGGGGAGAATGCGCCGACCAAATTGATTTTCACAAGGGTTAGCAAAAGAGTAAGTTTGTGAAACTAAGTCACATTGCTCTAATCTTGACTGACGGCTTTCGAAACAATCATTTGCAACAAATCTGTTTGTTGAATCACTGCCCATAACGAACCTCCAAATGTTTTTCAGAATCCCTGGTGGGTGTCAGGAACGGGGGGAGTTCCTTGGCAACTACATTAGGGCCAAATTCTGTCTAACTTTTGGCAGGCGAAAATATTAAGTGGAAAGCTTGATTAACACTTCGTTGCGGCGCATAAATGGCAAGGTCCAAGGCGGATTGTAGTAGGCGTGGACTGGTTCGCCGAGGCTCTTTTTATTATTCTTGATCAAAAACGTTTCTAGCTCTTCGGCCTTCTTTTCCATGTCTTTTTGGCTGGCTAGACCAGAAAAGCGGATAGCTGCCACTTTTTCGCCAGCCACTTCCATCAGGTGGATGCGCTCATCCTTAGGCTGGGGCAAGGTGGCCAGGCTGTACTGTGAAGGCATGGTAAAGCGAATCTTCCAGATACTGCCATGAGCCTCAGCAGTGACTGGGGCAGTCATAGGGATTTTCTCGCTCTTTTGCTGTGACACTGGCGCTGTCATGGCAATTTTTTGCGTGCTGTAAGTTTGATTGGATTGATTCTTACCGAAAATATAGCCAGCCAGCACACGAAAACCCGTTTCTAGGGCTTCTTTCTGGTCTCCAGCGATTTCTACTTCGGCCACGACTGTGGGCTCGTATTGTCTAATTTCGATGGCGCCATAATTTTCTATGACGTCATATTTCGGTTGCTCGACTTTAGAAACAGCTTCATTTTGAGCAATTCCAGCGGCTACTGCCGCACCGATTAGTCCAAGAAATATCAGGCGCTTTTTCATGGACTCACTATAGCAAAAATGTTAGAAGTCGGCACTGAGCTTGGCAATAATCTGCTCTTCTTGTTTGGCCCGGGCTGAATCTTTGAGGGCAACAAAACACTGCTTCTTCAGTCT
>Ga0075444_10002106_pt1 | contig 12038 bp, 10 predicted proteins | sample CoawatmetaG01DNA_FD_76836 | JGI IMG/M metagenome (GOLD analysis project Ga0075444, IMG submission 76836) | Marine microbial communities from the West Antarctic Peninsula - Coastal water metaG017-DNA | ecosystem: Environmental > Aquatic > Marine > Coastal | place: Atlantic Ocean: West Antarctic... | reverse complement strand
TTCTTTGAGTCTTCAAAGCAGTTTTGCACTTTAGAATCTAAATCACCAAGATTAAATTCTTTAACAATACCTATTTTTAAACCTTTAATAGGTTGATTGATTGATTTCAGTAAATCTGTTGTTTTCACATCTAGGGATGTAGTATCTTTCGAATCATGACCAGACATTGCATTAAGTAATATTGCACAGTCTTCAGCTGATCTTGCTAGCGGACCTGCTTGATCAAGACTAGAAGCGAAGGCTATCATTCCCCAGCGAGATACTCTTCCATACGTAGGTTTAATTCCTGTAATTCCACAATGAGCAGCTGGCTGACGGATGGAACCACCAGTATCTGTTCCTGTTGCTGCTGGAACTATACCTGCAGCTACTGCAGCAGCAGATCCCCCGGAACTGCCTCCAGGAACATACCCTTTTTTCCAAGGGTTATGAACGTTACCAAAATAGCTTGTTTCATTCGAAGAACCCATAGCAAATTCATCCATGTTTGTCTTACCAATGGTAATTGAACCGGCATGCTCCAGTTTCTCAACCGCAGTTGCAGTATAAGGGGGCACAAAGTTTGATAGAATCTTTGAGGAACATGTAGTTCTTAACCCCTCTGTGCAAAATAAATCTTTTTGAGCTAATGGGATACCTGCTAGCGCAGAACTTCGATCATTGGCTTGATCAATTTCTTTGGCTTTTTTAATGGCAGCATCTTGATTCATCGTGACGAAACAATTTAATTCCTTTAAGTCTTCAGCTAGCTTTAATGTTTCTGTTGTTAGCTCCTCTGAAGAGATTGATTTACTATCAAGCATCTCCCTTAATTCAGAAATAGATTTAAATTGAATACTCATTCAACAACCCTTGGAACTAAAAAATAATCTTCATTCGAAACAGCAGCATTTTTAAGAAATTTCTCTTTTTGATTATCAGAATTTTCAATATCCTCATGCTTAAATGCTGTTTGTTCTAGAGGGCTATACAAAGGTTCAACATTTTCTGTGTTAAATGCTTGCAATCCTCCAATAAGCTTAATAATTGTCTCTAACTCACTTTCTATTTTGTGAGATTTATCTGCATCTATTTCCAACCTAGCGAGATAGCAAATAGTTCTGACTGTTTCTTGGTCCATATGATATTATCTAATATTGATGCGCAATATTAAACCAAAAGCATCGTTAATTGTATTTTTTTGAAGGAACATCACATTGGATTTCAACTTATTTAAAAGCGTTAGGGGTCTATTTTCCAATGATTTATCTATTGACCTTGGTACTGCTAACACCCTAATTTACACAAAAGATGTTGGTATCGTTCTAAACGAGCCTTCGGTAGTTGCAATTCGTGAAAGTAGAGGTCAAAAAACAGTTGTGGCTGTTGGGCATGAGGCAAAAAAAATGCTTGGACGAACTCCTGGAAATATTAAAGCTATTAGGCCTTTATCAGAGGGTGTTATTGCAGACTTTCAGGTTACAGAAAAAATGCTTCAGCATTTTATTGCAAAAGTTCATGAGCAAAGATTTATCAAGCCTAGCCCAAGAGTTTTAGTTTGCGTTCCATGCCGATCCACCCAAGTTGAGAGAAGAGCTATTCGAGAGTCTGTTTTAGGGGCAGGGGCAAGAGATGTAAAGTTAATTGAAGAGCCTATGGCCGCAGCAATAGGCGCAGGATTACCTGTTGAAGAAGCTCATGGAAATATGGTGGTTGATATTGGAGGAGGCACTTCAGAAATAGCAATTCTTTCATTGAACGGAGTGGTTTATGCTGAATCTGTAAAAATTGGAGGCGATCTCTTGGATAGTTCGATTACCTCTTGGGTAAGACGAAACTATGGCTGTGTTATTGGTGAATCTACTGCTGAAAAAATTAAGTACACCATAGGATGTGCCTCTCCAGAGTCAGAAGAGTTAGAGATGAATGTAACAGGAAGAAACTTAGCTGAAGGTATCCCAGAAACTTTTATCTTAAAAAGTTCTCAAATATATGAGGCCATGAAAGATCCATTATCAGGAATGGTGCGGGCAATAAGAAATGCATTAGAACTTTCGCCCCCTGAACTAGCTTCTGATATTGCTGAAAGAGGCATAGTTTTAACTGGTGGCGGAGCTTTGATGCGAGATTTAGATAAGCTTATCTCAGCATCCACAGGCATTCCGGTGATAGTTGCTGAAGATCCCTTAACATGTGTCGCTAGAGGCGGTGGTAAAGCTCTTGAGATCATCGATAAGTATAATATTGATCTACTTTCCACTGAATAAATAATTAAAATATGGCGAGAACTACGCCTACATTCACTCCGGTAGGCAAATATGCTTTAGCAATTATACTTTCTTTTTTTTTGCTGATTAGTGATATCAATTACCAAGTCTTTTCTAGTGCTAGGGGCTTTGTGCAAGCCACTGGTATTTATGGCCTATTAATTATTGATAGTGTTACCAGTAATATTACAAAATTTAATGTAATACACAAAGATAAGCAAAAGTTAATGAAGATCAACAAGGATCTTAAAAATCAACTATCGATTCTTAGGAACATAGTATTTCTTGAAAAGAAATCACAAGTCTTAGCAAGTGATTTGATAAATTTACAAGGTGAAATACTGACTCTATCCCAAGCCAAGGAGACCTTTATATTTGAAATTGCGTCTTTTGGTTTAAAAAATTATTTATGTTGCTCATCCCATACTCTATATCTTCAGAATCCTCAAAAGCTAAAAGTCTCAGCAAACCTTCCTGTAGCGAACGGCAATTCTTTTATAGGTCAAACTTCCTCCCTAGATATCAACCTAATTAAAGTTATTCTATTTTCAGATATAGAACATATTTTGCCAGTTAAAATTAATAATTTTTTCTGTAATGCAAAAGGTGCTGGCAAACCATTGCGCATAACTTGCACAGTTATCAAGAGTCCAGAATTCTTAAAAATTAGGAACAATGATCCTGTCTTTACCTCAGGTCTTGGAGGAGTCTTTCCAAGAAATATATCAATTGGTAGAGTAATCAACATTAACAATTCTGTCTCTAATGAAAGCAAGATCACTATAGCCCTTGATGCGAGCCCCCTAGAAAGTAATTACTTTGGGGTGCTGATAAATTTATGAAATTATCACATCATTTTATTATCTTCATCACTATCTTTGCTGGATTTTGGATAGATGAATGGATCTCGGAGTTCAATATTAGAGAGTATATTTTTTTAGCAGACAATATTCCCTATTTAATAGAAACATCTATTGGGTTCTTAATCTTTTGCTACTGGGTGTATGCAATGCCAGAAAAGCTTCACAGCTCAGCTGCATTGATACATGGATTAATAATTGATCTTTGTTTTGGGAGTGCAGTTGGTTTTCATATGTTATTTTTTGTATCAATTTCTTATATTATTCACGTATATGTTTTTAGGTTCAGAATATTTTCCTATTTCCAGCTAATTATTTTCTTTGGCACTGCCGCAGTTTTTTATCTAGCCTGCAAGTATCTAATTTTTTTCCCTACAAATTATTCCTACCTTTTACTAATATTTAGTTTTCTTGTAAATTCTGCAGCTTGGTTACCAATATATTTTGGCATGCGCTCATTTAGAAGAACATTTCTGAAATAAAAAATAAATGAAAAAACTATTAATGAATTCCATGGTTGGAATATCTTTTATTAGCTGGGCATTATTTTTTATCTTAAGTGCTGTGTATTTTTTTCCAAGCCAAACCTTAAAAACCATAAACAATTCAATTCTCCCGGAATATATTATTTCATTCTCAGGTGTATCAAATGAAGGAACAGTTTTAAAGCCTATTCTTACATTTTCGAATCTTGCTATCTCGCAACAGAGTATAAAAATATTCTCAGCTGATCAATCAAGTATTGGTCTCAATATCTCTCCACGCATACTATTGGGGAATCTTGATGTAAATTTCTTCTATGTTCAGAATGCCTATTTACGGATACAAGAAAATATAGATAGTATTTCTTCATTTTCAAGCATAACTATTGACGATAATATTTCATTGGATGTTAAAGATTTATTTCTCGAGACTGCCAATGAAAAACTTCTGATTAATGCGAAGTTAAATAATTTGTTAATTGGCTCTGCAAATGGAGAGTTAAAAATTATTCATGCAAATAAGGTAAGTAATTTCTCCGTAAGCTCGGATGATTCAAGTTCAAATTTTTTACTTAATCTCAATACATTCAACTGGCTGAGTATATTTCCTCAGAGTTTTTTAATTCCAGTGGATTCAATTAATTTTGGAATTAATATGGTGGGAACAATTAGCGCCCAGGGATCCTCGCTTAGAGGCTCTATCAGTCACGAGGATGCCAATTTTAATAACTTTTCTCTACAAAGTAATTATGGCTCCTTTTTATTTCAGTCAAAAGGTGGGATTGCCAGCCTATCTTTGCAGAAATTTTTATATCCTCTGGTTGATGAGAGCTTCCCAATTAAATTGAATCTTATAAAAAAATCTATTTTGATACCCAAGCTTTATGTCTCTGATCAATTAGTACTTCAACAAAAACCTAGATTTACAAATCTAGCAGTTGATAATTTTATGGCTAGTTTGAATAGTGGCTTAATAAAGTATTCTGGCATAGTGAGTGATCTTGACCTGCTCAATATGTATTTTGATGAGATAACAAATCTCCAAGGAGCCTTTTCTGGGCTTAATAATGATTTTAAATTTATTATCAATCCGAGTAACTCTTCAATTAAGCAAAAAGATAGCGATGCTTACCCCATTCAGATTAATGGAAAAGGAATTGTGAATAATCTAGGCTTGCATCTCGAGGCTAATATAAAAGAGTCTGAAGGTCTTATTAGCTTGAAGCTTGATCTTCCTGCTCAAATAGACCAATCCATAGCCTTAAAGCTATCTGGGCAGAATGTATCAAAAAAATTAATTTTACTATCTCTCCCAGAAAACTTTACAAAGGTCCATCAGCTTATCAATCAAAATATTGAACTCAGCCCCTCAAATAATATTTTTCTTGATTATATGAGTCCCAATGGTGAGTTAGCTCCAAAATTAATTTTAAAATTTTCTCTTGATAAATCGATGCTTCATTTTAATCCAAGCCTTAAATTTACAATGAATAAAGGAATAATTGAGATTTCTAATGATCATCTTTATATCGTCTCTTCACCAGGATTTATAAATCAGTTTCCCATAGAGTCATTTCATGGAAATTTAAAATTCTCAAATCAGGATTTTCAATACACTTCGCAACACGAACTCTCAACAAGGGAAATTTTGAGAGCACTGGGAAATATAACATTAACTTTTAAGCCATTGAATGCCTCAGGAATGAGCAAGGGAATATATAATATTTCTTCAAAAAAGACTTTCAACACGATCTCAGTTGAGACTGGAGGTTTTGAGATACCCATTTATCAAGACCATCTATTACTGCTTAAGAAAGGACAATTTTATGCTTTAAACTTTGATAAGATTTTTGGCCGACTGCACTCACAATTTTTAAATCAAAATCCTATCATTTTCCTTAAGGGTGAAAATTTACTTGATAAATATAAATTAGATTTTATTTCAGAGATTTCTCTGAAGCCAAGCATGTTTATTCCTGATTCATCTCTTTTTCAATTATCTGGTATTGACAGTTTTTCACTAGCATTGGCCATAAATAAAAATCTTCCACCATTGCTAAATATTTTTTCAGAACTTGAGGGCATTGCATTCAATTCTCAGTTACCCTTTTTAAAAAAATCAAAAAATAGTATCTTGTCAACAGATATAGTAATTTCTAATTTTACAAAACCCAATGTCTATCTCAGAAATAAATTATTAGAATTGAAAATTAATTCCCTCGATAGACCCACTGGCTATATAGCTATTGGTAAAGAAATTCCAATGAAATATAATTTTCTGAGAAAAGCAAAGGGCTTAAACTTTTATCTAGGCTTAGACGCTTTTAATTTTGATCAGCTTAAAGGTTTTTCTAAAAGTCAGGCTATAGTTCAGGATATTAAATTAAATAATTTTATTTTCGATATTGATAATGTTGAACTAGCCAACAATCAATTTCATCAAATGAACGGCTCCCTTTCTTTCAAAGGCAAAGAAATTCAAGGCACAATTCAGTCTGACATGCTTAGTGGAAAATTTATACGTGACAAGTCCGGTTTTCTAAAAGTGGAGCTGCAGGATACGCAGCTCCAAGATATTGGTTTTCTTAAGAATCAAAAAGAATCTTCTGGCATTAAAAATATCAATGCGAGGCTAATAGTAAAAAATTCCTCTATCAACAAACTTCAAATTAAATTTTTAGATGTTTATCTTTTGAAAAATAAAGATGTGTTAACACTCGATAATATAAATTTAAATTCAAATTTAATTTCTATTTCCCCTCTTTCTTATGACTCAAAAGCATATTTCTCGATAGATAATAAGAATGATATTTATAAACTTAGAGGAAGTTATATTGTGAAAGACTCTTTGGAGATTCCAGTGATCCAAGACCTTGGAAACTTCTCATATTTTAACGGCAATCTCAATCTGCAATGGCAAAATTTACAGAAATTGAAAGATATTGAAGGAACAATAGATTTTATTCTTAAAGATTTTATTGTTTCGAACAAAACATCAAATTCTACTGCGCTTAATTTACTCGGCATTTTAAATTTAAAAAATATTCTTGGAAAGGTTGCAAATTTAGATTTGACAATAGGAGAGTTCAGATCGACAAAGCTCAATCGAGTTCAAGGAGAATTTGTGTTCAGCCAATCAAAAGGGAGGTTAGCTGCCCCACTGTTTATTGATACCAATGCAGCAAAAATGAAATGGATTGGTCAAATTAATAAAAATGCTAGAGGCGAGTTAACAAATCTAGACTTAAGTCTAGATTTAAGAGTTAGAATTGGTGAAAATATACCTTGGTATGCTGCTGTGCTTGGAGGAATACCAGCAGTAGCTGGCTCAGCTTTGATTAGTGAAATATTTGAAAATAATATTGACGACCTATCAAATTATCAATATGAGGTATCCGGAGTGCTCAATGCTCCAAAAATAAAACGAATCAATTAAGTAAGAAAGATCGTTGCCAAGCCTAGGAAAGACAAGAAGCCAATTACATCAGTAAATGTTGTAACTACCACGCTACCAGCAATTGCAGGATCCTGGTTAAATTTTCTTAAGACAATCGGGATAAAAATTCCAGCTATTGCAGAGCTAACAAGATTAATTACCATGGCGACGGAGATTAGCAGGGATATAATAATTTCTTGAAACCAAAGATAGGTTATTCCCCCAACTAATACTGATAGCAATAGCCCATTCACTATTGATACTGCTACCTCTCGCTTAAACAGCCATTTTATATTTGTAGAATTAATTTGCTGAAGAGCTAAGCCTCTAATCATAATCGTTAATGTTTGAGTTCCTGCAACACCTCCCATACTTGCAACTATTGGCATTAAAATTGCCAAGTAAACTATTTGATCAATCGTTGCTTGAAACAAACTGATTGTCATTGATGCAATAAAAGCAGTCATTAAATTGATTGCAAGCCATAATACTCTTCCTCGCACAGCTCTTGCAGGCGCAGCAAATGTGTCTTCTGTGATGCCAGCCATACCAAGAAAATTTTGATCAGCATCTTCTAGAATTACATCTACAACATCATTAATGGTAATTCTGCCAATTAAATATGAGTTTTCATCAACAACTGGAGCGGATACCCAATCATTCTGCTCAAATAATCTTGCAACATCTTTATCTCCAAGATCAGCATTTAGGGGTTGGGTTGCGGTTTCCATTAATTCTCTTGTGTTTAGCGAGGGCTCAGAAACCAGAATGCTTGAAATAGGCAATGATCCCAAATACTTATTTTCTCTAGAGACTACAAAAATCTGATCAGTATTCTTAGGGAGTTTCTTTTGAGCCCTGAGATAGCGCATAACAACTTCAAGGCTATGCTTGGGCCTAACACTTATAATGTCTGTATTCATTAGACCGCCAGCAGAATCTTCTGGATAAATAAGAGCATCCTTAATTCGCTTACTATCTCTTTCTGACATGGCAGACAAAATACTCTGAGTTTTCTTCTCGGGAAGAGCTTGAAGAATATCCACAATTTCATCTAGCTCTAAATCCTCTATTATTTTAATGAGCTCGTCTGTAGAAATTTCAGCAATTAATTCTTGCTGAATTTCATCATTTAATTCAGCAATAATTTCTCCCTCATCCTTTACTTCAATCATTGACCAGAGTAATTTTCTTTCTTTGGGAGGAAGTGACTCAAGGCTATGTGCAATTTCAGAGGAATGCATATTTACCAGCATTCTTCTTATCTGATTGAGAGATGAGCTTACATTTTTTCCTTGAATACTTTCGATAAGCTCATCGGATGGAAATTGATGTGAGTTATGAGCAATCATAGAATTAATTCTAACCCAAGGAGATGTGAAGTTATCTTTTTCTTGAATTAGGGATGAGCATCTTTCCCCGATACTTGGCAATAGTCCTTCTTGCTAGATTAAAGCCACGTTGATTGAGCTTTTCAGAGATTTTCTGATCACTCATTTTTAAAGGGCTGGTTAAAATAATTCTTTTGATCTCTTCCATAAGCTGAAGAGAGGTAACCTTTCTAGTTTTTGATACCGAAGCTGACAATAGCGACTTCATTAATATTACTCCCTTTGGAGTCTGAATATATTTTGATCTAAGTATTCTAGAAATTGTAGACGGGCTAAGCTGCAACTCTTTTGCAAGCTCTAAGTTACTAAGGGAGTTGAGCTGAATAGATTTATTTAACAAAAATTCCCTTTGTTTATAACAAATCAAGATGCCAACTTTGCTAATAGTCTCGTTTCTTTTTTCTACAGACTTAATCAACCATTTTGCCTCTGAAATTTTTTCGCGGAGTTTTGTGTTGACGGGATTCTCCTTGGCTAATTTTTCTAAATCAGTATCAAAAAGTAATTTAGGAAAATGATCATTGATAAAATTCACTGTTAGATTACTCTGCTCTAGGACTATCTCTATATCAGGCTGAATCAAATGAACTAACTCGAAGTCAAGGCCAGGAGATAAATCACAACTTTTAATTAGAGCTAAAGCATGCTCAATATCCTTGATTGAAAATTTTTTAATTAACTCAGATTTAGCATCCTCAAAATTACTCAAAGTAGGGTTGTATAGAATCTCACTAATTATAAGATTCTGATAATCCCGAAGATCTTTTCTTTTTAATTGAAGAAGTATTAGCTCTTTAAAATTTCTTGCCCCTATTCCCGCAGGATCTAAATTTTGGATAACATCCTTCAAAATAGTTTGAATTTCCTCTGCCGTACTCTGATATTGCATTAATTTCTCTAGCTGCCCAATTTCTATGGATAGCATGCCGCTATCGTCTAATGATTGAATGAGAGTGATTCCAATATTTCTCTCTTGATCTGCGAGGTTTAAATCATCCAACTGATTTTGTAGTGATTTTTGCAACGTAATAGGCTCCACTAAATTAGCTAAAATCTCTTCATCATCATAGTTAGAAGCGAGTATCTCTTCTGGCTCTTTTGTTAAAAAAGGATTTTGTTCTATTTCAGCATGAATTTTATTAATAATTTCCAATCTAGACAGCTGCAAAAGATCAATTGATTTTTTTAGTTGCGGGGTAATAGCAAGTTGCTGCTTTTGTTGAAATTCTCTTACTAGCTTGATGGCCATTTCTTAGTTATACATATTTCCAAAATAAGTTTTTTTAACTAAATCATTGGCAATAAGCTCTTGAGAATTCCCCTCGGCTATTACCTTGCCTGCATCCATAATAACGGCTCGATCACATAAATTTAATGTTTCTCTAATATTATGATCCGTAATTAAAACCGAAATATCTTTTTTAACAATTTGAACTAGTAGTTCTTTTATTTCTTCTATAGCAATAGGATCAATTCCTGCAAATGGCTCATCAAGGAGCAGAACTGAGGGATTGCAAGCCAGAGTTCGAGCTATCTCAACTTTTCTTCTTTGCCCACCAGAAAGCAAGCGACCTTTTTTTTTAAGAATTTTATTGAGATTGAATTCATTAATTACCATGTCAATAAATTCACTTTTTTCTAATACTGTATGCATTTTTAGTTCAGCAATTCCATTAAGGTTTTCTTCAACCGTTAGATCTGCAAATATTGAGGGCTCTTGAGGTAAATAGCTTAAACCAACTCTAGAGCGCATATGCATTGGTAACTTTGTTACTTCTTCTCCATTTATTAATACAGTCCCTTCATCTGGAATAAGTAGACCGGCTGAGACATAGAATGCAGTTGTTTTGCCAGCACCATTTGGACCAAGCAATCCTACTATTTCTTTTTTACCAACAGAGAAAGTAATATCTGAAAGAATATTTCTGCCAGCTATACTTTTATGAATTCCTTTGAGGGCTAGACTCTGCTCAATCATTTAATTTGATATGTAATTTGTTCTGCATAAATTGAATTATTATGCTCAAGAAGATTTGCATCTCCAAGCATTTCCAATGAGAGATTGGGATGAATGATAAAGCGTTTAGCTGCCCCACTTATTTCGTCCTCTTTAGAATTTATTAATGCAGGCGAGCCATCAACTATTAATTTTTTATTTTTATAGCTTATAAGAGCTGTATCTCCAAAAATGTTAAAATTGCCAAAGCTAATAATTAAATTTTCTTTTAGCAGCAACTCGTTTGCTACCTCATCAAAAGTAACAACATCAGCTTTAATCTTTATATTGCTGTAGTTGGTAATTTCATTCGAATATAAGTAAGAAGACAAGCAAGTTAATAAAACATAGTAGTAAAATTTTAAATTTCTATCCATTGGAATTTAGATAATCCCACACTCAAGCAACTGATGCATAGTGAGAACACCACTAGCATTGCCTGATGTATCAGTCACAGCTAGGGCAAAAATTTTATTTTTTTCCATAATTTCTGCAGCATCTATCGCTAATGCATTGTGCGCAATACTTTTAAAGTTTGCTGTCATCACATTACCAATAAAAGTCTCTAAAAGATTTTTCTCTTCATTCAAGCATCTTCGTAAGTCACCATCTGTAAATATGCCGGTAATTTTTTCTCCACTAGAAACTAGAGTAATACCAAGCTTTTTTTCTGTAATTTCAATTAGGGCATCTTTTAGGGTGGCAGTTTCCAATACAACTGGAGCCCTATTATCCATAATCGCGATATCCCCAACTAAAGTAGTGAGTTTTTTCCCAAGCTGTCCAGCAGGATGTGATTTTGCAAAATCATCCTTGGTAAAACCTCTTTGCTCAAGGAGTGATACAGCAAGAGCATCTCCAAAAACCATGGCGAGAGTAGTGGAGGAGGTTGGAGCTAAATCTAAAGGACAGGCTTCTTCGCTTGCCGTGATTGCAATATTAATTTCCCCGCTCTTTGCAATCGAAGAATCTGAATTATTAGTCAGAGTAAAAACATTGCCCGCACATCTCTTTAGCGCAGGCAAAATCTCAATAATTTCTTTAGTTTCACCAGAGTTAGATAAGATTAAAATAGCATCTTTTTTATCTATCATTCCAAGGTCACCATGAGCTGCTTCTGTAGGATGAATAAAAAAGGATGGAGTGCCTGTGCTGGAGAGTGTTGCTGAAATCTTTTGCGCAACGTGGCCAGATTTACCAATCCCCATTAGAATTAGTTTTCCCTGAACATTTAAAATGCTGATACAAAGATCATTAAATTTATCATGAATTTGATCTTGTAAAGCAAGCACAGCATTACCTTCAATTTGAATAACTTTTAGCGCACTACTAATAAAATTGCTCTCTTTCATATCTGATTTTTAATTTTGTACTAATGTTATAATACCTGCATGAAACTAACTATGAAATCTATTCTTATGTTAGCTGTTTTTTTCGTTTATGAAGCAGCTGCATCCACTGAATCCAACCCACATCAATTTATTGATAATAGAGCGCAAGCCATGGTTACTGTTATAACAAGTAATCAAAGTTTATATGGTTCTAATCCCGAACAATTTAAAGAGAAGATTAACGCTATTTTTGAGCCTATGGTTGATTTTCGAACAGTAGGACGACTTGTCATGGG
>Ga0075444_10002103_pt1 | contig 12046 bp, 9 predicted proteins | sample CoawatmetaG01DNA_FD_76836 | JGI IMG/M metagenome (GOLD analysis project Ga0075444, IMG submission 76836) | Marine microbial communities from the West Antarctic Peninsula - Coastal water metaG017-DNA | ecosystem: Environmental > Aquatic > Marine > Coastal | place: Atlantic Ocean: West Antarctic... | reverse complement strand
GGCCGGCAGGGGCAGGTTGTGCGCGAGGTTGGTGCCCGCGCCCGGGAAACCGAAGCCCTTGATCGTGCGGGCGACCACGTAGGGCAGGGGGGCCGGATAGCCGCCGCCGTCCTTCGCGAAGGCGGCCAGTCGGGCCTCGGCGTCAAGGACCGCCCAGGCGAAGGCCGCCGGGTCCCGGCCGTCGATCTCGAATGGCGAGAACCCGTTCATCGAAAGATGGGACTCGAGCCAGGACGCGCCCCCCTCCTGGGCGATCTCGGTGCGCTGCTCGATCCGGCGTCCATTGAGGATCATGATCGGCACGACGGCGCCACTGTCCTCCGCACGCCACCAGCGCGGCGACCAATCCGCGCCGCGCTGTTCCTCGAAGGCCCCGTCGCTCAGGAAGGCGACCAGGGTCTCGCCCGGCAACGGCATATGGACATACTGAACCTCCGCGAAGCCGAGGTAGCCCCCTTCCGAGACGCCGCCGGCCGTATGGACGCCGACGTGGCTGCCGATCGGCGCGGCCGGACGGCCCTGCGGATCGACCGCATAGCCGTAGAAGTCGGCGACCAGGCGGCTCAGGCCTGCGGCGCTGCGATCGTAGCGGCCCTCCTGCTCGGGCGTGAGGTTGCCGATCAGAGTGTTCACCGCCTCGATGGCGGCCACGCAGTGGCCCTGGCCCATGATCCAGGAGCGCGTGGCGCCGGTCAGCGCATTGGCCGCCAGATAGCCGACGTAGGCCGGGACCATGTTGAGTGAGCCGCCGGTGTGGCCTTCCGGCGCAGGCTTGAAATCACCGGCGGCGAGCGGCGCGCCCAGCGGGTCGACGCGGCGCGCATAGGTCATGTGGACGACCAGCCACATGGCGGCGTTGGCGAGGCGGTCGGCGGCGGCCAGGATGCGGAAGACCTCGTCTCGCTCGGCCACGGCGCCGGAGATGACAAGATGGTCGGCGAGGGCGTCGATGCGGCCCCGGGTGGTCTCGTCATGAGCTACGACGCCATATCCGGCGCGCCAGACGTCACGGTCCGAGGCGACGGCGGTCGGGGGCGTGGGCGTGGGCGTTTCCACGGGCGTTCTCCTGGGGGATGCGGGCTTCCGAGCCAGACGCTGGCGCACGCGTTTGCTTACAGCGTGCTGCGAGACGGCCCGACGGCATCCGGCGGGCAGCGCCCGCACTGCGATCACCGCGATGCGCGAACCGGCCCCGCCGGCTGCTGAGCGCGCTGGCCGTAAGCTTGGGCGCGGCGCGGCGTCTTAGGCAAGGTCGCGCCTGCCGTGTGATCCGTTTCGGTTGCCATCCCCGCCCCCTCAGGGAGTTCCTTCAATGTCCCAGCCCGATCGAAGCCAGACGCGGGCCTATCTCGTCGGCGGCGGCATCGCCTCGCTCGCCGCCGCCGCCATCCTGATCCGGGATGGCGACCTGGTGGGACGCAACATCACCATCTTCGAGGCCCTGCCGCGGCTGGGCGGCAGTCTGGACGGCTCGGGCGACCCGGAGCACGGCTACATGATCCGCGGCGGGCGCATGCTGGAGCCCAAGTACCTTTGCACCTACGACCTCTTCGCCAGCATCCCCACGCTCGACGAGAGCCGCACCGTCACGCAGGAGATCTTCCAGTTCAACGAAACCCTGAAGACGCATTCCACCGCACGGCTGGTGCGCGACGGACGACGCCTCGATGCCCCGGGCTTCGGATTGCAGGAACGCCATGTGCTGGCGCTCGAAAAGCTGGTCCTGAAGCCTGAGCTGCTGTTGGGCGACAGCCGGATCTCGGATCATTTTGACGCTGCGTTCTTCGAGACGAACTTCTGGTTCATGTGGGCCACGACCTTCGCCTTCCAGCCCTGGCACAGCGCGGTCGAGCTTCGCCGCTACCTGATCCGCTTCACCCACATGGTCTCAGGGTTCAATCGTCTCGAAGGCATCATGCGGACGGTCTACAACCAGTATGACTCGCTGGTGCGGCCGCTGCGCAAGTGGCTGGAGGCGCACGGCGTGCGCTTCGAGCTGGACACGCAGGTCACCGATCTGGAGTTCGTCGACGCCGGCGGCGGGCAAGCGGTCGCAGCGCTCCGTCTGGCGCGCAGGGGCCGGGCAGGGCGCCGCGCGGTCGCCCCCGGCGATCTGGTGTTCGTCACCCTAGGCTCCATGACCGACGCCTCGAGCGAGGGGTCGATGGACCAGCCGGCGCCGCTCAAGATCAAGCAGGATGGACCCGCATGGGGCCTATGGGAGCGGATCGCCGTTCGCCGGCCCGAACTCGGCAATCCCGCCGCGTTCTGCGAGCGTATCGAGGAGTCCCGATGGCTCTCCTTCACGGCGACGCTGAGCCACGGAGACCTCCTTGAGGCGATCCGCGACTTCACGGGTAACGTGCCCGGCGAAGGGGGGCTGGTGACCTTCGCCGACTCCGCCTGGCTGATGTCGATCGTCGTGCCGCATCAGCCGCATTTCCTGGGTCAGCCCTCGGACGTGGCGGTCTTCTGGGGCTACGGACTGCGGGTCGATCGCCCGGGCGACTTCGTCAAGAAGCCCATGGCGCAGTGCTCGGGCCGGGAGCTGCTCGTCGAGCTGATCGGCCAGCTGGGCCTGCAGGCGCGAACCCAGGCGCTGTTGGCGGGCGCCGTCTGCCGGCCCTGCATGATGCCCTATATCACCAGTCAATTCCTGAGGCGCCGGCCTGGGGATCGGCCGCAGGTGCGTCCAGACGGCTATCTTAACCTGGGTCTGCTGGGCCAGTTTGTCGAACTGCCGGACGATGTCGTGTTCACGGTTGAATATTCCGTGCGCTCAGCGATGGCTGCAGTCTACGGCCTGCTTGGCCTCGATCGTCAGCCCCCGTCGGTGTACAAGGGTCACCACAACCCTTCGCACCTGATCGACGCCTTCCGGGCGCTTCACAGTTGAGCAGGAGGGCGCCGTCGAGCGCGGGCCAGACGGCGCCGCCGGAGCGGCCGCCAGGCGTCGTCCACGTCGAAGGGGTCGCCCAGGTGATACGCCGAGACGAGTTTGTCGATCCGGCTGGCCCTCGCTGGCAGGATGGGTCCTAGTCGACCCTGTGCGTTCAAGGCCTCGATCGCCGCTATCAGTCCGCCACGTTCGGCGCAGGCTTGAGCGACCTGCGCATCGGCAACGCCGAGGAAGTGCCCGATCAGGCGATCGCGGAAGGCGTCGATGCCATGGCGGGCGCTTGCGGAGACGCCCTCGATGGCGAGCTCGCATTCGGTGTCGAAGCCCAGCGAGCGAACGTTGAGATTGGCCGATCCGATGCGGACGATGCGGTCGTCGAACAGGCTGCACTTGGCATGGACGATGATGTCCCGCCCACCCGAGGTTGTCGGCGCGAAGGCCCGGAAGCGACCCTCGCGGTCCTCCGCGCGCAGCCTGGCGATCATCGTCCCGCGCGCCCGGTCCATGGTCATGCGGTCGAACCAGCTCGGGGCGTGGGCCGTGGTGACCAGCACCACCTCCGGGCCGCCAGCCTCGCGCAGGCGGGAGGCCAGAGCCTCGGTCACCGCGGGGGAGGTGAAGTACTGGTTCTCAAGATAGATAGTGCGTCGGGCGCGCGCGATGCAGTCGAGCGTGAGAGCCTGGATCTCTTCGACCCGCCTACGCCCGTTTGCAGCCGGTTCGGTCCGGGCGATGCCGATTTCACCCTCGGTCAGGTGAGGCGTCACATGCGCAGGCCAAGGGTCGGGACCGTCACCTGAGGGCGGCGGGGGCGCGTCGTCCCCACTGCGCCGCCAGCGTTGCCGGAACAGCTCGCCCAGATCTCGCGCGGCGGCCCCATCGACCATCATCATGCTCTCGTGCCGCGGGGCGTGGAACGCGTGGCTGGGCAAGATCCGGCGCAAGTCGTCCTGCAGGTGGAGCCAGCTGTCCCAGCGGTCGACGCCGATGTCGCCGCCGCCGCAGAACGCCACGCGGTCATCGATCACCAGGACCTTCTGGTGATGGCAGGCGCCGAAGGGGATCTGATCATCAAGGCGGAATTTGATGCGACTGCCGGAGAACCATCCTCTCGCGGCTTGCGGGAAGAACTGCTGGGACGCAGAGATCGGCAGGGCCGCCTTCCAGATCAGCAGACGGATGTCGAGCTGCGGCCGCGCCTGGGACAAGTGCAGCAGCAGACGTCCCACCTCGTCGGGATCGGACGCGCCGAGGTGGCCGTCCGGCGTCAAACGGGTGCGCGGGTCGAACGTCCAGCCGAGGAGCAGGATGGAATGCTGCGCCTTGCGCATGGCTTCGAGCGCCGCCGTGAAATAGGCGTCAGAGGCCACCAGGAAGGCGGCGCGTTTGACCCGCGCCCGGCGCCAGCACGTCACACCGGGTTTCAGAACGCCCATCGCATTCCTTCTGCGCCGGCCAGGCGGCGATGGTGGACACTGCCTCCATCGCCCAGGCATGCGATCTCTCCGGCAGTGCGATCAAGAGGGCTCGCGACTGTCGACGCCGTTACCGCCAGAGCTTGAGACCCACCAGAAACTGGACCTCGTCCTTCTTGCCATTAGCCGCGCGCCGCAGAGTCGCCGTCTCTCCGAACGCCCGGTTCCAGGCGACGCCGATGTAGGGCGCGAATTCGCGGCGCACTTCATAGCGGAGACGCATCTCGGTCTGGAAGGTGGCCAGGCCGCTGCCGAGGCCCCGGGCCGGGTCGGATCGCCCGTAGAGATTGGCCTCGATCTCGGGTCGGAGGACCCAGCGTTGGGTGAAGCGGAGGTCGGAGGAGGCCTTCAGTCTCGCCGCCGTGCGCCCCCCCTCGCCGACATAGGCCGTCGCCTCCATGCCATACCAATAGGGCGTCGTTCCCTGCACGCCCAGCGCGATCCATGAGCGATCCGGACCCTCGCCAAGGTCTTGCCGAACCCCGACCTGGGTGCCCCAGAAGGGATGGTAGGGCCGAAACCACAGCGCCTCGACGCTGGCGGCCTCGAGGCGGCCCTGGCGGACGTCGCCTTCGCTCCTCAACCACGCGCGGTCGAAGGGGCCCCCGTACCAGGCCTGCACGTCCCAGGCCGCGCCCGATCCCTGGTTGCTGGTCACGGCCTCGAGCTGATCGAGGAAGAGCGCGCCCAGCCGCAGGCGGTCAGCGGTTTCCGCATTCGCCATGGTGCTGCGCTGATAGCCCCCGGAATAGGCATAGGGGTCCCGCGCCGAGGCCGGTGGGCGGCCACCCTGCATCGGTCCCATCGCTGTAGGCGCGTCGGCGCTCGCTTGCCGGGCGTCGCCGCCCATCCCGGGCATGTCCGCCATGTTGTGTCCCGGATCAGGCGGCGGCGCGGCCGGCGGCGGCGCGGCGGCCTGTGATGGGGCCGCATCGGCCGGCATCGGCATGTTCATGGTCGGTGTTTGCGCCAGGGCGGCGCCTGCGCCGGTGGTGAGCAACGCGGCCAATGCAGCGCGCCAGAGCAGGCGGCCGGGCAGGTTCGACGATGTGCGACGGTCGGAGAGTGTCATGCGACCACGATCTCGCGGAACATGCCCGCGGCCATATGGTAGAGGATGTGGCAATGGAACGCCCACCGACCGGGCGCGTCGGCGTTGACGCCGATCGACACCCGTTGCGCGGGCTGAACGGTCACCGTGTGCTTGCGGACCTGGAATTGTCCGTCCGGGCTTTCCAGGTCCATCCACATGCCGTGCAGGTGCATGGGGTGGGTCATCATGGTGTCGTTGACCAGCACCAGCCGCAGCCGCTCTCCGGCTTTGAACGCGACCGGCGGCGATTCAGAATAGCGGATGCCGTCGATGGACCAGACGTAGCGCTCCATGTTGCCGGTCAGGTGCAGCTCGATCTCGCGGGCGTCGGGGCGGGGGTCGACCTGGATCCCACGGGACCGCAGGTCGGCATAGGTGAGCACGCGGCGACCGTTGTTGCGCAGACCGATGCCGGGGTCGTCGAGGTTCACCCGCGGTTGGTCGACGCGCATGTCGACGCCGGGCCCGTACTCTGTGCGCGCGTGGCGCGCGGCCGGTCCGGATGACGCCATGCCAGGCATGTCCGCCATGGCCATGCCTCCCATCATGTCGGCCGGAGTCAGCCAGGGGCGGCGTTCCAGCGGTGGAATAGCCGCCGCTGGTGCGCCCGGCGGCCCCAGCGTGCCGCGCGCGAAGCCGGAGCGATCCATCGCCTGGGCGAAGATGGTGTAGGCGCGATCGTCGGGCATCTCGACAAAGACGTCGTAGGTTTCACCGGGGGAGATCCGGAATTCGTCGACCGTCACCGGCTCGACCGGCTGGCCATCCGCGGCGACCACGGTGAGCTTGAGGCCGGGAATCCGCACGTCGAAATAGGTCGCGGCACCAGCCCCGATGAACCGTAGCCGGACACGATCCCCGCCTCGTGCGTGCCCGGTCCAGTTGCCGGCCGGCGTCACACCATTCATCAGATAGGTGAAGGTGGCTCCGGAGATGTCGCTAAGGTCCGTCGGGTCCATCCGGGCGCGATAGAACATCGAGCGCGCGGAGAGCGCGGCCGCAAAGCCGCTCCTGCGGGCGTCCTCGAAGAAGTCGCCCAGGTTCGGCTGGTTGAAGTTGTAGTAGCCGCCAAGCTTCTTCAGCTTGCCGTAGATTCGCAGCGGATCCTCGTCGGACCATTCGCTAAGCATCACCACGTAGTCGCGGTCCGCCTTGGGCAGGTCGCCTTCCTCGCCCTCGATGATGATTGGCCCATAGACGCCGGTCTGCTCGTGCAAGGTGTGGGCGTGGTACCAGTAGGTGCCGGCCTGCTTCACTGGAAAGCGATAGGTGAAGGCTTGGCCCGGCGCGATGCCGGGGAAGCTGATCCCCGGAACCCCGTCCATATCGGGCGGCACAAGCACGCCATGCCAGTGGATCGAGGTGAGCGCGCCCAGCCGGTTGGTGACGCGCACCGTCGCTGTCTCGCCTTGCCGCAGCCGCAGGAGCGGGCCCGGCACCCCGCCATTGATCGCCGTCGCCTGGCGCGCTCGCCCGGTGAAGTTGACGTCGAGAGGCGCAAGGGTCAGCTCAGAGGACCCGCCGGATCCGCCGAGGTCTTGCGCCCAGCCGGGCGCGGCCAGCAGGGCCGTGCCGACCACGGCGCCGCCCGTGACGAAGCCGCGGCGTGTCGGCCCGGCGGTTAGAAGTTGGGGGAGCGGCATGAAGTTCTCTGCGGAGGATGGGGAGGCGGGCGCTTGCGACGGGGTGCGAGTGTGCCGCGGACCCTGGCGGCGGTGTGCCGTTGGCCACTCGCCTGGCTGGGCGCAGCGGCCCAGCCAGGCAGGCGCTGGCGACAGGCTTAGTGCGAGTGGCTGTGGCCGGCGCCACTGCGGGCGCCCTGCGAAGCCTCCGGCTGCGCGTCGGCATGGGCCTTGCCGCCACCGCAGCAGCCGCCGGCTTCGCCCTTCGAGGTCGCGGTCTTCTCGGGTGTGGGTTTCGCCTGCTGCGCGGGAGCAGACGGCTTGGGGCCACAGCAGCTCATAATCTCTCTCCAAACGGCGCGCCGGATTGTTCCCTCCGCGGCTGGCGCCATCCGCTGGGGGTCGAACTCGGAAATCCGAGCTCTCTACGCATCACGACGCCGCTCCGCCGATCGGCTTACGCGAAATCTTTCGTTGGCGCGGATCTCGTCCTGCGAAGGTTGATCGACGGCGCAGCCGACGGGCGGCGGCTCAAGCTGGCCGAAGGCTCTGCTCGGCCTGAGCTCGGGCGCGCACGTGTGGACAAGTCGCTTGTGCGGGGATGGGCCGCAGAGCGACAATCCGTGGCTGATTTCCCGAGCCGGTGGCTCTGCGGGCCCCGTCAGCGCCCCTCGTCGCGAGAGGCGCCACGCGAGGTCGGCGCAAGTTGCGCCGCACCGGAGAGCTGACCCAGCGACTTCAAACTTCAGTCGGATGGCCTGGCGCGGGTTGCGATCGCATAAATGACGAGGTTCTATGATCGGCGCGGCTGCGCCAGCCGAAAACCGAGAACAGGCGGGCGAGCAGTTAGCTCGACATGTCAGAAAGCACGGAGGCGCTGAGGACACGGAGAGCGCCACGAGCAGGAGCCCTATCGGGCGTCGAGCAGCATCGCGACAGCGAAGTGCGACGTCGGCGCGCCGTGGAGCAGGATGGATCCGCTCAGCGCGCCCATTGCGGCTTGCGACGCTCGAGATAGGCCGCCACACCCTCGAGCGCCTCAGGACTGACCCAGCGCGCGGCGCACCTTTGAGCCAGGCTTTCGGTCAGCGCATGATCCAGGGGTTTGTAGGCGACCTCCGCCACCAAAGTCTTCAGCTCCGCGACCGCCTGCGGCGCGCTGGTCATCGCCCAGTCGATGAGACGGTCCATGGCGTGATCGAGATCTGCCGCGCTCTCCACCACCTCCTGCACAAGGCCGATCCGCAGCGCTTCGGCCGCATCGAAGCTGCGCCCAAAGGCGCACAGCGCCTGCGCTTGGCGCGGGCCGATGGCGCGCATCAGGTAGGGCGCAATGGTCGCCGGGAGGAGACCGAGCTTGACCTCCGGAAGGGCGAACATCGCGTCATAGCGCGCGAGCGCCATGTCACAGGCGGCCACCAACCCCACGCCGAGGCTGCGAATGGGTCCCTCGGCGATAGCCACCGTGACGGCCGGGGTCGCGGCCACCGCGCTGAGCAGACGGCCCGCAGCGGCCGCATCGCGACGGACGTCCTCCTCGGTCCAGACCTCCGACGTGACCGTCAGCTGCGCCCGATCAAGACCTCCGCCGAAGACGCCCTCAGCCCCGCGCAGGAAGACGATGCGCACCCCCTCCGCCCCGTGCAGCGTCTCGAACGCTTCGGCGAGTCCCTCGATCGCTAGCGCATCCAAGGCCTTGTGCTCGGCAGGTCGTTGAAGGGTCACGACGATCACGCCTTCGGGGGAGGCGTCCAGCCGCACGACGTCGGCGATGTCGTCGACGATCACGTGCTCGACCAAGGGGTGGGCGATCCGGTTGTCCATGGCGCTGAGCTTTAGCGTTCGCGCCGCTCTCGGCGGCGTTCCTCAGTCCGACGCAGCAGCGAACGGGGGATTACGCGGCGCGGGCCGCCACCCAAGGGCGCCGGCGCAATAGCGCTTCGAAAGGGGATGATACTCCCGCCCCCCCGCCTCGGCGAGCGGCGGCGCGACCCGCGAAGCGCTTGGCCGGACGTGCAAAGCCTAAATCCATCCGCCCCCGAGCACGCGGTAGAGCGCCACCAGATCGGAGGTCACGGCCGAGGCGGCGTCGGCGAGCAAAAGCTCGTTGCGTTGCACCGTCCTCTGCGCGTCGAGGACATCGATGAAGGAGCCCACGCCGGCGGCGTAGCGCTGCCGCCCCAAATCCACGGCCTCGCGGTTTTTCGCGACCGTTTCGGCCAGCGCGGCCTGGCGATCCTGGTCGGCGCCATAGGCGGCCAGGGCGTCATCGACCTCGTGGAGCGCCGCGAGCACGGTGCGCCGGTACTCGAGCGCGGCGTCCTGCGCCCGCAGGTCCTGGAGCCGGATCGTGGCGCGACGCCGGCCAGCGTCGAAGATCGGTAGCTCAAGCGCGGGCCCGGCGGTCACGAACCGGCTGGCCCAGGCGGTGAGGGTGGCGAGGCTCTCGGCTTGTAGTCCACCCTGGGCGTTCAGGGTGAGCCTTGGATAGAGGTCGGCCACCGCGACCCCAATTCGCGCGGTGGCCGCGTGCAGGCGGGCTTCCGCCGCGCGAATATCGGGCCTCCGCCGCGCCAAGTCGGCGGGCAGTCCGACCGGCACGCGCGGCGGAACGGGCGGGATCGACCGGGCGGCGTCCAACTCTGCCCGGAGCGCGCCGGGCTCGCGGCCGATCAGCTTGCTAAGCCGGTTGATGTCCTGGGTGATCTGGCGATCGAGCGCCGGGGCCTGCGCCTCGGCGCTCGAAAGCTCGGCCTCGGCCCTGACGACATCAATGTCGCCGCTCAGGCCAGCGCGGCGGCGATCCTTCGCCAACTCGAGCAGTTCGCGTAGGGTCGCCATGTTTTCTACGATGATCCGGCGCTTCGCCTGGGCGCCGCGCAGGTCGACATAGGCGCGCCCGACATCCCCCAGGACGGCGACCAGAACTGCGCGGCTGTCCTCGGCGGCGGCCTGGGTGTCGGCCCCGGCGGCCTCGACCGACCGGCGGACGCGCCCGAACAGGTCGACTTCCCACGAGGCGCCGAGACCGAGCTGATACTGCTGATAAGGGTTTGGGAAGCTTGCGCTCGGCTGACCGGAAACCTGGCCGAGCTTGCTGAACAGCGCACCGGTGGGCGTGGATTCGCTCAGCCTGTTGACCTGGGCCGACCCGTTGGCCGAGAGGCTAGGCCATTGCGCGGCCGCGGACACATCCCCTTGCGCGCGGGCCTCGGCGATGCGCAGGACGGCTTGGCGGGCGTCGAGGTTGGCGGTCCGTGCGTGCTCGATCAGAGAGCTGAGTTGGGGATCGTTGAACCCGGCCCACCAGTCGGCGGCGGCCTCGGCCGGCGAACTGGTCACTTGGCTGGCCTCGTGCGCCGTCGAGCGCGTGGCGCTGGCGCTCCATGCGGCCGGGACCTCAGGGGTTGGGCGCTGAAAATTCGGCCCGACGGCGCAACCGATCAGCGGCCCCCCGAGGAGGGCCGGCAGAAGCAGGTGCGTCAGTGAAAAGCGTGACATGGCGAAGCTCAATCGATCCGGCGCCGGAACATCCAGGCCGCGGCGGTCAGGGTCACGGCCGCGATGATCGCCATGGGCCACAGATCGGGCCAAAGCCGGTCCAATCCGACGCCCTCCAGATAGACGCGGTGGACAAGGTGGATGGCGTAGCGAAGCGGATTGATCAGGGTGAAGGCCTGGATGGCCCGGGGCATGCTGCTGATCGGCGTGGTCAGACCTGACAGGAGCGCGAACGGCATGATGGTGACAAAGGCATAAAGCATCCCCTGCTGCATCGTGGCCGCGATCGAGGAGACGAACAGGCCGATGCCGACGGCGGCCAGCAGGAACAGGATCAGGCCCACGTAGAGGGTGACATAGGAGCCGGCGAAGGGAATGCGGAACCACAGTTGCGCAACCAACAGCGCCGTGGTGGCCTGGGTCACGCCGATCATCATGGCGGGTATGGCCTTGCCGACCATGATCTCGGCGGGATCGTAGGGCGCGACCAGGAGCTGGTCGAAGGTGCCCTCTTCACGTTCCCGGGCCACCGAGAGCGCCGCCAGCATCAGCGTCGACATCATGGTGATCGTGCCGACGAGCGCGGGCACCAGGTTCCAGCGGGTTTCAAGATTGGGGTTGAACCAGGCTCGCGAGCTTAGCCGGACGGGCGTGGGCGCAACGCCATGGTCGCGTCGCCAGTCTGAATTGAAGGCCTCGACCGTCGCGTTGACATAGCCGAGCGCGGTGCCGGAGGTCGTGGAGTTGCGGCCGTCGGCCACCACTTGAACAGGGGCGTTCCGCCCAGCGGAGAGGTTCCGCTGAAAGTCCGGTGCGATCTGAATGACCAGCAACACGCGCCGACTGTCGATCAGGCGAGCCATCTCCTGCGCGTCGGTCAGATTGGCGATGCGATGGAAAACACCCGAGCCGTCCAGCTTGCTGAGCAGGGCGGAGGAGGCGGCGCTGCGATCGCGATCGAACGCTGCATAGGGGATGTTGTTCAGGTCCAAGGTGGCGGCGTAGCCGAAGACCAGCAGCTGGATCACCGGCTGGAGCAGGAGCATGTTGCGCGTGCGTGCATCTTTCAGGACGGCCAGCAGCTCCTTGCGGATCAGCGCGGCGATGCGGCGAAGGGACTCCAACATCGCGGTTCAGCCCAATGACTTGCGCGTGGCGCGCCGGGTCAGCACCAGCATCAGAACTGCGACGGCCGCCAGGACGGCGGCGTTGGGCGCAATGACGCTCCAGACGTCCCCCGCCAGAAACAGGGTCTGCAGCAGGCTGGCGTAGTAGCGGGCCGGCACCAGGTAGCTGATCAGTCGGACCGCCAGCGGCACGCTGCGCAGGTCGTAGATGAAGCCCGACAGCATCACGGCCGGCATGAAGGTGACGACCAGAGCGACTTGGCTGGACAGGAACTGGCCTTTCAGGCCTGCGGAGATCAGCAGGCCCATGGCCACCGAGACCAGCAGGT
>Ga0075444_10002100_pt1 | contig 12048 bp, 3 predicted proteins | sample CoawatmetaG01DNA_FD_76836 | JGI IMG/M metagenome (GOLD analysis project Ga0075444, IMG submission 76836) | Marine microbial communities from the West Antarctic Peninsula - Coastal water metaG017-DNA | ecosystem: Environmental > Aquatic > Marine > Coastal | place: Atlantic Ocean: West Antarctic... | reverse complement strand
TAACACAAAGAAAGTTGAGGTAGAACCTCAAATCGAAACAATGGAAGAAGTGGTTACAGAATTTTTTGAAGAAACTGTAGTTGAAGAACCAAAAGCAAGAGAAAGATTAAAACCTGCTAATGAGTGGGAAATTAAAGATAGAGTTTACTTTTTAAAAGGAGATAAAAAACCATTATCTAGATCAATAAAGTCTGCAAACGTATATTATTTTGACCAAGAAAAAGGTTATGAAAGAGAATTAAAGTACTGTCAAAATCAAAAAACTTCATTTGTTGATGAAATGAAAGGCGACCAAAGGTTAGAGCATATTATTTTTAGATCTGGTAGTTTATACGTACCTAAGGAACAAACGGTTTTACAGAAGCTATTGTCTTTGTACCACCCAGACAGAGACACTTTGTATGAAGAGTATAAACCAGAAGGCCTTGCGGCTGATGAAATTGATGTATTAAATATTCAAGTTGACGCGTTGATTGCAGCAAGAAATATAGACATAGATATGGCGGAAGCTATTATGCGTGTTGAAAAAGGATCTGAGGTATCTAGCTTAAGCTCTAAGGAACTTAAAAGAGATTTATTAGTATTTGCTCGTAACAATCCTAAACTCTTCTTAGAGCTAGCGGATGATGAAAATGTAATGCTAAGAAATTTTGGTATTAAAGCTGTTGAAGCTGGAATACTAAGGTTATCTTCTGATCAAAGAAACTTTATGTGGGGTAGTAATGGAAGAAAGTTAATGGTTATACCGTTTGACGAACATCCTTACACTGCTTTAGCACACTGGTTTAAAACAGATGAAGGAATGGAAATCTACTCTAACATAGAAAAAAGATTAAATTAATAACAAAATAATATGGTCGTCCTTCGGGACGATCATTTTTTAAATCAAATCAAATGGCAGAATCAAAAGGATTAGGAGATACAATAGAAAAAATAACAAAAGCAACTGGAATAAAAAAAGTGGTTGACACGGTTGCTAAAGCAACTGGTAAACCTTGTGGGTGTGGGGCAAGAAAAAATATGCTTAACAAAGCTTTTCCTTACAACCCAAGCAGTTCTTGGCTTGGTTCAAGATATAAATAAAAATTAATAATGGTAAATATAGACACGGTATATCAAAGAGTTTTAGCTTTAGCTAATAAAGAGCAGAGAGGATACATAACCCCTTTAGAATATAATCTATTGGCTAACCAAGCTCAACTAGATATATTTGAACAATATTTTTACGACAGAAGTCAATCGGCTAGAGCGCCTGGTAATGCCACGGTGTACTCTGATATCGACATTATGTTAGATGAAAAAATTGATGTGTTTAAAATGGAAAATAATATATTTGCTGGGGTTTTACCTGTTGACATCTATAGACTAGGCACTGTTTCTGTATTAGTTGGAAGTAATGCATTCAACAACACATTTGCTATAGCTGAAGAAGTTACTTCTAAACATTTTAGAGTAATTCAAAACACACCATTATTAAAACCAACAAATGAAAGGCCAGTGTTTATACGCACTAATTTTCCTACTGCCGGAACTATTATTGTCTGGGGAACTGATACGTCTGCTGGTCAAGCACTATCAACTTTAGGAAATGTGTTAATAGATTATGTGCGAATACCTACTAAGGTAGAGTGGGGATATGATGTTATCGGCGAAAAAGCACTACATAATGGTAGCGCTAATAAAACAACTCATTTTGAACATCACAGGTCGGAAGAAACAAAACTTGTTATGAGAATACTAGAGCTAGCTGGTGTAATAGTTCAAGATCCAGGCTTAATACAGTATGGAGACAGTGAGGGCATGAAAAAAATACAAATGGAAAAACAATAAGATATGGGTTTACTAAATCAAACACAAGAGCAATATTATAGTGGTGAAAAATCTTTTACTGGAGACGGTACTACTATAATATTTACCATATCAACTACATCAACAGCGTTCCCAATTGGGTTTAGTCTTTTGGGTGGAATTGCTAATCCAAATGTAAAGCTTTATATAGATGGCGTTTTACTTGCTCAGTCGTTTTTGGATCCATCTAATTTGTTTACCCAAAATTATCAATTTAAGTTTGATGCAGCTAATGGTTGGCATGTGTTATTTGTTGTTGCCCCATTAGTTGGAGCCAATATTAACGTTGTAATTGATAATACAAAATACCAAAATATTATAGGTGATACAATTGATGTTCCTTCATATCAATTTACTACGCTTAAAAACGTTATCAATAACTTTGTTACAGTATATACTGGTGAAGATAAAATTATTCCAAAAGCAAATAGAACCGATGTACAGTTCCACGCAATGAGAGCTTTGCAAGAATTAAGTTTTGATACTTTTAAATCTACTAAGTCACAAGAAATAAGTGTGTCTCCTTCTTTAAAGATGATACTACCACACGATTATGTTAACTATGTTAAAATTACAACTACGGCTGGTGATGGTATTGAACGTATTTTATATCCAGCTGTATTTTCTTCAGATCCTAAAAATATTAAACAACAAGCAGATGGTACTTATAGTTTTGATATCAATGAAGATGGGGTAAACGACACTAGTGATTTAATAAATCCACTTGACTCAGAAACATGGAAAGCTTATCAATCAACAAGTGTGATTGAAAAAAAAGGAGGTATATATGAAGATGAGGATTTCACTACAGGTGACAAAAGATACGGATTAGATCCAAAGCACGCTCAAATTAATGGATCTTTTTACATAAATGAAGAAGAAGGATACATTCATTTTAGCTCAAACATTGCTGGGGAAACAATAACTTTAAAATACATAAGTGATAGCCTTGGTACAGACGAAGAAATGCAAGTTCATAAGTTTGCTGAAGAAGCTATGTATAAACATATAATGTATGCTATGCTATCAACAAGAATGAACATCCCAGAATATGTAGTTCAAAGATACAAAAAAGAAAGATTTGCTGAGACTAGAAAAGCAAAATTAAGACTTTCAAATATTAAGTTAGAAGAAATCACTCAAATTTTAAGAGGTAAATCGAAACAAATAAAACACTAGAATATGCCGGAAATGAAGAATAGTTTTCAAAAGGGTCGAATGAACAAAGACCTTGATGAAAGAATGGTGCCACAAGGTGAGTATAGAGACGCGTTAAACGTAGAGGTAAGTACGTCTGAAAGCTCTAACATTGGTACCTTGCAAACTATTAAGGGTAACATTTTCATTGGAAATCAAGGGGATCAACCATGGGCTGAGGCTAGTAGTTCCTGTGTAGGGTCTATAGCTAATGAAAAAAATGACAAGCTTTATTTTTTTATTGGTGGTAATAACCGCGATTATATTATAGAGTATGACTATCATGCTAACCCGCCAAATCAATTTTCCCCTGTGTGTGTTGATATTCATGGTGGATCTGGCAATGGACCTTTAAATTTTTCTAAAGCTTCAGCTGGACAAAGCGAAACGGACTTAATAACAGGTATTAATATTATTGATGATACTTTGTTTTGGACAGATAATAAATCCGAACCAAAAAGAATAAACATAACACGTGGTAAGCAAGGTTCTAATAACGCAGGGATTGCTGACTATCTTACAACCACTAGGGTTATGGTTAAAGATCCGTTAAATTCAAGTGTTTATATTGAAGTTATAGATAATATTACTGGATTAGTTCTTTTAACTCAAGAGAAAGATTTAACAGTTATTAAAAAAGGACCTTCAACCGCCCCGGTGTTAGAGATGATTGATACCCAGAGAGATGATAATGATGGTGATGGGGATTTTGGGGGATATGAATCAAGAAGAGCAGTGGAGCTTGATAGCTCTACTCCTGTTTGGTTGGGTGCTACTGGTGAGATTGTAACAGAAGTAAACATTGCAATTGGAAGCGATTTAGATGGTGATGGAACTGGTTCAGATTTCATAGCAGGTGACATTTTAATTATTTATCCATCCAAAGATCCCACTATAAAAGTAAGAGTACTTATTGATTCTGTACTTTCGACTTCAATAGGGTCTGGAGATATTTTTTCATGTACTATTTTATCTGGAGATATAAAGATAGCGGTTGAAAATGATTTTATCGCGCAAGTTGAAGAGCCGGGTGCTCTTTTTGAGTTTAAACTACCTAGATTTGCTTGTAGATATAAATACGAGGATGGTGAGTATTCAGCTTTTTCACCATTTACAGAGCCAGCCTTTATACCTGGACCTTTCAACTACATGGGTAGAGAGGGGTATAATTTAGGTATGGTAAATAAATTAAGAAAATTAGTAATTAAAAACTTTGTACATACTAGAACTCTTCCACCAGATGTTGTGTCTATAGATATTTTGTATAAAGAATCAAACTCTACAAACGTATACTCGGTAAAATCAATAAAAAGAAAACCTCACAATAATAGTAAATGGGATGAGTGGAATGCTATATCACCAAGCCAAGTAGTTGGTGGACCAACTTCATCTGGGGCTGGATTTTTAAACCTAACAAAAGGTTATCTACCTATAACATCTGAAATTATCCACGCTGCGTTACCATCTAATCAACTTTTAAGGCCTTGGGATAATGTACCTAGAATGGCACTCGCGCAAGAGGTAGTTGGTAATAGACTTGTATATGGTAATTATTTACAAAATTATAATCTTAGTAATTCTGATCTTGGGGAAGATAATATAAAGATAGATATAAACGCAAAGTTAAAAAGTTATTCTATTGGAGATGTTTTGCCAGAAGAAATAAACGCTCCAAAACCTGGTTGGTGGAACAATGATATTGGGTACAATCCTTCTAAATCTATAAAGACACTAAGAACATATCAGTTGGGAGTTGTTTATATAGATAAATACGGTAGAGAAACACCGGTTTTTAGTGGTGACAAAAGAGGGGAGATAACAGGTAGTAATCAAGGTAGTTCTAAAGCATCAATATATAATAAAAAAGAAAACTCGGACAAAAGAAATCTTATAACTAGTGCATTACAAAATAATCCACCGGATTGGGCTACTCATTTTAAGTATTTTATTAAAGAAACTTCTAATGAATATTATAATTTAGCAATGGATCGTTTTTACAACGCTGAAGACGGTAATATTTGGCTTTCGTTTCCTTCTTCTGAAAGAAATAAAGTAGATGAAGAAACCTTTATAATTCTTAAAAAAGAGCACGATACTGCTGTACCTGTTCGCGATAAGGCTAGGTATAAAATATTAGCAATATCTAACGAAGCACCTAGATTTATTAAGTTACAAAATAATATTATAGGTAGTATTCAAGATGATGGAGGTATTATTGGTCCTGGTGGCGTTGGATTTCCACTGCCTGAGCAAGGTATTATTATCATTCAAGATGATGCTTGGGAGGATAGCGGTTTGAATGAAACTTTAGTTGCTAAAGGAGTTTCAAATACTTTTTTAAGAGTTTCATCTGATGTTGCGGTAAGTTCTTATTATGCTATAAAATCCGTCGGTCGACAGCAGTCTGATTGGAAAGTTCAAGTTAAAAAATTCTTCACACAAGACATGGCTTTTACTTCTGTAGATGACACTTTTGACGGTAGAATAACAACTTGTAAAATAGATTTTATAAGAAGAGTAGAAGAAGACAAAGCTGAATTTGACGGTAGATTTTTTGCTAAAATATTAAAAGATGCTACGGTTATAGATCGTTTAGGTATATCTTCTAATGCTGAAGTTAAATACCAAACAATATCCTCTCAAAAAGTACAATATATAAACCCTTTAGCACCTCAAGCTCAAGGTGGTTGGAATGGTTATGGTTTTGATCGATATAATTTATCTGTAGACAATAAAAATAGTTCATTTTGGGCTGCTCCAGAAGCATATAGATCTGGAGGAGGTGAAGATGCGGTTGGTCAAGATTTTTGGAGGATGGCTGGAAGTGTTGTTACTGAGACTAGCAGTTCTTCATCAGGTTGGTTTATAGATAAAGTAGAGGGTTTTAGACCTTTTAAAGGACATGAAGAAGTATACCCAACTAACCAACATAATGATAAAAATGTAAATAGTTATGCTTGGCAGCCAACTGATGACCTCGGGTTTATTTTTGGTTTGAGTATGTTTCCGCAAGAATATGAAGATTTTCCTCCTAATAGGTTTTTGGATGCAATGGGGTTAGATGCTTACAACCAAAACGATTTTGCTCCTTTTGGAGGATATTTAGGAAACGCAGATATAAACGCGCCTAAAACCGCTACTATTAACAGAGCTACTAATATTGGTGGTAATATTGCAAGACCTATTGGTATTGATGTAACCGGTGGTATTTCAAAGATAAATATATCGTACTCCGGAATGAACAACTTTAGCACTACCCATAATGCACAGTTTGCTTGGGCTGGAGGGTATGATGTCGCAGGTTTGGTTTTGAACAGTCATTGGTTTAACGAAGCTCTTGTCGCAGAACACGTTGAGGATGTTTTGTTTATATCAAAATTAATGGCTCCAGGAACACTTTGGCAATGGAAAGAAGATCCGGGAAAAGTAATATACAAAACAGTTGCACCAACTGGTTTATCGCCAACATCAACACCTTACACACAAACACAGTGGGATGCTGAGCAAAATGATTATGCAGATAACAATCCAGGTGTTATACTTTTTAATTACGCTATATTTACCGACTACATTATAGAGTATCATCATCATTGGAATGTTCCATATAAAATCCCATCCATATGTACAGGATACACTGATCCTTTTTGGAGCCAAAGTTATGGTAAATATGATTTTGTAAGTAGAGACTATGGAGACCACTCAGTTGATTTTAGTAGCCCTGGAAGCAGTGGGGTAATTTGCCCGGGATGCTTTTATGTTACAATTAACACTCCCCTAGGCCCTTGCACAACTTGGAGTCCTGCTTGTATTCTATGTGGATCACTTGCGTTTGCAGCTAATGAAACAATCCAATTCCCCCCAACAGCCCATCCTTCTTATCCAGGTGCAAAACCATGGACAGGTACTGATTATGCTGGGACTTCTAATCCCCCCGCAACCTACGATCCACATAATTATTTCCCAATAGGGGTTCGTGATTTTAAAAGATCTGAAAACATGAGGAGAAGGTTTGTTATTCAAGTAGAAACCGCTGGCGCGTTGGGTCAAGCAGCAGGAATGCCGGTTGGTAGTATTGGCCCACATTTCTACTCACCAACAAACAATCCCACTAATGACGCTCATTTTGACGCTGCTGCAAATCCGATTACTAAAAATCCCGTTACAAGTCAAGAGTTTATAGATTACACGGGTACAACTGGGCATGCCCCTGGGATTAGACCAGATGGAATGTACAGTAACCACGAGGAGCCAAGCGGATCTTATACTTGGGCCAGTATTGACGGTGATATTACAACCAATAAAATACCACAATATAAACGCTGGGGCGCTGACAATGCCAATAATTTAGATAAAGCACCAGGAAGTGTAACTTGGCAAATAAAAGAACCTTTCATTGAGGATAATGATGGGTCGGCAGAATTCTCAAGTACAAACCCAGCGATTTGGGAAACAGAGCCCAAAGAAGATGTTGGTTTAGATATTTATCATGAAATAGGGCAAATATACCCTATATTTTTAAATAATGAAACAATAGAGCAATTTGTCGGGGCAATTGGAGAAGATGTAAGCAGAAATTCTTATGTGCAATGTTGGGATCCTCCATACGCTTCTGTGCCAGGTGCAGGTGGTAACGGCGGTGCAATAACTTTAGGTACAGCAGGTAATGATAACGTAAGAGTAAGCGCTGCGGATGGTAGGTTTATTCAGTTGTCTAGCGTGTCTAGCACGGGTGCTCCAATTATTCTTGACTCTGCTGCGGGTGCTACTGTTATTCCTCCTTTAGGCGCTTATTTAATATTCCATAGAGCTGACGGAGGTACAACCGAGGCTCACGTTGCATCAGTTGTTAATGAGGCTGGCGTTGGTGATTGGTTTGAATTATCAGGTAATATAACCAATGGTGATATTGGAGTGCACAATAAAATGGTAACTTTACCGTGGTTTAATTGTTATTCATTTGGTAACGGCGTAGAATCTGATAGAATTAGAGATGATTTTAACCAAATAACTATAGATAATGGTCCTAAAGTATCCACAACAATTGAAGAGCAATACGTTGAAGATAGAAGAAAAAATGGATTTATATGGTCTGGAATATACAACTCAACAAGTGGTGTAAACGATTTAAATCAATTTATTCAAGCGGAAGCAATAACAAAAGATGTTAATCCTAGCTACGGTAGTATACAAAAGCTAAGCGTTAGAGATAGTGATTTAGTTGCTTTTTGTGAAGATAGAGTATTAAATGTACAAGCTAATAAAGATGCATTATTTAATGCTGATGGAAACACTAATATTGTAGCAACAAACAAAGTTCTTGGACATGTGAAACCTTTTGTTGGAGATTATGGTATATCTAAAAACCCAGAATCTTTCGCTTCTGATTCTTATAGATCTTATTTTACTGACGCAAGCAGAGGAGTTGTTGTTAGGTTATCACAAAATGGCTTAACACCTATATCGGATGCCGGTATGAAAGATTGGTTTGCCGACAATCTAAAGGATTATAACAGTGGTGCTACCTCGCTTTCATTTTCAAGTACCTTCAACTTGATTGGTAGTTTTGACGATAAGAAACAAGAGTACAACCTTACTTTAACCTCTGCAAAGTTTAACGCCCCATTTGCAGGATTTAATGCACTTACCGCACCATCTAAAACGTTAAGTTATAGTGAGACTGCAAAAGGCTGGGTTAGTTTTAAATCTTTTATACAAGAAAACGGACTTAGCATAAACAATACTTACTACACTTTAAGTGGGGGTCAATTATATGAACATCACGCTAGTGAAATAAGAAATAATTTTTATGGCGAACAGTTTGATTCATCTGTAGATACACTGTTTAATCAACAACCAAGCGTAATTAAAAGTTTTTCAACTTTAAACTACGAGGGTAGTCAATCCAAAGTATCTCAAGATACTATTAACAATCCAGATTACTATGATAATATAGTGAAAGCAGGTTGGTACGTAGATAATATAATATCAAATGCACAGGAGTTAGGTGAAATGGAGTTTTGGGACAAAGAAGATAAGTGGTTTAGTCAAATAAAAGGAGTAACCACACAATGGTTAAACGATGGAACTGCTGGAAACATAGATCCTAGAGAATTCTCATACCAAGGAATTGGAAATGCTGGAGGCGGCGTGCTTTGTCCTACTTGTCCTCCTTTGGGTACTTCGTGGAATTGTATGCCTGCTGTACCAGCTATTCCTTATCAAGCCGGAGTAGTGGGTGTAACAGCGGTTCCATACTCACCAGGAATACCAGGAACCCCAGAGATTTTAGCAACTTTAGGAAGTGCAGAGATTCCATTCCAAGCTGAGGTTCTAGCCCAACCTTCGATTCCATTCCAACCTGAAGTTTTATTCCAAGCTGAGGTTTTATACCAAGCTGAGGTTCCATTTCAAGCAGAAATTCCTGCTGTTACCTATGAAGATAACGCATGTTGGAATACAAGTATTCCAGTAAATGGGTATACTCGTAATCCATTCGCAGAAACAGATGTTAATGGGAATCCACGAACACCCCTAACACCACACATTGATGGAGGCCCTCTACCTGCTTTTAATGGAACATACGGCAGTTTGGGATGGTACACTAGCCCAGGATATGACGTAGGTTTTAGTGTTGCTGATGGTTTAGGGACTTTAGCTCAACGGCTCACCTGGAGCAAGCTGATTGTTGCTCATGGCGGGGAGCATTGGTTCGTTGGATGTATTGGGTATTATGGATCAATCGAGTCGGGTCTTTCCGTTTCGGATGCAAATTACGTTCAGGACCCTAACTGGATTAACTGTAATGACCTTCCAATGTGGTACCAGGTAGGAGCACCACCAGCGCCAGGAAGAACTCATATGTCTGCTAATAGTGGGCCGCCGGTAGATATTTTAGGTTCGGGTGGACAAACTCTTACACCTGCCAACAACCCAGGGCAAGATTGGACTCCAAATACGCCAGGAGAAGACAACGTTTATGCTTATAATCATGGTTTTGCGGCTACTGGTGGTTTTTGGCAAAAATGTTCTGATTCCGGTAGTGGAAATATAATAATTTTAACTCCAGGAACGCCAGAAATACCATTTCAAGCAGCAATATTAGCAAGTCCAGAGATTCCATACCAAGCTGAGGTTCCATTTCAAGCAGGGGTTTTATACCAAGCTGAGATTCCATACCAAGCGGCTGTAGCACCAACCGCGTATCAAGCTGCAACACCGGGTATTCCCGAGGTTCTTGGGGTATTAGGAGTAACGGCTCAAGATGAAATTCTTGCGCAATTAGCAGTTCCAGCTCAATGTGTTGAGGTTTCAGGATTAAGTGGTACTTACACTAGCCAAACCCTGTGTGAAGATGTTTGTCTTATAGTCCCAAGTTGGAATTGCATGACAGCAACTTCAACTACTTGGCCTTATTTACCAAATAATTATTGTTTAGAATTATTTGATAATTCTGGTAGCTTTACCTCTCTTAGTGATTGCAATACTAATTGCCAGAACCCACCAATACCTCAAACTTGGATTTGTAACAATGCAACTTCTTGTGATGAAGTTTTTGACAACACAGGTCCATACACTACTTTAGCGGCTTGCCAAAATATTTGCGGAATTATAATTAACTCGCCAACAGGTTGTACCGACCAAATTGCACTTAATTACAACCCAACCTCAACAATTGATGATGGTTCATGTTTTTACGCTAGTTATAATTGCATTGCTGGAGTTTGTGTTGATCCCTTAAATGGCGCTGGAACATACACTGGCGTTAACGCTCTTATAGATTGTGAAAATGCTTGTAGTCCTATTATGTTAGGTGATTGTGATATTAATGGAGCTTTAGAATGGAATGAAAATGATAGTTATTCAGCCGGTATAGTTGTTAGCTACCAAGGTGTTTACTATTATAATGATAACCCAGCAACAATACCACCAAATGGAGGTTTTAGTGCTGGTGTTTTTGGTCCTGACTTAAATGACGGAACAGTACAGGTTGGTGGTAGTGGTTCAATTTTAATAGGTTGGACACCATGTGAGCCTATAGTTTTAATTGGCGATTGTGATATAACCAATGCCACGGCCTGGAGCATGGACATACAAAGCGAAAGTATAGCTAATTCTAATGGAACATTTGGTTATAATGGTGGTGACGTAGTGTCTATTACGTATGCTTGGAATGGTAACACCGAATACTATTATGCTTTGTATGATGTACCTTCAACAAGTTTATTTGTGCCTCAAAATAATGGAGGCAACAGTAATTATAGCGCATTACCACCTCCATATGGCTCAATAAATCCTTGGGTGCAATGTGGTTTACAAAGTGATATTAACGCTGGTGATTGTGATACTTCTAACATACAAGAATGGGATCCAACTTTTAATTATCAAGTTGGAAATTTTGATAACTCGCCTAACGCCGATGGAATTTGGACTGTTCTTTACAATGGTTCTGTTTGGTCGTTGAGATGTGGACAAATATCACCAGGTATAGTCGACTTTAGTAATGATTGGATTACTAATACAATCATTAGTCCAGCAGGAGCGGGTATTTGGACAAATCCAAACCCATGGGGTTATGGAGGTTTTCCAAATGCATTAGGAAACCTTGGGCCTACTGTTTATGGTGATCCATATTTAGGTCAAGAAGATCCATCAAATTCAAACATTGAAACTTTTCCTACTTGGGATTTTTTAATTGATCAGGAATATGCTTGTAGCGATGGGGTTAGTTTTGATTTTAATGGTCAGACTTATACAGGGGATCAAACAGGTATAGAACCTGATACCCCGTATGGTAATTGGGTACCATGTATAGAGGAACCAGTGACTTTAATATGGTATGGGTGTAGTTGTGTTACTTGTTTTAACGATCCTTTGTTTAACGCAATCTGTGCAGCAGATCCAAATTGCATTCATAATGATGATTATTGCTCAGCAACTGGTTGTTTTTCTAAAGGAGATAAAGTTGAAATGTTTGATGGAACTGAAAAGCAAATTGAATTGGTT
>Ga0075444_10002095_pt1 | contig 12065 bp, 15 predicted proteins | sample CoawatmetaG01DNA_FD_76836 | JGI IMG/M metagenome (GOLD analysis project Ga0075444, IMG submission 76836) | Marine microbial communities from the West Antarctic Peninsula - Coastal water metaG017-DNA | ecosystem: Environmental > Aquatic > Marine > Coastal | place: Atlantic Ocean: West Antarctic... | reverse complement strand
CTATTAATAAAAATGAATTTGAAAAATTTGCTAAAAAATTCATAGAGAAGTATCAGCAATAATTATTTCTATGTCATAATTGCAACACTAATTTTTGGAAGGTAATAGAAATGTTTATAGAAAATGCTTGGGCACAAACAAGTCCTGCAACGGGAGATGGTTATTTAACTTTTCTCCCCTTAATTATTATAGTTGTTGTTTTCTATTTTTTACTGATTAGGCCTCAGCAAAAAAAACAAAAAGAACATCAAGAAATGATTTCTACATTAGAGCTAGGAAATGAAGTTGTTACTGCTGGAGGACTGTTGGGTAAAATTGTAAAGATTGGTGATCAGTACCTTCAATTGGAAATATCTGAAGGCGTTAAAGTCAAGGTACAAAGAACTACAATTGGTTCTTTGATGCCTAAAGGAACCATTAAAAAAGGTTAATTTCTATATGAATCAATATCCCCTTTGGAAAAATATTTTGGTCATGGCTATTGTTTTAGCAGGACTATTATTAGCCATTCCAAATTTTTATGGCGAAGATCCAGCCTTAATAGTTGCTAAAGAGAATGGACTTGCTTTCACTGAAGCTGAAATTGATGATATTAAAGTTTATCTTCAGGAAAAAGATAAATCTTTTAGTTCTATAAATCCTAAAAATAATCAGCTTTTGATTCGATTTAGTGATGTTGAAAGTCAAATAGGTGCGAGTGATACCATTCGTTCGTATCTTAATAGGGTGGCAACTGTAGCATTAACTTTTGCTCCCAAAACACCCAATTGGATTAATAAACTTGATTTAAATCCAATGAGCCTGGGTCTTGATTTAAGAGGCGGTGTTTACTTCAAGTTTGAAGTGGACTTGGATGCAGCAATTGATCAAAGGATTAATCAATATGTTACTGACATTAATAAATCATTAATTGATCAAAGGATCAGAAGAAACATTAAAAAAGAAGGAAATAGAATTCGTATTGAATTGTCCAATCCAGAAGATTATACGGCCACGAGGAGAACTATTAGAGATGTAGATAATTTATTAACAGTGACAAATTCATCCAATTCATCTATCACGTCAATGATTGTAGAAATGACTGAGGATCAGCTCAAAGAGAGGAGAGATTTTGCCATTCAGCAGAATATTCTAACAATGAGAAACAGAGTCAATGAGCTGGGTGTTGCTGAACCTATAGTTCAAAGACAAGGCTTGGATAAAATCATTGTTCAGCTTCCAGGGGTTCAAGATCCAGCCCAGGCTGAAAGGATTCTTGGAGCTACTGCAACACTTGAATTCAGGCTTGTTTGCGAAAATGAAAATGCATTTGAAGCAGAAGAAAAGGGAAGAGCGCCTATTGGTTGTGATTTATTCTATGAACGATCTGGAAATCCTGTTCTTTTGAAAAAGAAAGCTATAGTTACTGGCAATCAACTCGTTGATGCATCTCAGTCTTTTTCGCAAGGAAGACCTGCTGTTTCTATCAGACTAGATAGCAAGGGATCAAAATCAATGCTTGAAACGACAAAGAGGAATTTAAATAAGCCTATGGCTGTACTTTTTATTCAGCAAAGGCAGGAAACGAAAGAAGAAAATGGAGTGATGGTAAATAGTGCTGTCTTAGATAAAGAAGTCATTAATATTGCAACCATTAGAGGAGTCTTTAGTAGTCAATTTGAAATCACAGGCGTTTCAGTCTATGAAGCCAAGGATCTTTCAATTTTATTAAGAGCTGGAGCTTTGGCAGCACCAATATTTAAGGTTGAAGAAAAAACTGTTGGACCAAGTTTAGGGCAAGACAATATTAATAAAGGTTTTAATGCAATCTTAATAGGGTTGGCGGTCGTTCTTATTTTCATGGCTTTTTATTATAAAGGGTTTGGCTTGATTGCTAACTTTGGGTTATTGATCAATTTGGTTTTAATCGTTGGACTCCTATCGCTATTGCAAGCTTCTCTAACCCTTCCTGGAATTGCGGGTATCGTTCTAACAGTCGGCATGGCTGTTGATGCTAATGTTCTGATCTTTGAGAGAATCAGGGAAGAAATTAGAAATGGTAACTCACCTCAAGCAAGTATTACCGCAGGTTATCAAAAAGCTTTTGCCACCATTACTGATGCTAATGTAACAACACTGATTGCCGCATTAGTCTTATTTACTTTTGGCACAGGCCCAATTAAAGGTTTTGCAGTGACGCTTTCGTTAGGAATTATTACCTCTTTGTTTACAGCAATTCTTGCTTCAAGAGCCATCGTTAATATTGTTTATGGCCAAAGAACCATTAAAAAGCTAAGGATATAACAGTTGAATATAAAAAAGATAAATTTTCTATCCATTCGTTATATAACAACTTGTTTGTCTATCATTCTAATGCTTGTATCCATAAGCTCACTGGTTTTTAGGGGTCTAAATCCAGGCATTGATTTTACTGGTGGATTTTTAGTTGAAGTTGCTTATGATGAAGCTCCATCCATAGTAGAAGTTAGAGCAAATCTTAAAGACGCTGGTTTTTCTGATGCGATTGTTCAGAATTTTGGTTCATCCAGAGATCTTATGATTAGAATTCTACCAAGGGAAAATCTTGATAATAAGGTGGTGGGTAAGCAAATTCTTGATAGCCTAGATTCATCTTCCAATTCAGTGCAACTAAGAGGTTCAGAATTTGTCAGTCCTCAAGTTGGTGAAGAATTAACCGAGCAAGGTGGTTTAGCGATGATCTTTGCATTGATTTTGATTATGATTTATATCATGGCTAGATTTCAGTGGAAATTCTCCATTGGAGCCGTCATAGCTTTGGTTCATGATGTGCTTATTACACTGGGTATTTTCTCCATCTTTCAGCTTTCTTTTGATCTAGCTGTTTTGGCAGCAATACTCGCAGTCGTTGGTTACTCTCTCAATGATACGATAGTAATATTCGATCGTATTAGAGAGAATTTTAGAGCTATGAGAAACACTGAAACCATCGATATACTCAATAGTTCCATCACACAAACGATCAGTAGAACGATCATAACCAGTGGAACAACTTTGTTGGTTCTATTTGCATTGTATTTAATAGGCGGAAAATCTTTAGAAGGTTTCTCACTTGCCTTAATTATAGGTGTTCTGATTGGAACCTATTCATCAATTTTTGTAGCATCCACTTCAGTTCTATATCTCAATGTTTCAACCACTGATTTAATTGTGACAAAGAAAGAAGAAGTTGATGATGGAATGCCCTAGATAGCATTCATTAAGAATACAATTCTTTCAACCTGGGGTCGTATTTTTTTATAACTTCATTCATCAGTTCAAAGATTCTAGGATTACCAGTAATGATGCTACCTGTTTCTAAAACGTCTTGATCAGGTATTAGATTTTTAACAATCCCGCCAGCTTCTTGAATCAATAAGATTCCTGCAGCAATGTCCCATGGTTGAAGTCCAAATTCCCAGAATCCATCGTATCTTCCTGATGCAACATAAGCGAGATCAAGTGCAGCTGAGCCGGGTCTTCTGATGGCACCTACTTTTTTTGTAAAATCTGAAAAAATATCCAGATAAACTTCCAACCAATCTTCTTGATCTCGATAAGGGAAACCAGTTCCAAGAAGAGAACCCTCGAGTACAGTTTGTTTACTGACCCTAATTTTCCTGCCATCCAATTGACTTCCCGCACCTCTAATTGCTGAGAATAGTTCCTGTCTGGAAGGGTCATATATAACAGCCACTTCCAGTCTGCCTTTTATTTTTAGAGCAATAGACACACAATAAACTGGAAATGAATGGATGTAGTTTGTGGTTCCATCAATTGGATCTATAATCCATAAATAATCTGAATTGTTATTTTGGTATCCACTTTCCTCGGCAAGAATATCATGATCAGGGTATCTGGATTGAATAACCTCTTTTATAGCTCTTTCTGCTTCTTCATCAACGTAGGTAAAGAATTCATTGTAAGCTTTAGTTTTAATATCATTCGCATCAATTCGATTGAAATTAGACTGTGCGATATCGCCTGCTTTTCTGGCTGCTTGAACTGCGGTATTTAGTAAACCTTGCATGATAAAATCTCTTGTTACATTAATTAAGGAAATGAATAATGTGTAGAATAACAAAACTTTCTAACTAATTGTTTGACTTTGTGAGAGATCATTAAAATAACAGATGAAAAAAAATATTAAATTTGTCCTTTTCCAACCTTCACATCCGGGAAATATAGGAGCTGTAGCAAGAGCTATTGCAACCATGGGTTTTTCTAGACTGGCACTTGTGCAACCAAAACAAGAGCATCCTCATCCTGAATCCAGAGCAAGATCATCGGGCGCTCTTGATGTTTTGATTAATGCTGAGGTTTTCCCTAATCTGCAAGAAGCCATTAGTGATTGCGGATTTATTGTAGGGACTACAGTTAGAGGGAGAAGAATTAGCGTTCCATCTTCAACGGTTAGAGAGTTTGCAGCAGAGGTAAATGAAAAGGCAGAAAAACAGAGTATAGCGATTCTTTTTGGCCCTGAGAAAACGGGTCTTACAAATAGTGAGATTGATTGCTGCAATCATCTTATTGAAATTCCATCCAGTGAAACCTATTCTTCATTGAATTTAGCTGCTGCAGTTCAGGTCATAGCCTATGAATTAAGAATAAATGATAAGACTATGAAAGAAAGAGTCATTGATAGGGATTTAGCTTCCAATGAGGAAATGGAGCTTTTTTATAGCCACTTAAATGATGTATTGCTTGAAACTGGCTTTTTGAATCCAAGAAATCCTCGACAATTAATGCGAAGGTTGCGAGTGTTGTTTAATCGAGCTGAATTGGATGAGAATGAAATGAATATTATGAGAGGCATCTTAGCTTCATTTCAATCAACGAGTAACAAGAAACCATGAAGTCGATTTATCTTGATTACGCATCATCAACACCTCTTGCCAATGAGGTAGTTGATGAAATGGTTAGCGCCATAAGTAATAATGATTTTGGCAATCCTTCATCAGCTGATCATGAATACGGAAAAAATGCACATCAGTTAATTGAAGATTGTAGAAAGAATGTAGCAAACCTGATTCATGCAGATCAAAGAGAAATTATTTGGACATCTGGAGCCACAGAAGCAAATAATTTAGCAATATTTGGCTCTTATGAATTCAATTTAAAAAATAAATCAGGCAACATCATTACATCAATGACTGAGCATAAATCAGTTATTGAACCCTTTAAAAAACTTGAAAAAAAAGGATTAAGAGTTCTATTACTGTCTCCAAAAAGAAATGGGGAAATAGATTTAAATAAGTTAGAGAAGACTATTAATGAAGACACGCTGATGGTTAGCTTGATGCACATCAATAATGAAACAGGTGTTTTGAATGATATAGAGTCCATTGGTAAAATTTGCAAAAAAAAGAATGTTATTTTTCATGTTGATGCAGCACAAAGTATTGGAAAAGTCTCCATTGATGTAAATAACCTTAAAGTAGACTTGATGTCATTGGCCTCCCATAAAATTTATGGCCCTAAAGGGATTGGTGCACTCTATATCAATGGCGAAACGTTAGGTCGCATAGCACCAATTTTGCAAGGAGGCGGTCAAGAACGAGGAATCAGACCTGGCACACTTCCTACCCATCAGATTGTAGGCATGGCTGCTGCATTCAGGTTGGCTAAAAAGCATATGAATAATGACTTGCATCATATTAGGAAATGCAGAGCATTGTTTTTGAAATCAATTGCTAGTATTGAAGATGCAATTATTAATACCGATGAAGTTTCAACATTTCCTGGAATCATAAGTTTATGCCTGCCTGACCTGGATGCCGAAAGTATTATTTTTGGAATGAAAAAAATAGCATTATCAAAAGGCTCAGCTTGTACTTCTGATAGTGATGAACCTTCTCATGTCTTGAAGTCAATGGGTTTAAGTCAAGAAGAAATTAGAGGAACATTACGAATTAGTTTTGGAAGATACACAACGATGAATGAAGTTTCTATCGCAGCTGAATCTCTTACAAAGATTGTCACTCATTTAAAAATGATCAAGGGACGATAACTATGGAAAATCTATTAAGGCAATATTTTAGTGACAGTAAGTCTGTTTATATTGCAGCAAATCATGCCGATATAAATTTTCATATTGGTGTTGCTACTCAGGTGAATGGTAGTTTTGTTAAGTTATACTTAAAGTTAGAAGAAGACCAAATCATTGAAGCAAAATATAATGTATCTGGATGTCCATTCATGATTGCTATTACTGCGTTTTATGTTGAGAAAATTAAAAATAAGACTTTATTGGAAGCAGCAGAGATTCAAGATTTTAATATTGAAAAAACACTAGAATTACCAATAAATAAAAAAGATAGGCTTTTTTTATTGGAAGATGCTCTAAAAAACTGTATAAAGCAAATAAACAGAGGTAAATAGATGGACATTACAATTACAGACAATGCTATGAAAAGGTTCAAGAAGAACTTATCGAATAATCCTAATGCATTGGGATTGAGAATTAGTGTGAAGTCTACAGGATGCAACGGATATTCTTATGTGCTCGACTATGCTTCTGAAATTAATGATATGGATAAGGTTTATAAAGTTTCGGAAGTCTCTATCCTAATAGACAATGAATCCATGCCTTTTATAAAAGGAACAGAAATTGACTTTATTGACGAAGGTTTAAATCAAGTTTTTAAGTTTAAAAACCCGAATGCCACAGGCGAATGTGGTTGCGGTGAAAGCTTCAGTATATAAATTAAATAAAGGATTTCAGACATGGAACAAACACTTTCAATTATCAAACCCGATGGAGTCAAAAAAAATGTCATTGGGGAAATCTACAAACGTTTTGAGCAAGCTGGATTAAAGATTATTAAAGCTCAAATGATCCATCTCACCACTGAGCAAGCACAGGGTTTTTATGCGGTGCATAAAGAAAGGCCTTTTTACAATGATCTTGTATCTTATATGATTTCTGGTCCTGTCATGGTGCAAGTTCTTCAAGGCGATAATGCCGTAGCTTTAAATCGTCAGTTAATGGGCGCTACCAATCCTGATGAAGCCGATGAAGGAACCATTAGAAAGGATTTTGCTGAAAGCATTGAAATGAATACCGTCCACGGTTCGGATGGAGCAGACACAGCTAAAGAAGAGATCGAATTCTTTTTTGGCTAATTGATTTCTCCCTTGTCTCCTGAGTTAAATAATCTAATAGGATCACCTTACGATGATCTGTCTGATTTTTTTATAGGCATAAACCAGAAAAAATTTAGAGCAAAGCAATTAATGAGTTGGGTTTATGATCTCGGTATTTATGATTTTCAACTGATGACTAACTTTAATACTTCACTCAGAGATTATTTAGAAGAAAATTGTACACTCAGTTTTGATCAACCATCCACATTAGAACAATCCAAGGACGGAACTTGTAAATGGTTGATACCAAAAGATAAATCACAAGTTATAGAGACAGTTTATATTCCTGAAGAAAATCGAGGAACACTTTGCATATCCAGTCAGATTGGATGTCTTATTGATTGTCCATTTTGTGCTACTGGGCATCAGGGCTTTAATCGAAATTTGTCAACGAGTGAGATTATTGGTCAAGTGTTAGTTGCCAAACAAGATTTAAAAAAGCGTTTCAAGCGCGATGATCTTGTTACTAATGTTGTTTTTATGGGGATGGGCGAACCTCTTGCAAATTACACTGAAACAATAAAAGCAATTAAAACCCTAAATCATCCCAATGGTTTTAATATTTCTAGAAGACGAATTACTTTGAGTACTTCTGGTTTAGTTCCTCAATTAATTAAATTATCAGAACAGGTCAATGTGGCTTTGGCTGTATCACTGCATGCTCCTAATGATGCATTAAGGAATGAATTGGTTCCAATCAATCGCAAGCATCCAATTAATGAATTATTAGATGCTTGCTGGCTTTATGCTAAAAAGCAGAATCTAAGAACTGTTACGTTTGAGTATACGATGCTTAAAGGGGTTAATGATTCTAAAAATCATGCACATGAATTAGCAAAGTTACTGAAAAATAAACCGGCCAAAGTAAATTTGATTCCTTTTAACAGTTTCCCAGGAGTTAATTACGAATGTTCAACGCGAGACAACATCAATGAATTTAGGAATATACTTATAGAATCTGGGATAATGACCATAACAAGAAAAACGAGAGGCGACGATATACAGGCTGCTTGTGGTCAATTGTCTGGTCTCGTTAATAATTTAGCTAAGAAATCTTTAAGGCAGAAACTCAAAAAACCATTGAATTAGGATGAAATGAAGGAATCCACTATTAATCTGACAAGCAATGAGCAATTACCAAGCGTTGGTACTGTACTGAAAGAAACTAGAGAAAAAAGAAAATTATCGATAGAGCAAGTTGCTGCAAAACTTTTCTCAGATCCTGACATTCTTAAAGATCTTGAAAATGATATTTTTAAGAAACTTGGAGGAAATGTATTTATAAAAGGTTATATTAGGAATTATTCAAAACTATTGGATTTGGATTCAGCTGAGTTGATTGATCGGGTAACAAATCAGCTAGAATTGGAGGAAGAAAAAATTGTATTACCTAAAATTACAGAACATCTGGTTGCATTAAGAATTATTGCCGTAGTAAGTTTGATCTTATTATTGGTCACTGTTGCAGGAATGTATGTTTCTCATAACTAAACTAATCGCATAAAAAAAGGAGTAAAAAAAATGTCAGAAGATTCTAATTCAAAAACAGTTGAGCATATGGTTGCATTGAGGATTATTGCAGGAGTAAGCCTAGTTTTATTACTAGTGACTATTGCAGGAATGTTTGCTTCGCATAATTAATTCTATTCATTAAATTTACGGAAGTTCTATTGAGTGAAAAAGTAAAATCCATAAGAGGAATGCAGGTTCTTTTACCTGAGGCACTTGAGAAATGGCAAGCAGTTGAAGAGACTGTAAAGGGTGTTTTTAATGCATATGCATTCAAAGAAATAAGAACCCCTATTGTGGAGAGGAGTGAGCTATTTCATAGAACTATTGGAGAAAATACAGATGTAGTTTCTAAGGAAATGTATTCCTTTAAAGACCGCAAGGGTCAACCTCTCTCTTTGAGACCTGAAGCCACAGCTGGAATCATCAGAGCAGGCATAGAGCATAGCCTCTTCTATAATCAAACCCAAAAATTATGGTCCATGGGTCCTATGTACCGCTATGAAAGACCTCAGAAAGGAAGGTATCGACAATTTCATCAAATTAATATGGAAGCTTTTGGCTTCTCAGGTCCGGAAATTGATGCTGAGATTATTTTGATGACGGCAAGAATATGGAAACTATTGAAAGTGGACAATTTACAACTTGAGATCAATTCATTAGGAATGCCTGTTTCGAGAAAAAAATACAGGACTGAGTTACAGAATTACTTTTCCGATCATAGAGCCATCCTTGATGAGGATTCATTGAATAGATTGGAGAATAATCCTATGAGGATTTTGGATAGTAAGAATCCTGATCTGCAATCAATTATAGAGACAGCGCCAAAAATGTTGGATTTTCTTGATACTGAATCAAGTGAACATTTTGAAATACTGAAAGAGGCTTTAACAGCCAACGGTATACCTTTTATTTTAAATGATAAATTAGTCAGAGGACTAGATTATTACACCAAAACAGTTTTTGAATGGACAACGGATCAATTGGGTTCACAAGCAACAGTTTGTGGAGGCGGTCGATACGATGGCTTGGTTCAAGAATTAGGAGGCCAAGATATTCCTGCAATTGGTTGTGCGATAGGGGTAGAGCGTTTAACTGAATTAGTTGCAGTATCCAATGAAAACCCTCAGAATAAGCAACCCAAAATCTATATTGTTGCTGCAGGCAAGGAAGCTCAGAGTCAGGCTTTAATTTTATCGGAAAAAATTAGAGATCTGGGCAATGGAGTTAGCGTGGTTATGAATATGGATGGAGGCAGTTTTAAACAGCAATTCAAAAGAGCTGATAAATCTGGATCGGACTTGGCATTGATTATAGGTGAGGAAGAAATAGAATCAGGAACTGTAGCAATAAAATCAATGAAATCAGATGCAGAACAAAAAAGCGTTGATGAAGCTAAGGTTCTGGATGAAATTAAACAATATTTATAATTTTGGGTAATAAGAAATGGACAATAATTTAACAGATCAGCAGCAAGCAGAAGTAGTTAAAAAATGGCTCAAAGATAATGGATTATCTATTTTAGCTTTTATTGCTATTGGTATTGGCGGTACTCTTGGTTTGCAGTCTTTTCAAAACAGTCAATTAAAAAAAGCTGAGAATGCATCAAGGCTTTTTTCAGAAATAGAATTCTCAGTCAAACAGCAACGCCTGTCTCAAGCGCAAACACTGTTACAAGAAATGGATAATAATTTTGCCAATACTCCCTATCAAGACCAAAGTCATTTTGCCATGGCAAAACTCTATATGGATTCAGTGGATTATGATAATGCTATTGTGCAATTGGAATTTTTATTGGAAAACTCCTCAGATGATTCACTCAAACACATTGCTAGACTTAGAATTTCTCGAATTTTAGTTGAGCAAAGTAAACTGACTGAAGCAATGGCTTTATTGCTTTCTGTGAATGAGATATCACAATCATACCAACCAAAATACGAGTCCATTAAAGGCGATATTTATTCTCTTCAAGGCGAGATAGAAAATGCTCAAATGGCATATAAAAAAGCTTTGGAGATGATGACACCTGGAAACTTTGAATATAATTTTGTCAAAATGAAAGCCAATGAAATGGGCATGAATGATGACACCGATATGGCAGATGAATCATGAGCGAGGATTTGTTTAAAACCATTTTCTCTCGAGGTGTTTCTACCACTAGAACCATCAGTATCTTTATTGCAATTGCGATGATACAGGGTTGCTCATATTTTGGTGATGACGATGAAGACGTTTCATTATTACCTGCTGAACTCATTGAATTTCAAGAAACCATAACAGTTAAAAAACAGTGGAGGACATCAATTGGGAAAAGCCATGAGGGATTAGGTATTCGATTGAGTCCCAGCACGGATGGCGAAACTATTTATGCTGCTAGTTTTGATGGCAACGTGACTGCTTTAAATGCTAAAAATGGTAGAAAAATTTGGAAAAATAATTTTGATTTAACATTTACATCAGGCCCCGCATACAAGGATGGAATTCTTGTTCTTGGAACCAGTAATGGTGAATTGATTGCTGTTGATTCACTGACAGGAGAGTTGATATGGTCTGTCAATGTCAGCAGTGAAATACTTGCACCAGCATCGATCAAGGGCAATCAAATATTCATTAGAACTGTGGATGGTAATCTGACAGCTTTGTCGATAGAAGATGGGGGTACGTTATGGACAGTCAACCATAAAGTACCTAAATTGAGTCTCAGGGGCACAACAGGACCTGTCAGTTTCGCTAATGCAGTTTTAAGTGGCTTTGATGATGGTAAAGTCAGCGCTTACGATATCAATGATGGCATGCTCTTATGGGAAACGATGTTGACCCCTCCTGGTGGTCGAACAGAAATTGAGAAAATTACTGACATTGATGCACCTTTAGTGATTCAAGGCAGTGAAGTTTATGCAGGAAGCTATCAAGGAGCATTGGGGGGCATGGCTTTAGAATCTGGCAATCTAATTTGGTTGATAGAAGCCTCGATTTATTCTGGTATAGCAACGGATGACGATGATATATATGTTTCACAAGCCGATGGTTCTGTGATGGCCTTGTCACGTTTTACCGGTCGAGAGATATGGAAGAAAGAGAATTTATTAAACCGATATCCTTCTGCGCCAGCCTTATTAGAAAACTCCTTAATCATTGGTGATTTAGAAGGTTACATTCATTGGTTGGATAAGAAAACAGGAGATACGCAACAAAGAATTAGTGTTGGCTCCTCAAAAATTACTTCAACTCCTTTGGTATTAGATAGAACTATCTATGTTTTGACTGACGATGGAGATCTGATTTCCATTCTTACTCTTTCAAATAGTTCCTAGTATGCGGTGGTTGAGAAATGCTTCCAGTCATAGCAATAGTTGGTCGACCCAATGTCGGCAAATCAACACTTTTTAATCGTCTATCAGGCACAAAAGATG
>Ga0075444_10002091_pt1 | contig 12086 bp, 11 predicted proteins | sample CoawatmetaG01DNA_FD_76836 | JGI IMG/M metagenome (GOLD analysis project Ga0075444, IMG submission 76836) | Marine microbial communities from the West Antarctic Peninsula - Coastal water metaG017-DNA | ecosystem: Environmental > Aquatic > Marine > Coastal | place: Atlantic Ocean: West Antarctic... | reverse complement strand
TTATTAACAACTGCACCAGCACCAACAAAAGCAAACTCACCGATTGTTATTCCGCAAACAATTGTACAGTTTGCCCCTAATGTTGCCCCTCTCTTCACAAAAGTGTCACGATACTCATCCTTACGTTCAATCAGTGAACGTGGATTATAGACATTGGTAAATACCATGCTCGGTCCACAAAAAACACCCTCTTCTAAATAAACGTTATCAAAGACAGAAACGTTATTTTGAATTTTGCATTTATCACCAATTATCACTCTATTGCCAACAAAAACATTTTGACCAAGAGATACACAAGAGCCAATCTTAGCTCCACTGCATACATGTACCCACTGCCAAACTCGCGAACCATTACCAATTTGCGCGCCCTCATCAATAATTGCAGTTTCATGTACTTGATAATCCATAATCATTCCAATGGTAATGAAATGGTTTTATCATTTTTAGCAGAAAGATAGGCGGCTATTAGTATCTCTAATGATTTCAATCCTTCTCTTCCATCAGTCTCTGGTTTAGCATTGCCGCGTAAAGCTTCAATGATGTTTTTATAGTAAAGTTGGTGCCCAAAACCATAAACTGATGTAGTTTGGTAACTAACTTCTTTTACCCCGTCATCATAATCTTTAGGTTCATCAAATTCCCAATGTTGAATATCATTAACAGCAATACCACCAATACGAACTGTTCCATTCTCACCCAATACGGTAATACTTCCCTCTAAATTTTTAGGATAAGTAAGCATGGTGACACTCATAGAGCCCAATGCTCCATTGCGCCATTTAACATTAAGCACTCCTGTATCTTCCACTTCAATATTACGCGTAGTACTTATCATAGCCTGAACCTTGTCAATAGGTCCAAATAGCCATGATAGTAGATCAACATAATGTGAGGCTTGATTCATAAATGCACCTCCATCCATCTCCCAAGTACCTCGCCATGATGCTTGATCATAATACTCTTGTGGTCGAGTCCAAAAAACATTAAGATGCACCATGTGTATCTTACCAAAACGGTTTTCATTAACAGCGCGCTTAAGAAGTTGCAATGTCGGATTTCTTCGATTCTGCTTAACAACAAATAATCTTACGCCAGCAGCTTCACAAGCTTCGACCATACGTAATCCATCACTCCAAGAAGTAGCCATGGGTTTTTCTGTCATAACATTAACACCGTGTATGGCGCACAATTCTACTTGAGCGGAATGAATCCCACTTGGCGTACAAATAGAAACTAAATCTATGTCTTCATTCTCAAGCATCTTACTTAAGTCAGTATAACCCTTGATTTTATATTTAGCCTCATGCTCAAGCATAACATCCTGATTATTATCACAAATAGACACCAATTCAAAATTAGCTTTATGCTCCTCTATAGAGTCAAAATGTTTTTCAGAAATTCGACCACAACCCACAATTGAGATTTTAATTTTATGCATAGTTATTGAATGTTTATTTTTTAGTTTAAGCTTTAATTAATAATATTATTCTTCAAGAAAACAGAATGATAATAACTGCCGGCAGCTTCATAAGTATAGTATTTTTTGCAAAATTTATGCCCATTATCTGCAAAAAATTTTATTTTTTCAGGGTTATCTAATAACAACTTTAGATTATCATAGACTTCCCAATATTTAGTGTTAAAACAACAGGAATCAAAACCATCCAACTCAATATCATAATCACTAACTAGGCTAGGCTCATAAGACATTAACAGTGCGGTATGACTCGCCATCGCCTCTATCGCAAACAAACCCAGTGAAATATCATAACCATAAAATTGATTTAATACTATATGTGTACTGCGGAGTTCATCTAGCACTTCATTATTAGATGCGCCCTGTAGCTCTACATATTCAAAAATATACCCCTCTAACGACAGTTTTTTTATAGCAGCTCTAACCAATGGAGTGCCTTTTATAAATGGGCTAGAAGGTGCATGTAATATTTTTATTTTTGACATCTTGTCAAATTTATTTTGATTATAAAAAAAATGTTTTTTATCATATAAATATGGCCATGGATATGTATAACTTTTTATATAACTTAATTGATCATATTTAAAATTAAAAATTATATCCGCATATTTATCAACAATTCTAGACAGATCTTTTCTTTTATTATCAAACTTATCAGTCAAAAACTCAGGGTTTTGAATACCTTGATAGTCAATAAATCCATCAATTTCATGTTCTATTAAATACTCCTTCACTAATTTTGGAGATCTAATATCACTTCCAACAAACATGCAAGCAATCTTCTTTGATTTACCTTTTAAAAATTTATACTCTTGCTCAGTATCTACTAAAAATCCCACACCTGAAATACAAAAAAAATGAGTAGCTTTATTTGATAAGTAGCCTAGCAAGATAGGGCCGTAAAAAAATCTAACAATCAGCCTAATAAAGTTGTTTGAGATAAATCCTAATTCATAATCATACTCGTAATTATAAAATGGCTGTCTCCTAGACAATGCAACAGTTACAGAGGGGTTTATCGTCCTTCCTAGTCGATATACATTCTGAGCAACTTCGCTAACTCCAATAACCCATAAGTACTTATCAGGCTTTACAAAAAACTTCGCAAGGATGTAAGTTATATGAACAAGTATTAATTGAAGAAAAACTAGGAGTTTTATGACCATAATCCTAATCCTATAATTTCAGCTCATAAGGTTCACAATATTGAAGTCTACAAACTAGCATAGTACTTTCTTATTAAAAACCATATCTTAAAAAATATTAACTATAAAAAAATTGATTTTTCTTATAATAAATACTGCAGTATTCATACGTGAAAGGTATTGGACTCGTAATCATGTATTATTTATTATTTATTATACACTTCAACATCATGCTTACTGTCAATCTCACCCCATTTACCAATACTCTCAACACCAAAAATTTTATAATCTTCTTTAAGAATTAGTTTATTTAAAACTTTTGTCATGTGTATATTGGCCTTTTCATTGTTAGAAAGATTATTGAAAAACCTTGAAAAATCATTCCATCCTTCAGGATTGAATTTTAATAAACCCATATATTGACCTTGAATATCTTGGATAGATTTAGGTTTGTTTCCAATCTCTTCTATATATCCTGACCTATTTATTAAAAAAGTCTCTGCGTCACTTAACGGATCTTTAAAACGATTACTCCATAAATCTAACCAATTTGGATCATACGTTATAGCTAAGTCACAATCAGATTCAGATAATCTGGAAACCGTATCACTCGTATAAAAAATATCAGAATAACTTACAATGCACTGATATTTTTTTAGCCATTCATTTGCACATTCTAAAGAAGATACCATTTGAGTTGTACTCCAGTTAGCATTATAGAATTCTTTTAATTTATAACTTAACAGCGCTTCTCTCTTGTATCCTGTTACTATTGCAATATCATTAATCCCGGACTTTCGTAAGGCGTCCAGTTGCCATTCAAGTAATGGCTTGCCCTGAATCTCAACCAAACACTTTGGTTTATTATAAGTCATGCTGCCCATTCTACTTCCACGCCCAGCAGCCAAAATAATGGCTCTCACAAAATCCTCATGTTATATTCTATTAAAATCATTGAATTCATACTATTATATAAGAAGCAACAACTCTCTGAGTTGCATTTATTTTTTATCATAAGTAAGATTATTACCAGTAAATCAATCAAAAAAAACCAATAGAGCCAAACCCATTAGCTTACATATTTAATAAATCTCTTGCCCTTTCAATATCGCATGCTTTAAATTTATCGTACCTTTCTGGATGCCACATCCACCCCTCCCATGGAAGGTTTTTATGTCTAATAGCTTCAATGCAATCTTCGCTTAAGGCCAAAATCTTATAATCGTTTGGGCATGCCTTAAAACAATAATTATGATAACTATTTACTATGCCTTTGTACTCACCTATAAGCTCATGTTCAACACAAACATGACCGCTTACTTTAATTAATTTGCCATTATTACGAATACCTAATATCTGCATTCCTCTACATATGCCCAGGACTGGTAGTTTAAATTTTTCTGCATAATCCAATAGATGCATTTCCAACTCATCACGCTCAGGAAAATCTCCAATATCATTACCACCAGAAAGTACAATAGCACTTACTTTAATTTGATCAAGCCAATTAAAAACTGTATTCTTTCTATCTATCTTGACAATATCAAAAGATAGGCGATTAGGAACTGGAACTGGACAAATGCCAATCTCATGTAAAAATAAAATTAATTGTTGGTCAATAGCATCACGACGCTCATCTCTATCTGGATAGTCATCTACTCTCTGGCTAACAGCAACAACTCTCAATTCAGGACCTCAACTCTTCGACCTGAACAATCTATATGTAATTTTTTTGCTTCAGACCATAATTTATACTTCAACTCTCCAGCACCAATCACCGCAGGTAATCCTAGCTCTCCAGCTCTAATTGACATGTGAGAATTAGCTCCGCCCCAGGCTGTAATAAGTCCACCAATATTGTGAGAGAAAAGCCAATCAAAGCCGGGGTCTGCATTTGGAATACAGATAATTGAGCCTGCTAAATCATTCTTATTAGTTTTATTTACTACTTTAGCTGTTATTTGCCCTTGTGTAATAAAATTTGGCTCTGTTTCAGCATGCTTAAAGCCCCAAATGTCATTCGCATGAGTAATCAATGGTGGCAATGACACTGATAAAGTTTCTTTATATCTAGCCTTACCCAAGCTAACACTATGGTGAATAACTTCTTTTGGATTTAACGATGTCATATGTAATTCAGTAAATACTGATAAATCACAATAAGCAATCTCTTCCTTGGTAAAGCCATAACTCTCTGCATAACTTCCAATTAGGGACATTGCATCAGATAAATTCTTAGTAAATTGAAATTTTGCTAATTCCCTATACTCAATTCCAGCCTGAATAAAATCAAATAATTCAACAGGGTCTGTTTGCAAATCATGAATTTTAAGATGCTTAGATATATCCCTCATTTGTTTTAATGTCAGAGAAAAAGGCTGACTTGTTGATTTTGGCGCAGTTTTTGAACGACTCCAATCAAAATACATATCCGAATTTTCATCATAACGTGGTGATAGAATATCGTATGTCCCAGGCCTCAGGTGCCCATATTTAGATAAAAATACAGATTTATCTAAAAAAATTCGATCTTCAGACAATTGTTTGCTTACAGTGTTCATACTGCCAATAAATACATCGTATTCTTTTTCAGACAAAATACCGACCGAAACTACTGATTGCAACATTTGTACTGCAATAAAACCCGCTCTTGCTAATCCGGCAAAAGGCAATGTTCCATATCTTTTTGCATCTTCGAGTAGCCAGTATACCTTCTCAAGAGTGTCGACCTTGGAAGACATTAATACCTCTCTTCTCTTTTTGAGAGTATCTAACTTAGCAACATCACTTTTCCAAAGTCCATTCTCTGGATGGACAATTCTGTTAGTTAAATTTCGCAAACTCTTAGCAATTGCCTTTTTGTCATTATCACTAAATCCAGCATTATCAAGTATTGATAAACGCTCTGGCAAATCCAATGTATAGCATGAAAATACCACCTCAAATTCAATCTTGTCGTGCAAAACTGGGTTATCTAACAATCTATTAGTATAATAATCTACCAAACGATTAGCTAACCCCTTATCTAAATCTGATGGTATAAATGAATTAAATGATAAGCGCAAATCTATATATGGAAGGCCGAAGAAATGAGGCATTAGAGGAAAACTTCGTAAATTCCGATATCCATAATTGTGCCTTTGATAAGCCCAAATAGAGTCAGTAATTAAATTCCTATATAATGATAAAGCTAATGGTTTAGGTCGAATACCAATAATTTCTGCTGGATTCCAATCAGGCATAACACCATATATGGTCTTTTTACCCATAAGGAAAGGTTTTACCCCCATTCCCCATTCAATTTTTTTATGTATTTGTTCTAACCGTGCAAATTGCTCATGATTGCTTTCTGACTCTCTAGCTAGTAACAATGGTCGAACTTGTAATAACCATAGCACGACGTCTTTATTACCTTCATTTGTAATCGCAAATTCACAATCAATTGGTTGGTTATCAAACATGCCAAGTAACTCTTCAATGAGAGCTATAACTGGGATCAAATGTTTTGGTGGTTGTACTTTAGATAGCGCAGCCTGTTGCCAAGTTTCTCCTCCATACCCACCAGTAACCATTTCAGTATTAGGGCCTTTACTAAAATTAATAACCCTATAAGGGGAGCATGTATTTGGATCATGAGAAAAAACTACACCTGAATATATAACATTATTCAGCATAGGTTGAATTAAAACTTCATCATCCAGGCAAATTTTTCCATATGACTTAATTACCCTTTCAACAGAATCATTTATATTGTCTAAAGAAGCGTTTGTAATAGATAAAAAAGCACCTGCATTTGAGGTTTTATTATTATCTTCTCTTTTACAGCTAGAGCGAATAATTAAAAACTGATCTTTAAATGCCTCCTTAACTAGCTGAATACACTTTTTACGATCATCCTTCCAGCTCTTAACATTAAAAAATACCAAGGGTGCAATTTTTGCACCCTTAATTTTTTCTTGGAGCAGATTCAAAGTTCCAGCCTTTGTTGAAAATGAGCACTGACTGATTTGATCCATAAGCATTCCTCTCTTAATTCAGCCTTGAAACCCAAATATTTGTAGAATATGGTATTTCAATTGAGCCCTTTCCCAGTCCAAATAAATATTCTTCAATTTCAGCAATAACTATTGAAAAATTACTTCCAGCCTGTCTTTCTAATGTAGCATGTGACCTCCATGCCTCAACGCAATCCTCAATAGTTTGACTATGCATAACACGAGCATCGAGATGAACAACAGGCCCAAATAGGCCGCTCTTATCAATTTCTAGAGTCTGATCCTCTCTGCGCGTTCCATAGCCATAGCTACTAACTCTACTTTTAATAATAGATTCAATATTGGATTGAATTACATCATTAAGATCTCTATGATTCCACATACAAGCAAACCAGCCCTTTGGCTTAAGTATTCTTGCAGTTTCAACCAAAGCTACCTGTCTATCACACACATTAAATGAACTCCCAAAAGTAACCATGTCAAAGTCTGCATCATTTTGACCAGTATTTTCACCAGTACCTTCACACCATTCAACATTAGCATAACCTTCTGTACGCTGAATTCCATTAGCTCTCATAGCATCATTTGGCTCCACTGCAACAACATTCTCTTCTCTAGCTGCAAGCATCAATGTCAAATGTGCAACACCTGCACCAACATCGCAAAATCTATCTTTTTTTTCTACACCAGCAATAGATAACATTGCGTCAATTGCAGCATCCGAATAATCTGGCCTTTGTAAGTATGCGTCAGCAAGTGTTGTGTAATCCCATTCAGTCTTCATATATTCCTTTCAGTTACTTTTAAAATTATTTTATCGGCTAACTCGTCCACAGTTGCTTGCTCTCTAAAATTTACTATCAAATCTGCATCCATAGGCTCATCAATCTCAAGATCAAGCCCGGCAACACTACTCAATTCTCCACTGTCAAATTTTTTATATATTTGTTTTGGGTCTCTTCGTCGCAACTCATCAACTGGAACTTTAAGATAAACCTCAAAATATCCAGGTAGATTTCTCCTATTCCAGCTGTGAATTTCTTTAAACATTGATATAGTTGCAATCACAACTGTCAACCCTTGTTCAGCAATAACTCGACAAAGGCGAGAGTATTGCATGGCAAGGGCTAATCTTCCTTCTCTGCCATGATTATTAATATTTGCACAACTAGCTCCAAAAACCTCACGCAATTCATCCCCATCAAGATAAACAACTTGTTCACCATTTTTGCGCAACCCTTCTACAACTCTGGCCCCTATAGTTGATTTACCAGCACCAGACAAACCTGTTATCCATATGATGTTCATCGTAATTTATCAAAAGCCTGAGTAGCGTTATTTCCACCATAATTAAATGAACTATATTTCTCGAACAACTTGTCATTTTGTTTAGATAAGTACATATCAAACCATATGCCAACATGTGGCAATAGTGAGAATTCAAATGACTGCCAAAACTTACCAAAACTTCCTAAAAAATCATCAGGGCTTTTATTGATTGCATTATTAAAATATTCAATATCTATTATAGAGGAGATTAACTCTATTTCTTTATCTGTTAAAGACACTTTGTGCGATTTAATAGTTGTATTTCTCTTTCCTTTTGTAAGCTTATTCAGTGACGAACCTACAAATAAAAGTTCATTGCAACTAGTTGAAAAATTTAAGTTATTTCTATCCGTTTTGAATGTTTCATGGTAACTAATTCCTAAATAATTTGCAACATAACTCATTATAAATCTTCTGTACCTCCCCTTGATATGTTCAAATAATATTGGTAGGCAATTATTTCTTGAGAATTCATAGCTAGCAACAACCCAAGAGAATATAGCTCTAGATAACTCCTTTTTAATAGCATCATCATTCATTTCATAATCTAATGGGTTGGCCTCTCCATGAATATGAAACAACAACATGTTCTTCTTTGATGACAACATATCAATTGGACTTCTAATATTAGTTAAAATCTTACTATCTTTATGCCTATTTATTTCATCAACTCCCAAAACATATAAATGATCGTCATGAATGCAGTAATACTCTTCATCTAAATAATTGACATCCAATTTTGACTCCAAGAATTCTACAGCAGAATCAAGACTATTATTCTCACCTATTTTGGCAGTCTCTTTACTACAGATATCACTAACATATTTAATATTGATATTACTCCAGTCTGTCAATTTGTTAATATCTATAGGTATTGTGGTTTTTTTTTCAATAATGGAGTTAAAAGTGCTAGTATTTTCAAGGGAAGCTTTTAGAGGAAATCCTAATGGAGAAGAACAAGCAATCTGAATCCTGTATGGAGGAAAAAAAATATCTGGATGACCAAATAATAACTGGTAAAGTAGACTTGTTCCTGTGCGAGACATGGAGTTTATAAAAATATACTTTTTTGTCATTCTATCTATTACTTCTCTTTCATGAGTTACAAAAAAATAGCATTAACATCATACTTTTTTATTTAAATGACATTGCTTCGAAGTAATGATCAGCGGTATCTTATAACTACTATTCAAAAAAAAATTTACTGTCTCATATAATATTTCTATTCTTCCTATATTTGCTATATTCATTTATAAATCTCTAACTAAATCTAACAAAAAACTTTTTGATCCATACCCACTGTTCACATAATTTAGTAAGATTTCTTCACAATTATGATGTTTTCTACTTTGCTCATATCTATCTAAATGTTCTGTATTAAGAAAGATATGTATAGGATGAAAATCAAAAACTTTTATTCCAGAATAATTTAAGTACTTATCCACGCTCCATTCCCATTTATAATTGCAATGCACATCATCCTCCCAAAAATATGGAACTTTAACAAGTTTATTTGTCCAATGTTTATATGGTTTACACACTATTTCAGATGAATAAGGTATAAAAGTATTAACATCATATATTAGTCCAAATTTTTCAAAGCTATCCAGCATAAGTGAGTTTTGCGTCATTGAATGACTCCTTACACTTACTGCTTCTGGTACAATTTTTTTATAATAACTCACAACTTCATCAATATTTTTACCATATCTAAAATCACCACTTAAAAGAGGGTTGAAATTCGGATGAATACCTAACTCAATATTTTCATTACCTCTCATTCTTTCTAAAAGTCCAGTTTCATGAGTTACAAAAAATGTGGCTTTTAAGTTGTATTCTTCAATAAAATTCAAAGTATATAACAACACTTCATCGCTACACCAATCAATATCAAAAGTTAGAAATATTTTATCTTGCCAAGATGATCGAGCATTTAAATTAATATACTTTATATTCTCAAATCGCATTACTCAACCCGTACTTTTTCAATAATTAATTTTTTACCATCTACAGTCTTTATAAAAGCTCCAGGGTATGGACTAGACTGAGCTCTAATAAAATTATATATCTCTTTAGAAGTTTTATTTAAATCTAATTCACCATCTTCAGGTTCTCTTTGTGGGTAGACTTCTATCTTGCTTTTATCTTGTGAAACAAACTTAATATTTTCTATGTTTGTTATAACTTCTACTAAAATTTCTTTTGAAGCAACCGTTGCTTTTTCATAAACTTCTTTGATAGTATCTTCATAGTCTATTGTAAAAACTTTTTGAGCAATAATATCACCATCATCTACACCATTCTCCATACGAAAAAGGGTCACACCAGTCTCTTTTTCACCTTTTATGATAGCCCAATTTAGCGGAGCTCCACCTGCATAATTTGGTAATAATGATGCATGGATTCCCCAAGCACCATACTTTATAAGTTCTCTTGTAGATTTTGGTATCATATAGTACCATCCAAGTACAAGTATCAAATCAAGATTCAACTTTTTAATAATACCTTCATAATCTTCTGTTTTTTTACCTTTTATTGAGTCTATCTCATGGTAAGGAATACTGTATTCACAAGCTATCTCTTTTAAATTAGCATAATTAGTATTTTTAACTCTTTTATCACTGTATGAAATATTGAACTCTTTAGGTATAGAAAATATCACTTTAGGGATAAATTTTTTTTCTAGTAAAAAAAGTAATAATTCTTTACTATAGTTTGTTGCCCCAAAGAAAGCAAAAGATAAATTATCCATAGATATTACACCACTCTTCAAAGTTTAAAAGACTCCATATAAATAATCGCCTATTTCTTTCACCACTTAAATGTTCATTAATCATTTTTTGTGTGGTTTTTTTATCCATATATTGATAGATTTTTGCATTATTATTTAGTAATTTTTTACGAACAAAATCTATACTATCGCCCTTGAACCAACTATTATCTGGCGAACTAAAGCCTTGTTTTGTGGCAGAATGAATATTTTGGGGTAGATAGTTACTCATTGCTTGTCTTAATATTAACTTACCATCACTCGTTTTTTGTAATTTACCTATTTGGTTTTCATTCATTGTAACAACTTTGTTCAAATCACCTAGTTTAAGTTTTACGGGAATTTTTTGTGCAAAATCTACTAAATCATTATCTAGAAACGGCACTCTTGTCTCTAAACTATGAGCCATAGATAATTTGTCTTCCATGACTAAAAGCCCATGTAAAAAGGTTTTTGCTTCAAAATATAATGAGTGATTAATGTATTCTTCTGGTGTGTGAAATTGTTTTTTATTTTTAAATACATTTGCAAAAATATCTCTAGTCCATACACTTTTTACTTCATTGTTGATTGGGCTAAAAACATTTTTTATATCTTTGTTGGGGATTAGTCTCTGCCAAAAATCATAATACTTATCTATATAGTCATCAAAACTGTCATTATTCACTGCTTTGTAATATCTCCATGGATAACCTGCAAAAAGCTCATCGCTCCCTGTACCACTTAAGACGACTTTAACAAATTTTGAAGCTAATTTTGCTGCGTAATAATTAGGGTAACTTTGTCCGACTCTCGGCTCTTCTAAATGATAGGTGAAATTACTCATACACCTTTCCATATCCCCACTTTTAAGCACCATTTCATAATGTTCTGTTTGAAACTTATAAGACATATATTCAGCCTTTGCTCTTTCGTCAAAACTAAGCTCCATACCACTTACACTGCTTAAATCAAACCCAACTGTGAATGTTTGAAGATAATTATTTGATTGCTGAAAGTATTTTGACGCTTTTGCTGTGATAGAACCACTATCCATGCCGCCACTTAGGTAGCTTCCTACCGGCACATCTGCTACAAGTTGTCTTTCTAGAGCCTGTGTAAATAACCTATCTAATTCTTCTATATATTCTCTTCCATCTTTTATTGTTTCGGGTTCACTAAAATTAAAATCCCAATATTGAGTTTTTTCAATTTTCTTTGATAATAAATCTACCTCAAAATAGTGTCCAGGCTCTAATATCTTTATATCCTTATGAAGTGTTTTGTTTGTAAAAATATTTTGAAATGTAAAATATTCAACTAGAGCTTCTTTATCTACTTCACTTTTATAACCTTTATATTCTAGAATAGATTTGATTTCACTTGCATAT
>Ga0075444_10002090_pt1 | contig 12088 bp, 13 predicted proteins | sample CoawatmetaG01DNA_FD_76836 | JGI IMG/M metagenome (GOLD analysis project Ga0075444, IMG submission 76836) | Marine microbial communities from the West Antarctic Peninsula - Coastal water metaG017-DNA | ecosystem: Environmental > Aquatic > Marine > Coastal | place: Atlantic Ocean: West Antarctic... | reverse complement strand
GAGATTTATGCGGACAAGAGAATATAGATTTGGTGTATCATTCTGAATTAAACCTTAATTAAAAAGAATGTTAGAGAACTATTTAGATTTTGAAGAGCCTATAGCTGTCTTGGAAAAGAAAATCCATGAACTGCAATCTTCAGAGTTATTAGAACCAAAGACTATAGAAGACCAAATACTTAAGCTTAATGAGTCGGCAGTTAAGCTCACTGAAAAAATCTATTCTAATGTATCTGCTTGGCAAAATGTTCAAGTAGCTAGACATCCTCAAAGACCTCATTTTTTAGATTACGTAGAAAAGCTGTGTGATGATTTTGATGAATTGCATGGAGACCGGCATTACGCTGATGATAGGGCAATTATTGGAGGGCTTGCTTCTATAGGGGACCATAAAGTTATTCTTATAGGTCATGAAAAAGGCAGATCAACAGAAGAGAAGATTAAGCATAATTTTGGAATGGCACAACCAGAAGGCTATAGAAAGGCCTGCCGTCTAATGAAAACTGCTGAAAGGTTCAATCTCCCCGTAGTTACTCTTGTAGATACTCCTGGCGCTTATCCAGGAATAGACAGCGAAGAAAGAGGTCAGAGCGAAGCAATTGCATATAATTTAAGCGTCATGTCTTCATTGAAGACCCCAATTCTGGTTAATATTGTTGGTGAAGGGGGGTCGGGTGGTGCATTGGCGCTTGCAGTTGGAGACCATATATCCATGATGCAGTATGCAACCTACTCTGTTGCATCCCCTGAAGCTTGCGCTTCGATTGTTTGGAGAGATTCATCCAAGGCGCCAGATGCTGCTAAAGCTATGAAATTAAATTCAGAGAATCTATTAAAACTAGAATTAATTGATGAAATTCTTCAAGAGCCTCTAGGAGGGTCTCACCGTCATCACGAACAAGCAGGATTGATTCTAAAGAAATCTATAATTCAAAATTTAAATAATCTAAAAAAATTTAAAACCGTAGACTTGGTAGAGAGAAGATATGAAAGATTGATGGGTTACGGGTCTCTCTAGTTTTGTTTGATCCGAACAGCCTTCCAATTACAAACCTTTTGAAATATAAAAGGATAGGTATAGCTTATTCAGGCGGTCTTGATTCTCAAGTCTTGCTTCATTCCCTTCATGCATTGGTACAAGATAAATCTAAGCTGTTTGCGTTGCACGTCAACCATGGCATTAGTGAAGATTCTGATATTTGGGAAAGTAAGTGTAAAAAAGAAGCAGAAAAGTTAGGTATAAATTTTTATTCTAAGAAAATTAGACTAGATGAGAAAAGACCTACTGAGGAATCGCTAAGGGATGCGAGATATGCAATTTTTAGAGCTTGGTCTACGGAGAGTGATGTGGTTTGTACCGCACATCATAAAGATGACCAAATAGAGACCATTTTTTTTAGAATCATGCGCGGAACTGGACTAAGAGGCCTTAGGGGTATCCCATCATTTAGAAATGAATTTAATTTTAATCTTGCCAGGCCTTTGCTAGGTATTAATAAAAATGAGCTCAAAGGTTATGCAAATTCAAAGCAACTCTCTTGGGTGGAAGACCTGTCAAACTCTGATACAACCATCTCAAGAAACTATATTCGGCATCTAGTCTTCCCTTTGCTGAACAAGGCGTGGCCGGGGTTTTCTAAATCCCTTCTTTATCTATCAAAGAAAGCTAATGATGCCCAAGAGGTATTGGATGATCTAGCCTGCTATGATTTAAATAGCGTCGCTAAAGATTCCCACACATTAGATTTAGAACCTATTTATCAGTTATCAGAACAAAGAATAAGCAACCTTATAAATTTTTGGTTATCTCAACAGACCTCTTTAAGAGTATCTGGAGGTTTATTGGATCAAATGGTCAAAATAATCTTAGGAAAGAAAGATGAAGACACAATTTTATTATCTAATGCCAATAACCTTGATTCCCATGAATTAAGAATTTTTCATGGTTTTTTATACTTACTGCCTAGTGAATGTAACCAGACTCTAATAGGGGGCAACACAAAGCTTTGGAAGTTAAAAAATAACTTGGTTTTACCAACAGGAAAAATTACATTTAAGGAGACGAGCAATAAGGGCTTGTGCTTAAATTTTTTAGAAAAAAATATTACAGTTCGAGGAAGAAAGGGAGGAGAGCGCTGCAAACCTTTCGGCAGAAAAAATTCACAAAAACTTAAGAAATTGCTTCAAGAACTAGAAATACCACCTTGGCTAAGAGACAGATTGCCGTTAATCTATGTAGAAGAAGAGTTGGCCGCAGTAGGGGACTTATGGATTTGTGACAAGTTTCATGCAAAACCAGGAGAGGTGGGAGTTTCTTTTACATGGAAGGATAATATTATAAATAAAAATTGAGGGAAGGATTATGAAATTTGAAACAGTAATTTATGAAACATTGAACAGCGTTGCAACAATTAGTTTTAATAGGCCTGAAGTAAGAAACTCATTTAATGCGCAAATGACAGCAGACGTTTTATCTGCTTTAACTCTTGCAGAGGAAGATAAAAAAATCAGATGTGTTGTTTTAACTGGAAAAGGTTTGGGTTTTTCCGCGGGAGCAGATTTAAGTGCCAGAGACTCAGTATGGGAAAATACAGAACAGGCATTGATACAAGGTTATATGCCAAGCTTAAAAAAGATTATGAATATGCCTAAGCCAGTTATTTCAGCAATTAACGGAGCAGCTGCCGGAATTGGCAGTGCTTATGCTATGGCCTGCGACCTTACGGTAATGGCAGAAGATGCTTATATTCTTCAGGCTTTCAGCAACATAGGGTTAATACCTGATGGCGGAGCAAATTGGTTCCTGACAAATACCGTTGGTTACAAGCTTGCCTATCAAATAGCAATTGAGGGCGAAAGGCTGGGAGCTTCAAAGTGTCTTGAGCTAGGGTTGGTTAATAAAATAGTTCCTAAAGATCAGCTATTAGATTCAGCACAAGAGTGGGGAGTTCGCTTGTCAGAAAGATCTCCATTATCCTTGAGGCACACAAAAGAAGTCATGAGATCTGCTCTTAGCTCCAACTATGATGAGGTTTTCAAGCTAGAAGCTAAAATTCAGAATAATATTTTTGGTTCACCTGACAACATAGAAGGAATTAAGGCTTTTATAGAAAAGAGACCTCCAAACTTTAAATAATTTAATTTTATTGCCCCTCTAATTCCTTTCTGAGTTCAATGTGTTTTTCTTTCGTCAGAGGATAAGTCCATGTCAAGTAAAGCGCGGGCAGAAAGAAGGCTGCGCATCCTATGCAATAGAATACCCTTAGGGCCATTATGGCTGAATCGCTATTTTCCGTTCCAGGAACAAATCCAAAAGCATTAATTAACATGGCAGCTGCCCACACAGCAAGCATGGAAGATACTTTTGCTATCATGCCATTTAGTGCAAAAAAAGTACCAGCTCTTCTGCCTCCTGTTTTTAAAGAATCGAGGTCCACAACATCAGCAAGCATAGAAGCCGGTAAGAATTGAAGCCCACCAAAACACGCACCTTTCAATAAAAATAGTATGTGAAAATATTTAAAGTCACCATTTTCAAGGAAGAAGCATAAGAAGCTTACACTCCCCGTTCCAATTAGGGTTATGCAAAATGCTCTATGCTTTCCAATAGTTTTTCCAAGCCAAAGCCAAAAAGGGATGGCTATGAATCCAGCAATAAAATACCTTGCGTAAGATGCACCGACAGTTTCTATTCCTATCACATCCCTAACAAACCATAGAGAAAGAGTATTTCTAAATGACTCTCCTGCTATGACCAAAAATATAATTAAAAGGATTCTAACGAGAAGAGGGTTTTCTGCTGCGAATTTTAAACCTTCTCTGAGGGGTATTTTTTTCTCTACTTTGGGCATTGGATCGGGTACTTTCCAAAGCGCTAATGCAGCAAAAAGAGGAAGTAGGAGGATAATTCCCATACCCATGTATGCAAGTATGTCTCTCATTTTCCCAGAAGATGAAAAATCCTGAAATAAGAATACTGCTTGAAGCATTCTGTTTATAGATTCGGCTACAGATATACCATTTCCTGAGACTTCAATAGCAAGAGGAATGAGGGCAGATATTAAAAGCCCTATAAGCGTCCAGCCTTCTCTGCCGCTAACAATCCGGGACCTCTGGTGATAATCTGAAGAAATTTCAGCTCCCCAAGCCCCATAGGGAATGCCAATAATTGTAGATCCTAAATACATTAGCATCATCCATATAACAAAATACATCACGGAAACCTCAACTCCTGGAATGAATAATTTGTAGATGGCAAACATCATCAAAGGCACCCCAAGAATTATCCAAGGCTTTCTTCTTCCTATAGAGGTTTTCGTAGAATCACCCAGCTGCCCTAGTATCGGGTCGGTTATTACATCCGTAAATCTTGCCAATAATAAGATGTTTGCTATGACGTATAGCTCTATTCCTATTACTTCAGAATAAAAAGGGATAAGCCAGATAGCTATCGGGTAGCCGATCATTGCTAAAGGAGTGGCAAGTCCTCCATAAAATAATATTGTATTGCGTTTAACCGGCTGTGCACTTTCCATATAACCCCCCAAGTTAAAAAATTTTAAGCGTTCAGAAGTATAGTAGAGATTTAACTTATATAGACAATCTATTTAATCCATTAATGACCGAAGTAAGTCCCGCAATAACTGTGTTTTGGTGTATACCAATTCCCCAAATTGATTGTTCTTTGTAGAGAATTTCAGAGTAAGCAACAGCTTTGGCATCAGAACCAGAGCTTATGGCATGCTGATGATAATCAGCAACGCTTATATCAATATTTAAATTTTGGTTTAAAGCGTCAATCAGTGCATCTATCGGGCCATTACCTGAGCCGCTTATAGAAATTTCTTCATCAGCTCTCTTGATCTGAACTTCCAGGCCATCCACTTGAATTCCGTCTTTATTTGCATGAGAGTTAATATGGTGTTTTAAAAAAGAAAAATTTCCATCTTCATTTAAATAAGTTTCCTGAAAAGTTTTCCAGATCTCTGAAGGAGAAATTTCTTTGCCTGTTTCGTCGGTAATTTTTTGGATAATCTGACTAAATTCTATTTGAAGTCTCCTTGGCATGCTAAGTCCATGATCTTTCTCTAAAAGGTAGGCAACTCCTCCCTTACCGGATTGACTGTTAATTCTTATTACAGCTTCGTAAGACCTACCTAAATCATTTGGATCGATCGGAAGATAAGGCACTTCCCATATTTCTGTATTGGAATTCCTTAAATCATTTAACCCTTTTTTTATAGCATCTTGGTGCGAGCCAGAAAAAGCTGTAAAAACAAGATCACCTGCGTAAGGATGTCTAGGATGAACGGGCAGTTGATTGCAATATTCAACTTCTCTCATTATGCGATTTATATTTGAAAAATCTAAATGAGGGTCTACGCCTTGTGTGAACATATTTAGGGCCAAGGTTACTAGATCAACATTTCCTGTCCTTTCGCCATTACCAAATAAAGTACCTTCAATTCTGTCAGCACCAGCCATAACCCCAAGTTCTGTTGCAGCAACTGCCGTGCCTCTATCATTATGAGGGTGAAGGCTTATCACTACACTTTCACGATTATCTATTTTCCTACATACCCACTCTATTTGATCTGCATAAATATTAGGCGAAGACATTTCAACTGTTGCAGGAAGGTTGATTATAGATTTATTTTCTTTTGTAGGCTGCCATACATCATTTACCGCATTACAGACTTCCACGGCGTAGGGCAATTCTGTCCCAGTAAAACTTTCTGGACTATACTCAAAGGTCCAATCTGTAGCAGGGTATAGGTCTGCATACTTTTTTACTTCCTTCGCGCCATCAACAGCAATTTTTTTTATACCTTGCTTGTCACTATTAAAGACAACTCTTCTTTGTAAAGTTGATGTTGAATTATAGACATGCACAATTGCCCTAGGAGCACCTTCCAACGATTCAAAAGTTCTTTTGATTAGCTCAGGCCTTGCTTGTGTAAGGACTTGTATAGTTACATTTTCAGGTATTAGGTTTTCTTTGATTATTTTCCTTACAAAATCAAAATCCGTTTGCGAGGCCGATGGAAAACCAACTTCTATTTCTTCAAATCCAATTTCTAAGAGCATTTTAAACATTCTTAGCTTTCTTTCTTCACCCATAGGTTCGATTAATGCTTGATTGCCGTCTCTTAAGTCCACACTGCACCAGGAAGGGCTGTGCAAGATTGAATTGTTTGGCCAAGTTCTATCAATTAGATTGATAGGTTCAAACGCTTTATATTTTGAAGTTGATGTATTAATTATTTTAGTCAATTCTTGCTCCTCTAGGGGTTATCAGTTTAAAAAAAAATAATTTGTAATTTCTTAAACGGGCAATTAAAAAGATAGAGTTTTACCCGGTTATCTCTGCAAATCAGAGACCGGGTTAATAAGTCGAGAGCTAAATAATGATACTAGGAATGGAGCCATAGATATAAGGATATATACGAGGTTTCTCGTGGTCAAGTTGAGAGTTTTACCAGTTCAAGTAAAATCTCTTACAAATGACAATAACAACCATAGAAAAACTCCAACTTTTAGGGTTTCAATTCTGGAAGAAAAAAAATTTATCTTTGCCCAAATCTAAAAATAAAGATCTATTTTATTTTTACAATTCACTTTTATTTGCATTCTCAGAAGAAGCACTTCTAAATATTTCAGATCAAACTTTGTCACGTTTTATTAAATCTGTAGAGATAGCTCTATTTAAAAACCAAAAATTTACTGTTCTTGGTAACTTTTCTGGTGACGAAAACATAACCAGGGCTGTAATTTTTGGAAATAACCAATTTTTAGTTAACACTTCAGAAGGCTTATCAATTACGAGCACATCACGGTACGACAGTTTAGAAAATTTCTTTAGCAGTCCAAAACTAAAGAAAGAGTTTTGGGAAGCTATCAGAGAGCTGGTCCAAGGTAAATAAGGCTCTTATGGATAATGCCAACTACAGGTACATGACTGAGGATGATTTGGATGTTGTTCTTGAGATTGAGCAAGATGCAAACCCTTATCCTTGGACAGAAAGGAATTTTCTTGATTGTTTAGAAAGAGATTACTACTCTTTAATTCAAACTCACCAAGAGGAAATATCTGGATTCGCTATTCAAACAATAGCACTGGATGAAGCGCACTTATTAAATATTGGAGTCTGTAAGAGTAAAAGACGTAAGGGCCTGGGTTCTGATTTGCTTGAAAAAATTATTTTTGCTTCAGAAGCCATGGGCAGCAGGAAGATATTCTTGGAAGTACGAATATCGAACCTTCCTGCTGCGGAGCTTTATCAAAATTTTGGTTTTAAAGAAATAGGAATAAGAAAAAACTATTATAGGCTTCCAGTGGGAAGAGAAGACGCACTGTTAATGTCTAGGAATTTAAAAATCTAATTAGGACAGATACTCTAAATAATTAAATAATTTTTTTGAGATCCTCTTCTATTTTTTCCGGAGTAGTATTGGGAGCGTATCTAGTAACAGGCTCTCCCTCTCTGTTTATCAAGAACTTTGTGAAATTCCACTTAATTGATTCAGATCCAAGGAAGCCTTTTTTTTGTGCGGTAAGGAATCTATAAAGAGGATGGGCATCTTCTCCTTTTACTGCGATCTTGTTAAAGACAGGAAACGTGGTTTTAAAATTAATAGAACAGAATTCTTGAATCTCTAGATTAGAACCAGGCTCTTGTGCTCCAAATTGATTACAAGGGAAGGCTAGAACTGAAAACCCTAATCCTTTATATTGATTATGCAGTTTTTCAAGTCCATCGTATTGAGGGGTAAATCCACATTTGCTTGCGGTATTTACAATTAAAAGTATCTGCCCTTTAAAATCTAAAAAATTGATGCTTTTACCTAAAGCGTCTTCGCATTCAAATTGATAAATTGTTTTATTATTGCCATTCATATTACTATCCTTCAAAATTATTTTAAGTCTACTAAAAGTTTATTTACGAAATCTTTCGCTTGAAGTTATCTATAAGAAATTCCGTGCTAGCACAGACTCTTCTTAAGTATATTGTTTCCCTGTTTAAAGATAAACATTAAATATTATTACCAACTTATTTGTTAATACGGCATTATAGTTCTCTTTTATTTCTTAAACAGGGGAGAAGCTAGATGGAGTATAGAAAATTAGGACATACGGATTTAGATGTAAGCTTAATATGCTTAGGAACCATGACTTGGGGGCAGCAAAATTCTGAAGAAGAAGGCCATGAGCAAATGGATTATGCTTATGATCAAGGTGTAAATTTTTTTGATACAGCGGAGCTTTACCCGATACCACCAATGCCTGAAACACAAGGAAGAACAGAAACTTACATTGGAAATTGGTTTAAGAAGAATTCAAATCGAAAAAAAATAATCCTTGCTACAAAAGTAGCAGGCAGGAGCCCAATGAAGTGGTTTAGGGGGGAGGGAACTAAGCTGGATAGGGCCAATATAGAAGAAGCGGTTAATGCAAGTTTAAAGCGCCTTCAAACAGACTATATAGATTTGTATCAATTACATTGGCCCGACAGACCCATGTCTATGTTCGGAGCAGGAGGAATTGGTTACAAGCATATTGAAGCAGAGACGGTTGCAATATCAGAAACTTTAGAAATTTTAGATGATTTAGTGAAAAGTGGAAAAATTAGACACGTTGGCCTTTCAAACGAAACCCCGTGGGGACTGTCAGAATTTCTTAAACACTCGGACATTTCTAATATGCCAAAAATCGTGTCTGTCCAGAATGCTTATAATCTATTAAACAGGATTTATGAAGATGGACTGTCAGAATTTCATCACCGTTCTGCGGTAGGATTGTTAGCATACTCTCCAATAGCCCAAGGGTATTTATCTGGAAAATATATTGATGGGGCAAGGCCGGAAGGTTCAAGAACTGCTCTTTTTGAGAGAGGGAATAGATACGAAGTTCCAGGGGCCAATGATGCAATAAAATCTTATGTGGCATATGCAAAGAGTGTAGATATTGACCCTTCGGTCTTAGCCAATGCGTTCGTAAATTCCAGGGAGTTTGTGACTTCTAACATCATTGGGGCAACCACAATGGAACAGTTAAAATTAGCTATTGGAAGCTCTGAAGTACAATTAACCGAAGAAGATTTCAAGGCCATAGATGCGATTCATAGACAGAACCCTAACCTTTGTCCTTAGTAGGTGAGTCGAGACATACAGTGGGCTTGGAAGTCCTACCTGGAATTAACAAAAGATGAGTTATATTCAATTTTAAAGTTCAGACAGGAAATTTTTGCTGTTGAGCAAAAATCGTGGTACCTAGATGTTGATGGATTGGATCAAGATGCTCATCACTTGTTAGGGTTTTTAGACAATGATATTGTTGGGTATCTAAGACTTCTTAGACCAAAAAAGAAATATTCAGAGTCTTTATTAGGAAGAATCCTGATTCACAAAAAATACCGAGGAAGCGGCTCTGGTCATTTCTTGGTTCAAGAAGGCATTAGGATGAGTAAAAAGTTCTATCCAGATTCAGCAATTAAGATATCAGCTCAAGAACACCTTGAAAATTTTTATAACTTTCACGACTTTCATAAAATTGGCCAAGTCTACGATGAGGATGGAATTCCCCATATATCAATGCTACTCAAATGAACAATAAAGTTATAAATGGACTGCTAATGATAGGAGTCTTGTCGGGTGCTATTTTAGCTTCACTGTCAGTTGTAAACCGAGTGAACTTTGAATCTGATGAAGATTGGGTAGCAAAGATAGAGGGCACTCAGATTAGTAAGACCAAATACCTTTTGCAGCTAGAAGGGTTAAGTTCCGATAGAAGGTCCGAGTTAACAATCACAGACAAAGAGTACGTTCTTGAAAGAATGATAGAAGAAGAGCTCTTAATTAAAAGGGCAGTTGATATAGGCATATTGAAAAGTAACACGATGGCCAGAGGTACCATTGTGCAGCAAATGATTAATACTATTATTGCTGACAATTCTATGACCGCTATATCAAGCGAAGAGTTACAAGAATTTTTCATTAAAAATAAAGGTTTTTTTACTAACGCAAACAGGTTGCATGTAAGGCAAATCTATTTTTCTGATACCAACACAAAGTCTTCATCTTTAGACAGAGCTAACCACGCCTTTAATGATTTAATTGTAAATAAAGATTTTGAAAAAACCCTACTTCTTGGCGATAAAACTGCCCTCAAGGTTCCCGATACGCTGATGAATTTAGCTAAAGTTAGAGAGTATTTGGGCCCTTCTTTAATGTTGATCTCTGAGAAAATGCAACCAGGGCAATTCACCAAACCAAAAAGAGTTTCTGGGGGCTATAAAATTATTTACCTGGTTAATAAAGAAAGTGCATCAGCCCCAAAGTTTGGTGATGTTAAAGATCAAGTCCGTGTGGAATTTAGCAAAAGAAGGGATGATCAATCTTTGAGGGATTACTTAGAAAATTTAAAAAACTGGTACGATATAACCAGAAGCCCAGTTCTCTAAAATGGCCTCAAAATTTTTCTTCCGGTTAATTTTAGTGGCATTTCTGTCTAGCCAATTAGACGCACATCAAAGAAGTGAATCGTACTCAAAAATTACCATTGAAACTACTGAAGACTCATATTCTATAGAAAAAATTTTTACCGTTCAATTAAGTGTCTTATCAAAGATGGGATGGCCTCAGTATAGTAATTGGCAAGAAAGATTATCTCTTCATTTGGTTGGTGAATTTTCTTCCGGCACAAATTGCAATTTAGAGGCACAACCCAGAATTCTCAGTTCTCAGTCAACGGGGTACTTTAGGCTGTTTTGGAAAGAAATATGTGGAGGGCAATTTAAAGAGCTAACCAATAATGTATTTTTTGATGAAGATTCAAGTCATGCACACATCAGCACTTTAACGTTTGATGGTTTAATTTATCCAGAAAAGCTCTTCACCAGCCAATCACGGCTGTGGAAGGTCAATCATCAAGAAAACCAGCAAGATACTCCCAATTCATCTATCTTGGATTACTTTCTTCTAGGTTTAGAGCATATTTCTTCAGGTTATGACCATATTGCCTTCCTTTTAGGTATTATCCTCTTAAATCGTAGAATTAAGCCTCTCCTGATAGCCGTTACTGGTTTTACTGTTGGGCATAGTGTGACTCTTTTATTGGGAGCCATGAATATAGTCAGTCCTTCCACTGGTTTTGTTGAATCTCTAATAGGGTACTCTATCTTTTTGATCGGACTTGAATATATTTGCCGACAAACCAAACAGCATTTCTTTTATTCAAAATTTTTTCTATTAGCGTTTCCTCTTTTCCTAATTTTCTACACTCAGTACAGTAATAGTACCTACCTAATTGGTCTGGTCGGAGTGGGTTTGTTTACTATCTCTTATTTATTATTAATTAATCGGTTGAAAGGCATTAATTTGTCAATACTAGTGACATCTCTGTTTGGGTTGGTCCACGGTTTTGGTTTCTCAGGCAGCCTCTCAGAAATAAACCTGCCTCCGGATCGGCTTTTTCAAGCTTTACTGGGGTTCAATTTGGGGGTAGAAGTCGGTCAGTTAGTTATTATAATTGGGGTGCTTGGTCTGAGTCTGGTATTTTTAAATACAAAACAGGAACACCTGAAAACCCTTAGGCTAATAGCCGCATCTTTTCTGGTAACACTGGGTACTTACTGGTTTTTAGGAAGGATATTTTAGATTTATATAATTTTTATATTTTCTGCTTGCGGACCCTTTTCAGAATTTTCAACAGAAAATCTGACTCGAGTATTCTCTCTTAATTTTCTTCTATCGGAAGACTGCACAGCCCTAAGGTGTACAAACAAATCTCCGCCCTTGTCTCTGATTAGAAATCCGTAGCCTTTACTAGGATCAAACCATTTAATGGTTCCAGTTTCCCCTCTGAAATTTCTTTTAATTTTTCTTCCATAAACAAAACTTAATATTGAAAGAAAGCCTAAAGACCAAAAAACTAAATAATTATAAAGGACCATGGAATTAGCTTGTGATTCACCCACTAAAAATATAATTCCTAACGGTGGAGTCAAGAAAGTGTAAATTAAAGCTAATAAGAAACTGGTTACTAGGGCTCGTAAAAACATAAACTATCTCTTTTTTATTAATTATAGAG